>Ga0302180_10000351_pt1 | contig 38082 bp, 35 predicted proteins | sample I_Palsa_E3_2_FD_200575 | JGI IMG/M metagenome (GOLD analysis project Ga0302180, IMG submission 200575) | Peat permafrost microbial communities from Stordalen Mire near Abisko, Sweden - I_Palsa_E3_2 | ecosystem: Environmental > Terrestrial > Soil > Palsa > Peat permafrost | place: Sweden...
ATCCCTTCTGTTGTGCGACGGGCTGGAACGATTTCATTGCATCGTCGATTATCAACGCAACAGCGATTGGCGCGACTACAAGTTCAACTTTGCCTGCTTCAACCTTCGAGAGGTCCAAAATGTCGTTTATGATTGCGAGCAAATCATTGCCGGCGGAGGAGATCGTCTGGGCATATTTGATCTGTTCGGCGGAGAGATTCCCGTCCTTGTTGTCGGCGAGTATCTTCGCAAGGATAAGTAAGGAATTGAGGGGCGTGCGAAGCTCATGGCTCATGTTGGCCAGGAACTCGCTCTTGTATTGATTGGCTCGTTGCAGCTCGGTTGCGCGCTCCACAAGAACGACCTGAGCGCGGGACAGCTCGTCCTTCTGAATTTCCAGAACCTGTGCCTGCTCCTCCAGTTGCGAATTTGTTTGTTCGAGCTCCGCCTGCTGAGCTTCCAGCTGCGTTTGCGATTCTTTGAGTGCAACAGCCTGAACTTCCAATTCTTCATTGGTGACGCGCAGCTCTTCTTGCTGCGTCTGCAGTTCTTCGCCTTGCCGTTGAGTTTCCGCCAGGAGTTCCTCCAAGCGGGTGCGGTCTTTTGAGGCGCGTACCGCGACTCCCAAGGACTCCGAGACGCGGGTTAACAAGTCAAGATCCGCAGGCAGTAGTTGCCGAAAGAAGCCGAGTTCGACCACCGCATAGACTGCACCGTCGACGGTCGCTGGTGCCACCACGAGTTCGCGAGGTTTGGACTGGCCAACGCTCGAAGCGACGTTGAGGTAGTCGCGGGGAACGTCGCGTACGTGTAGCACACGGTTTTCCTTCGCGGCTTGTCCCAGGGTGCCCTCGCCAAGTTGCACGATCTCCGTCTGCTTGCCGTCGGGAACGGCATACGCGGCTATGCGCCGCAGGTACCTTCCTGATTCGGATATGAAGACCGTACCGATTTGTGCCTGCAGATAGTCGGCGAGGTATCGAAGGACGTTGTCGCCCAGGGTTTCAAGGCGCTGCTCGCCCTGGATTCGGGCGTTCAGGCCCATCTGGCCCGTGCGAACCCACGCCAATGTCTGGCGCGCGCGGTAGTCGCGCGACGTCTTCATTGCGGCGGCGCCCACGAGGATGAGCAATAAGGCGGACCCACCCAATACTACGACCGAGGAAACGCCGGCGGCATTGAGCCACTCCGCTTGGCGAGCTGCCAGTGCGGCGCGCTCATCGCGCTGCATCTCTGCTATCGTCGCGCGCGCGCGCTCCATCGCCTCCTTGCCGCGGTTCGTGCGGACAATCGCCAAGGCACCCGCTGCATCGCCCGTCCTGCGCAGCGCGACAGTTGCTTCCAGCTCCTCCATCTTTTCCGCCGCGACGCGCTCCAGGGTTTCGAGACGCCGCTGCTGCTCCGGAGTTCCATCTATCAGACGATGCGCACTCTTGAATTCGCCTGCTAGCGCTGCTTTGGCATTGGTGTAGGGGACCAGGTAATCCTCGTGCCCGGTCAGAAGGAAGCCGCGCTGCCCGGTCTCCGCGTCTTGCAGCGTGGAGAGAAGAGCCTGAAGTTGCTCGGTCACCTCGAGCGTATGGGTAACTCGGCGGGCACTGCCGGCGCTGCCCTCAAGCGCACCGTAGGAAAGGCTCGCGACCAGGACGATTGCCAGAACTGCGACTAGGAAAGCAACCAACGTCCCAGTCGGTAGCGGAGGCCCCAAATGCGCGCCGCGGAAAAAGCCCGAATCAGGGGCGTTCGATGATTGAGCCATTATTTCTGAGCGTCCGGTTCTTTGCAGCGATGGTAGAACCTTATGGAGCTTCTCTCAACGCATAACTGACGCGTAGACGGACTACACGTCGATGCGCCGCGTCAGCCGTTAAGCGATTTTGCGCCAAGTCCGGGTGATCTTTGCGTAGCCGAGAGACGCGAGTACCGACGTGTTCCCAGGCGCGATCCGAAGGTAGAGTCGTGCAACCTGTGCGAACCTCATCCGCCGCAGCGTTGCTGCGCCGTCAGGGACTGGACTGAGCGAATCGGCCAGAGGCGTCGGAGAAGACGATCTCCACGCGTCGATTCTGCTGCCTGCCCGCTTGCGTATCGTTCGAGGCGACGGGATATGCCTTGCCTAGCCCCTTTGTCTGGATGCGATCCGACGAAATTCCGCGTGAGCTCAGAGCATCGGCAACCGACTGGGCCCTGCGTTGCGAGAGCGCAAGGTTGTAGTCGTCCGTGCCCACGCTGTCGGTGTGACCCTCGATGAGCACAGCGGAATTCGGACTATCTTTCAGAAATTGCGCGAGACGATCCAACGCGCGATCGGCACCGGGCTTGAGGGTTGCTTGACCCGTGTCAAAGAGCACGTCGCTCAGAGTCATTACCATGCCACGATCGGTCTGCTTAGCCTGCAGATCCTGAAGTTCCTGGCGTGCATTGGCGAGCTCGCTCTGAGCGGCCGCCGCGCTGCTCTTCGCATTTTCCGCCGCACTCCGGGCGTTTTGCACCTCCTGATCGCGCTCGTGGAGTTGAACGCGATTACGTTCCTCCTGCGCCTGAGCGACCTGTTGCCGCGCCCGGGCTTCAGCGATTCGTGCTTCCCCAGCTTGCGCGTGGCGCAACGCAAGATACGCCAAGTGATCGACGTCGACGGGAGGTTGGCGCTGCTGAAGCGCGGTTTCCGCACGCTGCAGGTCGTTGCGCGCCTGCTCAACGTCCTTTCCAGCTGCCTGCTGCGCCAAGGGATCGACGGACACTTTTTCCACTTCAGCACGCGCCTCATCTAGCCGGTCGCTGTGCATTGGGGTCGTTGCGCACCCGCCGGCGAGTGCCACGAGGACGGCAGAGAGAATAGTTCTGTTCACGGGATGCCTCATCTGGGGATAGCTGTTACGGATCTACCTGCCTGAGTCTCACTGATTTGCGCCCGAATCATTAGCGTGGCGCTCCGACTCCTGTTTCAGCGAGTCGATGCTGCGATCTACTTCGCGAGCCGCGCGTTGCGCCTCGCCACTGCTCGCGCGAGCGCTCGCAAGGTCTGCATCGACCTGTGCGTTCTCAGCATAGCGCCGCGCGTCGTCATACTTATGGTCGCTGACCGCTTTATCGGCGCTGCTTAGTTCGTCGTGCGCGCGCTGCAGATCGGCCGGGGCGTAGCGCTGGGCGTCCGCCTTATCCGCCTGTTCGACGAGAACCCTGGCCCTCGTCAACTGCTCGGTTGGGATCGGACCTTGGGCAGCGCAGCCGGCTCCGAGACCGCAGCTAACTAACGCCATGGCAGAGAAAGTGATGATTCGCGGTGACATAACGACACTCGTTTATTGGTTGGCGAGTACACGCTACGCCACAGGCGCGGCTGCAACAGTCGGTCTTTTCCCCGTTTTATGCGCCCCAGGCGCTGGCGCAGCTGTAAGAATCTTCTGACACGGTTTAGCCTGCCGATGCCGCTGCAGCGCGAACCCCCGCCTCGCTAATCACTCGTTGCCAGTGTGCCGGTCTGCACAAGTGATCGGGTAAACGCAAGCCTTAAGTCTTTATGACCATTGCGTGCGACAAATAGACGAATAGAGCGCAGCCTAAGAGAGCTAGCAGGATAGCAAGCGCTAAATCAAAGCGAGCTCCTGGCCCGGGACGCAAGTCTTTGCTATCAATAATTCTCGCTGTCATGAGAAATCGTGTGGCCGCCATCGCGACAATCGCAGTTCCGAGAATAATGAGCGCAAGGCCCGCTTCGTTTCCGAATTTTTGGCCAGGAACCGACAGCGTGCGGCCCACAAGGGAAGGGGCGACGAGTTCCAGAAACAGATCAAATCGTTCCACGAGAAATCCGAACGCCATGACGGCTATCGCTGTACGGACCCAGGCTAGAAAAGTTCGCTCGTTCGCTGAGTGGTCCGAAAAATTTTGAATCATCTTGGCCCCGTCGCGGTGGCTAACTGGGGCTCTCAGTCTAGCGCGAAACTATCCGCGACGCCGAAGACGTCAAATCGTGCCATGATCCTTTGGCGGCCGTCCGAAGCGCTTGCTGTCGGCTTCAGGAGATTGGGTGGGTACAGCTTGGCCCGCAGGCTTTTTCCGACCGCTTTTGGGAGATTCCGAGCTTACTGGAGGCCCTGACGGAGAAGACGGCACTCCGGCGTTTGGTTCTTCGGCTGCATCGCCGTGCTTACCTTCATCTGCCGGCCTATCACGATATTTTTCCATCATTTTATTCTGTGACTGTGCGGACAGTTCGGAGCCGCTCGGTCCGAATGCATATCACGTGTGACTGGCCTTGGCAGCTTCTGCTTTGGCTTTAGCTAAATCGCGCGTTGCATCCGCTTGGTCTACGCAAGCTTTCTGCGCGTCACCCGCCAGTCCCTCGCACTTCGCGACAGCAATTTTATGGTCACCGTCGGCTTTGGCGATTGCCACGGCGTACGTGGCGTCCGCCGTCTTTGCGTCCGCTTTCTGTGTCTCCGCCGCAAGATTTTCATTTGCGGAACCAACTGTATCCGCTGCCTGCTGACTTGCCTTGGCCTCTTTGTTGGCTGCTTCGTCCTGCGCTTTTGCAACATCGCTTTGGACAGTTGCTGGAGACTCTGCCTTGTGGCAGCCCATCATCAAAACAGTAGTCGCTGCCAAAATCCCTATCAACTTGCACTTCATTACTTTTCTCCGGTCAGTCGCCCGGCGAGTGCGCAGGGCGTAGTTTCAAATAGTGAATCTCTAACCGCCAGTCTGCAAAGTCTGTGCCAGTAGACCTAGTTGCGAACTCGTGGAGCGATGGTTGGCCCGTAATCCGCGTAATTAAGCTAGTCCAACCGCACGGCCACGGAATCATGATTATTTATTAGTTTGAAGCGGGAAACTTAGGGACTGTGTTGCGCGTATGAACTCAAGCGTAACCGTTACATTCAAAACGTCACGGTTACACGAACTTGCGGTGGCGAGCAGGTGTTCCCTGCTTACGCTTTCTGAAGCGATCCAGATAAACTCGCCTACGCTATTTCGAGGCACGACCAGCGTCGTTTCTTGGGGGCGCCAAAGTTTCTGCGATTGCGGCTGGCGAGACATCAGGAGGAGCAATGAATTGACCGTCGTGGTGCAGGCCACCCGTCAGTTTACCCTCATGGTCTCGAGCCGCTTCGACTCCCGAGTCCTTTTCCACCGCCAGTAGGGTCGTGCGCAGAACCAGCAATTGTTCCGCATGGTGGCTCGTCATGCGAGCCATCTGCTCAGTGTGACGTTTCGCAGTGGCCTGCATTTGCGCACCATGGTGGCGTTCGGCACTCCTCAAACTCACCGTATAGTAGATGTGTGAGATCGCAAGGCTAAGCAGTCCGCTGGAGAGGGCACTCAGAAAGATCGGCAGCCACTCAATTCTCATAGGATCTCCGGATCAATTCTCTTCGAGAAGCAGCGCAGCAACTCCTATGCCAGACGGCGGCGCGCGGGCGCGGAAGGAGGCAGCACTTGACCCTCAGTTGCGGTCCGAGTCTTGACGTAGTCGTCCGGGATGAAGAGACTGAACGCTCGCGATGACGCTGAAACCGAATTCGACAGTCTTCGAGTACTCAGGTTCAGAAACGCAACGCAAATGGCCCGCTACGCATATCGAATAGTAAATGTCTTTACGCAGGGCGATGCGCCGTTCACGGGCAATCCGCTGTGCGTGTTCGAGGACGGAGCGTCTCTTGATACTGTCCAGATGCAGGCACTCGCCCTACAGTTCAATCTCTCCGAAACGACATTTATTCTGCCTTCTCAACGAGCGAGTGCAGCCGTGCGCATTTTCACTCCTAGGTATGAGATGCCGTTTGCCGGCCATCCAACGCTCGGCACAGCTCACGTATGTCGGGCTCTTGGGTTAGTTTCAGATGTTCTGACACTCGAGATGCCCGCCGGGATCATTGGGGTTAAGGCGGCCGGAGACCGGTGGACCCTGCAAGCAAACGCACCTACTTGGCGCGAATTCGAAAGGCCCCGCGACGAGCTTGCCCACATGCTCGGCATTGCAGAGGACGAGATCGTTGAGAGGCCTCTGTGGATCAATGCGGGAACCGAGCAGCTGATCGTTCCCTTGGCAACCGAAGCAGCGGTGAGGCGTGCAGCACTGCGCCCCGAGGCGGTGAGCGATTTGAAGAATGAAAATGGAGCGGCCATGGCGTACGTGTTTGCCGGGGCGGGCAAGCGTTTGCTCGCACGCTTCTTCTTTCAACAGGGCAGCGCGGCTTTGGAGGATCCCGCCACCGGGTCTGCGACGGCAAACCTTGGCGGTTGGTATTTAGCGACGGGCCAAGCGCTGCCGATTGGATTTGAGATTTCCCAAGGCGAGTATGTGGGTCGTGCATCTACCCTATACCTGCACGTCGATGCAGATCGGCAGATACGAGTCAGTGGTGATGTGTTGGAACTGGGTGCGGGCGTCATCTCACTCTGAACTGCGTACATGACGTCCTAGGGCCGTGCTGTTGCAAAGATCGGCCGCGCGCAGCACCCACCCTCTGCAGTAGGCTCTTGGCGATGCCGCTCTTGCTTGTTCGACGGACGCCACTAACGTCCGCGGCTGAGCGTGCTGTTCCGCTTCCGTACCTTGCGAGGATCTGCGCGATTTCGCCACACTCCTCGGAACCAAGAGCACAGGCGTAGCGTTACGCATGCCTCGTGGTTGCCGGTCTATTAAAGATTCCCGATGGGGCTGACACTCAAGCGCGACTTGCGTACCGGCAGCGCGGTATGGAATGCGTATCGGCACCCGCATATTCCGATGTCGGCCCTCAAGCGTGCAACCCACGCCGAAGTTGTCGTGATCGGTGCGGGGATAACCGGCGCATTGATGAGCAATGCTCTTACCCAAGTCGGGATGCGGCCGCTAATACTGGATCGCCGGGGCGGTGCGCGCCTCGGATCGACAGCGGCGAGCACGGCGCTGCTTCAATTCGAGCTCGACACTCCGTTGATAAAGCTGGGCACGCTACTCGGCCGTAACGCCGCGGCACAAGTTTGGAAATGCTCGCATGCGGCGGTTAATGAATTGCGGACTCAAACGAATCGTCTCCGGATTTCCGCGGATTTGCAGACACGGCCCTCGTTGTATCTCGCCGGTAACGTGCTCGATGCGGCGGGACTGCGGCGGGAGGTGCGTGCGCGTCAGCGACTTGGTCTGCCGAGCGAGCTATTGGAACGCAAGTTGCTGCGCCGACACTTCGATATCGATCGCTCTGCGGCAATCCTCAGTCACGGCAACGCCGAAGCCGATCCGATCGCGTTGGCAACCGGGTTCTTGCAGCGAGCGCTGCGCCGTGGTGCACGGTTTTACGGTCCGCACGAAGTCACTGACCTGCATTCCACTCGCAGGGGGATTACGGTGTTCACGCGGGGCGGTCCGGAGATTCATGCACGTCACGTTGTCATTTGTACGGGGTACGAATTTCCTCGGATCGTACCAACGCAAGGCAACAAGATAGTATCCACTTGGGCCATAGCGACACGACCGCAGTTACACGGCATGTGGCCCGAACGCGCCCTAATCTGGGAAGCGGCGGAGCCGTACCTATACTTGCGCAGCACTTTTGATAACCGCGTTATCTGTGGCGGCGAGGATGAGGAATTCTCTGAAGCCCACCAACGCGATGCCCATAATGCCAATAAGATATCTCGCCTTGAACAGAAACTGAGCAGGCTCTTTCCAAAAGTGGATGCACGCGCTGCTTATGCGTGGACCGGCTGCTTTGGTACGAGCGCAACCGGGAGTCCGATCATTGGCGAGATTCCGGGCTATCCGCACTGTTATGCCGCGTTGGGCTACGGCGGCAACGGCATTACATTCTCTATGCTTGCCGCCTCGCTCCTGACTGCTGCGATTCGCGGCAAGCGTGATCCAAACGCCCATCTGTTCGAGTTCAAGTGATCTTGATGTTGGGCGCCTGCAGCATCACATTTACGCAAACCGTAGGCCGATTACCCTTAGGAGTCACCAAAGCCCCTCACGGTCCGCGTAAAAATCTCCCCGGCGGCGACTCCTGGGATTAATATGACGAAGCGTCAATATGGCTATCAAGGAGCTGCTCGGGCCTTATGTTCAAGTCCATGAGAGTGTCCGTTCTGAGGAGCGCTGTCTTGTCAGCCGTGCTAATTGCGGCCGGTTCGACCACGATGGCTGGCGAGGGTATATGGAAGGCGGTGGTACCACGGCCAGGCACCATGAAGGGAGAGTTCGATAACAACGACCCGATTGGGCTCTATGCTGGGGTCAAGATCAAGGCGGACTGCTCGCTTAACTGGACCAACCCCGACGACCACAGGCTCTATTGCTTTTCTAGCGCCACGTCGCTTGTTTTCTTCCTGGATGCGCCTGCGCACTACCTCGAAAGCGCGCGCGCAAGCTGGCGCAAGCTGCAAGGCACGCAGGGATAAGGCGTTTTTCCGATTTTCTTGCGGTCGCCGACTGCGCAATTCCGCGACGAACGGCCGCGGCAGTTTGATCGCAACAATCGAGGTGCACGGTATCGCTGCACGGGGGATCATGGCTCATCGAACGAATACTTTGAGGCATCGATGAGCTTTCAGATCAAAGGGCTGCCGGCCGAGACATTTGCACCGCTATTCAAGTTGACCGACACGGAACTTGCGGCCTGCGCGGCGGTGCGTCTCACAGCGGATAGGTATCCGGGATTTCCCTGCCGCGTAAGCCTGTGTGAAGCGCAAGCAGGCGAGACGGTGATGCTCCTCAACTACGAGCACCTGTCGGTCGCAAGTCCATACCGGTCGCGCCACGCAATCTTTGTGCGTGAGAATGCTATTGAAGCGCAGCTCAAAGTAGACGAGGTTCCAGAGGTCCTACGCACACGTCTGTTGTCACTACGGGCATTTGACGGCGCTGGAATGATGATCGATGCAGAGGTGATTCAAGGTTGCGAGCTCGCAGTCGCGATTGAACAAATGTTTGACTCGCAGCACGTCACCTATCTGCATGCGCACAACGCCAAGGCGGGTTGCTTCGCGGCTAGGGTCGAACGCGCGCGCGCCTAGGGCTGGTTGGACCTCAGTGTCGAAGGGGTTACACCGAACACACGCCTAAAGGTTCTGCGCAACCGTTCCGCATTTCCGAAGCCGCACAATCGCGCCACTTCTTTGATCGCACGCGTGTTGCCGGCAAGCGCACCGCGAGCCGTCTCAGCGCGTAGGCGTTCGACGGCTTTAGCTGGGCTCATTCCGGTTTCTGCCAGAAAAGCACGGGAAAAATTGCGCGCACTCATGCAGGCATATTCGGCCAACTTGTCTACGCGGTGCGGTTCGCAAAGATTGTTGCGTACATGGTCCAGAAGGTTCGCAAACCGCCCGTGCGCGCGCTCCATGCCTAGCAACGCCGAGAACTGCGACTGGCCTCCGGGACGGCGATGATAGACCACTAGCTGCCGTGCCGTTTGGCGCGCTATAGATTCGCCAAGATCCTCTTCGATCAACGCCAGCGACATATCGATGCCTGCGGTGATCCCTGCGGAGGTCCAGATTCTTCCGCCTTTCACGAAAATCCGATCTGGTAACAAGTGTACTTTCGGGAAAGATCGCCTGAAATCGAGTGTACGGCTCCAGTGCGTAGTAGCGTCCTTGCCATCGAGTAACCCGGCAGCTGCGAGCAGGTAGGCTCCCGAACAGACGCTCGTCGTCCGTCGTGCCCGTTTTACACACGACTGAATGAAGCGTCGCGTCTTGAGGCTGAGGGCAGCGGCAGAAGAACCACTGCCCCCGACAACCACGAGCGTGTCTACTGCAGCGGCGCGCGGCAAACGACCTGCCAGCATCGTGGCGCCGGAGGAACTTGCCACAAGGCCCGGTGTCACGGCACAGATGCACAGCTCATAGCTACCCGGCTTGTGGCGGTCGGCGATTTCGAATGCTGCTACCGGTCCAGCGGCATCGAGCAACTGAAAATCCGGATAAATCAATACTGCGATACGGCGTGTCATGGCCTAAAAAGGTGGAACAATGTCATTTACGCCAAGAGGCTAATTCGTCACGATCGCAGCGTCAACGGAGAGGATGTGATGAGTGCTGAATTCCATGTCGTTTTTGCACTGTATCCGGGTGTGACGCAGCTGGATTTTACGGGTCCGTTCGAGGTGTTCAGACGCCTACCGCATGCCTGCTGCACGCTCGCCTCGGTTGCCGGCGGTACCATCCAAGGCGATGGCGGAATCACCTTCGCAGGCGTAGCGCAATTGAGTGATATAACTGAATGCGCTCTTCTGTGCGTCCCCGGGGGGTTTGGGACCTTACAGGCGCTCGGTGAACAGAGTTACATTGCGGCCCTGCGTCGCCTCGGCGCACGGGCGCAGTACGTCACCTCCGTGTGCACAGGGTCCTTGCTGTTGGCGGCGGCCGGGTTGCTGCGCGGCAAGAAGGCAGCATGTCATTGGGCGTGGCGAGATCAGTTAACAAAGTTAGCTGTCGAGCCCTGCGCTGACCGAGTCGTCCGTGACGGCAATGTGATCACGGGAGGTGGAGTGACAGCGGGAATTGACATGGCGCTCGCTGTTATGGCGCAGATCGCGGGCGTTGACTACGCTCAGACGGTGCAGTTGGCGATGGAGTACGCACCTCAGCCACCGTTTGACTGCGGACGCCCGGAAGTTGCCCGGCCTGAGATCGTCGCGGCGGCGCAGATCCGCCTCGACGGGATTCGTGCGGAGCGCGACGCTGCCATAAGGCGCGCGGCCGAACTCATGATGCAGAACTAAAGTCGCAGTTGCGCCCAGCGCAGCCGCGGGGTGAGACTATCCTCAATCTCTAGAGCGCACCGAATGGGAGTTACGCGCGTGCGGATCGCACAAGCTATTGTGAGAGCGCCTGCGCCAAACCTTGCTGCAGGTATTGCAAGTGCAGTTGGCGGCGGTGATCCAGATGTTGCGGCCGCCCTTCAGCAGCATGAGCGGTATTGTGAAACGCTGCGCAATTGCGGGCTACAGCTGAGAAGACTCGCCGCAGACGCGACTCACCCTGACAGTACCTTCATCGAAGACACGGCAGTCTTAACCGCTGAGGCGGCCATCATTACCCGTCCCGGAGCGCCGAGCCGGATGGGAGAAACTGCCGCGGCGCTTGAATTGCTGCGCGGGATCTTCCCTACGGTCGGGGAGATCAAGGAGCCGGGGACAGTAGACGGAGGCGATGTCTGTGAAGTTGACGGTGACTTCTTTATTGGAGTGTCCGGGCGCACTAACGCCGAGGGTGCGCGGCAACTTGCAGCGTTGCTACGAGAGCTAGGCCATAACTCGGTCACGGTCGACATCCGCGCCAGCAAGAGCCTTCTGCATCTTAAGACCGGGTTGTCATATCTTGGGGATGGTGTCTTCGTAGTCAGCAGAGACGTCGTGCTTGACGTTGCGCTTAAGGATTACGATCTCATCAAGGTAGAGCCGGCTGAATCCTACGCTGCGAATTGTATTCGCGTGAACGATCACGTCTTGATAGCAGCGGGTTACCCGTTGCTCCTTGCAACGCTTGAAGCGCGGGGCTACCGGGTGGCGACGCTCGCCATGTCCGAATTCCGGAAGATGGACGGCGGGTTGAGCTGCCTGTCCCTGCGATTTTGAAAGAAAGCGCGCTCGGTGTTGTCACTACGAGTTGGGAGTCCGAGACGCTTTCAAGGCATTTAGGTCGCAGGTAGCACAATCCGCCATGCCTGCGTCGGATGGTCGACAGACCAGTGGAGCGAATCCACTATCCCCAAGGGTACCTGGGTATCAAAGCTCAGGGGTACAAGTGGCGGCACTGCAATGACTTCGATCGAGTCCTCATCATAATTTGCGCTCATGTCGGCCAGAAGTTCGCTTGGAGGCATGACTCGCCTCAGCTCCGGCACGCGCAGATCAAGTGGGCGACCAACTCTGGAGGTGGCGGTGACTAGCGGCGGCGTGACAGGCGCATCGACGGCACACGCCACTCCAATGACACCGCAACATAGGGGTATTAACCGCTTTAGCGTAGAAACTGTGCGTCGGCGACTACTGTTCATGGCTTGCCTCCGTCTTGACCAATCCACTACCGTCGATTCATCTACTAGAGGATGCTCCTCCGCGAGTTAGGCGCAGCTGGCGCAATCATTAACTTTGTTTTAATTGATCAGTGATTCGGCTGCCCAAAAAGGTGGGGCCGCTTTCAATGCGGCCCCGGTGTGAGGAGGACATCCGGTATCGATCTCACGGTTCATATGGTGCGCGCTGGCGCGTGCCGCGTGCATCGGTGTACGTCCTGACTTTGCGTAGGCGATGTCCTACGGCAGTGGTACCCCGCGGGCGAGGCGAATGCGCACCTTGTACGCGAGCCGGCCAGCTGTCCCGGCACGATTTCGTTATCATCGGCGACACGACTAGAGCCTTCTCGCTTTCGTAGAAAAGGTACTTTTTCATGCCCGACGCTGCACCCGCGCCTGCGCCATCCAAACTGCAAGCGCCCGCGCATTGGGCCGCGCTAACCGCACTCGGTGTCGTCTACGGCGATCTCGGCACAAGTCCGCTCTACACCTTACAGACGGTGCTACAGGCAACTGGCGGTCGGCTTACCCCGGCGACCGCCTTGGGGGTGCTTTCGCTCATCATTTGGACGCTGATCATTACGGTGTCGATCAAGTACTGTGTATTTGTGATGCGCGCCGACAACCACGGTGAAGGCGGTATTTTGGCCTTGATGTCCCTGATTGGCGCGAACGGTTTTCACGGCGGCGCACGACTCCTCACGGGAATGGGATTGCTTGGTGCGGCATTGCTTTACGGCGACGGCGTCATCACACCCGCGATTTCCGTATTAAGCGCGTTGGAAGGTGTCAATGTGGCGACGGCTGCGCTCAAACCGTTTGTGATGCCCATGGCGGTCGCAATTCTGGTCGCGCTGTTTGCAGCGCAAAGGTTTGGCACGGAGAAGATCGGTAGGGCATTCGGGCCCATCATGCTGCTGTGGTTCATCGTGATTGCAGTCCTCGGATTGGCGGGCATCGCACGCAACCCGCATGTGCTCTTTGCCATTGATCCGCGACACGCGATCGCCTTTCTCGTGCATAGCCGGGGAGTCGGGTTTCTCGTTCTTGGCGGTGTATTCCTGTGCATCACCGGCGCGGAAGCGCTCTACGCGGATATGGGTCATCTCGGCAGAGGCCCTATCAAATTATCCTGGTACGCCATAGTTCTTCCGGCGCTACTCTTAAACTATACCGGTCAGACCGCACTCTTGAGCGGCGACAGCACGATCGCTGGCAACCCCTTTTTCGAGCTCGCACCTACCTGGGCGATCTATCCTATGGTGGCGCTGGCCACTATCGCGGCCATCATTGCCAGTCAGGCCATCATTACAGGCTCGTTTTCGATGACGCGGCAGGCAATGCAACTTGGCTGGCTGCCCGGTGTCAACATCCGGCAAACGTCGGACCAGGTGTATGGTCAGATTTATGTCCCAGTGGTGAATTGGCTGATGATGGTGGCCACCGCGGGCATCACGTTGGCGTTCCAAAGCTCCGATCGGCTCGCCGGGGCCTACGGCACTGCCGTGTCGACGACCATGCTGCTGACGACCTGCCTGCTGTTTAACGCCATGCACAAAGCTTGGCACTGGCCACTGGCGGTGGCGAGCGCCGTCGCTGGCATTTTTCTGATTGTTGATGCGGGCTTTTTTGGAGCTAATCTGTTGAAGATTGCCGATGGAGGCTGGCTGCCGTTGTCGTTGGGCGCGGTCATATTTTTTGTGATGGTCACTTGGCGCTTGGGCGTCAACTCTATGCGCGCCAGTCTTGAGCAAAAGCCCGAGACGCCGGCGTCGTTCTTGGCCAACCTTCAATCAAGCCACATTCCGCGCGTGCCCGGCACAGCGGTATTTTTGACTCGAACTACCACGCAGGTGCCGTACTTGCTCATCGACCATGTCAAGCACATGGGCGCCTTGCAGTGCAGCGTCCTGACGGTGACCGTCATATTTGAGGATATTCCACGCGTTTCGCGGCTGCACCGCTGCGGCGTCGAGAAAATAGCCGCTGGCATATGGCATGTCTCCATCCGTTTTGGTTACGTCGAGATACCGGATTTGTGCGCGGCACTGCACGATATCCCGGATCTGGATCCCAGCATTGATCTCGATGATGCTGTTTACTTCGGCGCTCGCGACCAGGTCGTGCGCAAGTCGGCAAAGTCCCTTATGCCGCGATGGCGCGTGTCGCTGTTTGCATTCCTGTACCGCAATGCGGTGAAAGCAGTTGATCGCTTCAATTTGCCGTCGGAAAATTTCGTCGAAATCGGCCGTCAGATCGAGGTCTAGCCATGACGTGTGTGCGGCGGTCGCGGGGCAGCCAGCAGCGGTGATTCTGCGAATGGACTTAGGGCGAGTCGGCGCCTCTGAGGTTACTTGTTACAAGCGATCGAACGTGGCAGCCTAAAGTATGCAACAAGTACTCGTTACAGGGGCGTCCGGAGGGATCGGCCGCGCCATAGCAGTGTCTTTGGCAGAGCGCGGCGCGCGCGTTGCGCTGCATTACAACTCCGATCGAACCGCTGCCGAAGAGACTCGGCGCGCGCTCAACGGCGCAGGGCATATCCTGTGCTGCGCTGATTTGAGTGATGCGGGAGCAATCGAACCGTTGTGGCGGGAGGTCACTGGCGCATTTAGGCGGGTCGACGCGCTTATCAATAACGCGGGGATTTATGATGTGCATCCGCCGGCGACAGCGGAATATGCGGCATGGAACGAGGTCGTGCAGCGTACCATGGCTACAAATCTTCTCGGCCCTGCGCGATTATCTTTTTTTGCGGCGCGATCGATGGCTGAACAGGGAAGCGGCCGGATAGTCAATATTTCTTCACGCGGCGCATACCGCGGCGAGCCGACGGCTCCGGCCTACGCGGCATCGAAGGCTGCGCTCAACGCGCTGGGTCAATCATTCGCGAAGGCCTTTGCGTCCAAAGGGGTGCAGGTATTCGCCGTCGCTCCCGGGTGGGTGAGTACCGAGCGCGTGGCAGCGCACGTACGGGATCCGGTCGTTTTGGCGGATCAGCCGCTCGGACGCGTTGCCTCGCCTGAGGAGGTGGCGAAGGTTGTTGCCTTCTGTGTGCTTGATGCACCTGCCAGCCTGACCGGCGCGGTACTCGACGTGAATGGAGCATCCTATCTGCGGTAGGCGATCTACCGACAAGTAATGATTCCCAAGTTCAAATCAGGGCGCGCCGGCGGTCACCTCGACCGCCGTCGATTCGTAGGGGGAATTACCGCGTTCTCCCTCGCAGCGCTTGCTGCGGCAGAGGACACGCCGCCGGATCGGCGTTCAATAGCCTTCGTGCACACGCATACCGGCGAAACGCTGTCGACGGTCTATTTTCAAAACGGAAACTACCTGGCACCAAGCCTGGAGCACGTCAACCACTTTCTGCGGGACTTTCGCACTAATGAGGTGCACTCAATTGACCCAGGACTGCTCGACACCCTGTTCGATCTGCAAGCTCAGACGAACCGCACGGGGCCTTTCGAAGTGATCTCCGGATATCGGTCACCGCAAACCAATGCGGCGTTGCGACGTCAGTCAGGAGCGGTCGCGGAGCACAGCCTGCATATGGAGGGGCGTGCAATCGATGTGCGACTCAGGGGGTTTCCTACCGCCAAATTACGGGACCTCGCCATTGCACTGCATCGCGGCGGTGTGGGGTTCTACGCGGCGTCGGATTTCCTGCACGTCGACACCGGTCGAGTACGAATCTGGTGAAGAATGCTGCGCGGTATGTCTCGCAGAGCCTATGAACTACGTAGCTTGGGCAATTCTTGGGATGGTCGGCTATTCGCTGGTAACTCTGCTGGTGAAACTCGCCACTCGCAGCGGGCAGTTCTCGAGCTTTCTCGTGCTCTCCATTGCGACCGTCATCGTTTGCACGTCCACGCTTTGCATCACAGTGCTGCGGGGCGACGCGCGGACACTAGTAGCGCGGGATTTCGCGAGTCCAAGCGCGCTGTGGGCCTATGCAACCGGGATTGCTCTCACGTTGGCCGTGGCATCGCTGTTTCGCGCACTGTCTTTGGGGCCGGCGAGCGTTGTCGTGCCGATCTACGGCATGTTCATCGTGGGCGGAGCGATTCTCGGCATGGTATTTCTCGATGAGCCGCCCAATTTGCGCAAGTTGCTCGGCATTGCGCTCGCAATTGTCAGCATTTTCCTGATCGCGACGGGCGCGCCGCGGCGCTAGACGCACCAAGCTTTCTCGTAAAGCCGGAAACGAGCGTCAACCGAGTATGGTGGCGAAAAGATGTCTATACGCTTCCGGGTTTGTGATCCCAACGAACGCCAAGCCGGTGAGCGCGCCACCGAGGTGCGCATCATGATTTATCTTGCCACGCGCTTGCCGCGCCGAGTAAACCGTGAATGCGAGATAGCCGAGAGCGAATAAAGGTGCAGGTATCGGGACGGGAAGCAAGAAAGTAATAAGACTTTGGCCAGGAAAGTACACAATCGAGGCAAACATCACCGCAAGAATTGCGCCGGAGGCTCCGAGGCAGGAGTACTTCGGATCAGTCCGGCGCCTGAAATACGTCCCCAGATTCCCGAATAGCAAGCCGCTGAAATAGAGTGTCAGGAACATCATCGTTCCTATGTAACGCTCCAGCGAAAAGGCAAAGGAATAGAACGTGATGGCGTTGAAAAGCAGATGGCCGACGTCTGCGTGCACGAAGCCTGAGGTGATCAGTCTTGTGTATTCGGCGCGCCGAACTAGCCAATATGGGCGAAACACGGCCCCTATGATGAGCTGCGGCGCGACAAACAGCCCTGTCAGGCTTACCAGGCAAGTTAGAACTAATATGACGAGGGCGCTAGGCGGCATATGCCTCAATCTGCATTCCGACGTTCGCTAATTCTCGCCCCGCGCACCCATCTCCTCGCGGCCTCGCTGGCGGCGCAGGGCCTCGTCGCGCGCGTCATCGATGGCAATGACAACGCGGTCGACGTCGGCAACCGCCTCATCACGGACAAACAGGCCTGTCAGCTTACTGTCAGGGAGCAGTTCACCCTTTTCAAACAGGGCCCATATCTCCTGCGCGAAATGCGTGCTCAAAAGCTCGGGCGCGTATTGGCCGAGAGTGCTCCTGATATTGTTCACGTCGCGTTCCAACAACGGTAGTGCACTGTTGTTACCGGTTGCGTTTACAGCTTGCGGCAGATCGATTATGACCGGACCGTCGCTGCCGACGAGCACGTTATATTCCGACAGGTCGCCATGAATGATGCCCACGCACAACATCCGAACGACCTGTAGAATCAGAAATTCGTGATACTCGCAAGCCTGCTCGGCAGTGAGTTCCACCTCGCCCAAGCGCGGTGCCGAGTTCCCGGCGGCATCGGTTATGAGTTCCATGATTAGAACCCCGTTGAAATACCCGAACGGGCGCGGAACGCGTACGCCGGCGCTGGTGAGCTGATACAAAGCGCTTACTTCGGCATTCTTCCAGGCACTTTCCTCTTCCTTGCGGCCGTAACGAGTCTTCTTGCCGATGGCTCGAGTCTGGCGACTGCCGCGGACCTTGCGCCCCTCCTGATACCGCGAACGCTGCTGGAAGCTGCGCTGCGCCATGTCGCGATAAACCTTCGCACAGCGCTGCTCTGACCCGGAGCGAACTACGTAGACCGTCGCTTCCTTGCCGCTCTTGAGCGAGCGAATCACTTCATCGATGATGCCGTCGTCGATCAGCGGTTGCAGGGCGGCAGGCGTCTTCATGCAGTCAGTGGGGACATCAGCATCCTTTTCCGGGTTTGTCAGTGGAGGCGCATTGTAGAGATCTCATGACCACGGCGCATGACTATCGCGACACATAATCCTCTTCCGGGGCGCCTTTGAGGTTCAAATGACTCCTTTTGGGCTCGATTATTGTCGGCTCACGGTCGAAAGCCCCGGCGCAGGACCGATTGGGAACTTATCGCGTCCAGTGGAGCTTCATCGCCGCAATGCTAAAGTTGAGTCGCGCCGGCGCCGTTGACTCGCGTTTTCTAGAGATCCCGTGAGCGTCAAGCCGACTATCTTCAAAGTGCAGTTGCAGGTCAATAACATGGACTGCAATCATTTTCATGCGTATTCACTGACGCTCGCGCGACACCCATCAGAGACAGACGAGCGGCTGATGGTACGATTGCTGGCTTTCGCGCTGCATGCGCATGAAACCCCACAGTTTGCTCGAGGGCTGGCTTTTGATGAGCCGGATCTGTGGCGCAAAGATTTGACCGGCGCAATTGATCTTTGGATCGCCGTGGGCCAGCCTGATGAACAGCAAATGCGGCGAGCGTGCGGTCGCGCACGCCAGGTGGTCGTGTATACGTACAGCGGCCGGAGCGCTCAGGTTTGGTGGCAGAAGAACAGCATGGGGGCGGCGCGCTCGCGGAACCTGACAATCGTTGACTTGGCTGCAGAAGCCACCCAGGCGCTCGGGATGCTGGCTCGGCAGGGCATGCAGTTGCAGTGTTTCATCCAGGACGGTGACATCCAGATGCTGGGTGATGAAGCGACTGTGATCATTGAGTTGGTTACGCGCACCACTGCTCACTAATCGTGGAGCAGCTGCCGTCGAGCTGGTGGGAGCGGCCGCGGAACGGCGCGCTAGACTCTTCGCGTTGATTCATGAGGCGGGACCGAAACCTCGTATACGCCGCTGCACCGTGAGCGCCAAACTTCGTTGGCGACGGCGGCGAGTTCGTCGCCTTTTCGCGCGGTAATTAGAAACGTTGTAATAGCCGTGGTGCAGTGACCTTTGGAGCCTTTGCAGCTGCGACGTGTGCGATTCATCGCGACTTGCGGTTTCGATCGGCTCGAGGAGATCAGGTCGAGTTGACTTCATGTCACGGATACCCTTCGCCGCAATCCGTTCGCGCAGACGCGCCCATACTCAGATGGTACGAGCTATTTGCGCTGCAGATACGCTCGCCAAGGAATCCAGTAGTACTTGGACCAACCTTCCGAGACACCGGCAAAGTCAGAATCGGCAATGTTGACATGGGTCAGCTCAATGCGTGTTTCTCTGCCGATAGTCCAGAACGACAGCACGAGCGTCGAGTCGAGGTCCCGCTTGGCAAATTGTGTCGAGCGCCACGACTGCACGATGAGGCGATTCGGAATGAGCTGCAGGATGGTGCCCGAGAGGGCGCCCCCGAATGCCGAGAATGCAGCACCGGCGCGTGCAGCAATCTTGACTGGTGCGCCTGTAAATGCGGCGTGCTCTTTGGGGTCCAGATACATGCGATACAGTCGAGCGGCCGGTGCCGGAAGATCGACGGCTAAAGTCACGGTACGGGGCATGTCACCACCAAGGGCAAAGAGGAGCAGGTGTCGCAGCGCATGGCACGTGTATCTCATCGCAGTGCACGAGCCAAGCTTAGCGCGAGCCGAGTACAGAGTCAGAAGTGTCGCGCATGGCTCGAGCGCGCGCGCGACTCGCGAGCATGAGACTTTCCGCTAGGACGGAGCCACTGGGACGGAGCAAGGTAGGCAAGGCCACTGCCAAGTCGGTGCTTGGAGAGCCGACGCGGGAGTCATGCGGCCTCTTCGACCGGGCGTGTTGACCGCGGCGTTGCACCCCGGCAGCATCGCTGCGAGTGTTGCACCGGGAGGACAGAGTGGCGGATCAAGCGGATTTGGCGGCGGTGCTGCACTGCCCGCGATGTATGCGGGCGGGCTTGGCGTTGCAACGCGCCGGATGGATGTGCGGCGGCTGCAATGCCGGCTACCCGGTATTGGGTGATATCCCGTGGCTCTTCGCTGACCCGCAGAGTATGCGCGCACAGTGGCGCGGACGTTTGCAGTTTTTGGTACTGTCGATCGAGCGCGAAGTGCGGACACTGCGAACGGAACTCGCAGGTGAGCTGAGCGTATTAGCGCGACAGCGGTTGGAGTTGCTCGCGGCGGCCTATGAGGACCATGCTCGAAGACTCGCGCAAATGCTGACTCCGCTTGACTTCGCCGCCACCAATACGGGCTATGAAACGCATCTTGCTCTGCGGACCCGGCTGCCATCTGATCAGGGACTCACCAACTACTACGTCAATCTGCATCGCGACTGGGCTTGGGGATCCGCGGAGAACGATGCCGCGCTTGCACTGATTCGCTCCGTCGCAGAGCACCACGCAAACTGGGGCAGCACACTTGTGCTGGGAGCGGGCTCGGGACGGCTTGCGTACGATATGCATATGCATTGTGCGCCGCGGCTCACAGTCGCGATGGATTTCAATCCACTGTTGCTCTTTGTCGCGCGTGACGTGACGCGCGGCGCTGAGCTTGAACTCTACGAATTTCCCATCGCGCCCCGACGCCTTGCCGACCACGCGATATTACGCACTCTGAGTGCGCCCCGGCCAGTGCGGAGCGGTTTCCACATCGTGGCGGCAGACGCGTTGCGCGCGCCGTTCGCACCAGAGGCGTTCGATACAGTCGTAACGCCGTGGCTCATCGATATCGTGAGCGAGGACTTCACTAGCTTGGCCGCGCGGGTCAATGCGTTGCTGCGACCCGGCGGCGCCTGGATCAATTTCGGTTCTTTGGCGTTTTCGCAGGGTACACGGGCGCAGCGATTGTCTTTCGAGGAGACGCTCGAGATCATCGGGCGGACGGGGTTCGCTCAGCCTGCGATCGGTGAGCAGAGCATTCCCTACATGGCCTCGCCCGCGAGTCGGCATGCCCGTCTCGAGTCGGTCGTCGCCTGGTGCGCGCGCAAGGAGCGCACGGCGCCGCCGGCCCCCGTGGAGGGGACATTACCCGACTGGATCGTCCTCGGCGACCGTCCAGTTCCGCTGTTGGAAGAATTCAAAGTACAGGCGGTCGCAACACGCATTCACGCCTATGTCATGGCGCTCATCGACGGTCGGCGCAGCATTCGCGATATGGCGCGAATGCTTGTTGAGCAGCGGCTCATTAGCGCTGAGGATGCAGAGCCCGCAGTTCGCCGGTTTCTAATTCGAATGCGCGAGGACAGCCGCAAGAGCGGCGTTTGAGCCCATGAAGAGCGCCGTCGCTGTGAGCTCGTCAGCGCAGGTACCGACCCGCGCCTTGACCCCTCTATGATGCAATTTCGCGCCAGCTCGCCCCGCGGGCTCGGCGAACTATTGGCTCGCGAACTGGATGCCTTTGGTGCAACCGAAGTTCGCGAGCAGTCAACTGGGGTGCGCTTTTGCGGCACGCTAGAGACGGCCTATCGCGCCTGTCTTTGGTCGCGGACCGCCAATCGAGTCTTTGTCGAGCTTGCCCACTTTCAGGCGCTCGACGCGGATGCATTCTACGCGGCGGCCCGGCAGATTGACTGGGTCAGTCACATCGCACCCGGAGTCACTTTGGCGTGCGACTTTACGGGACAGCATCCCACGCTTGTGCATACTCATTTCGCCGCTTTGAAGCTCAAGGACGCCATCTGCGATGAGTTGCGCGCGCGCGCAGGCTTCCGACCGGATATCGCGACGGAGCGACCCGGGGTGCGCGTACACGCGCATGCCCACGGAGCCGCAATCACCGTATCGCTTGACCTTGCCGGAGAGAGCTTGCACCGGCGCGGATATCGAACTGAAGCCGGGGAAGCGCCTTTGAAGGAGAACCTCGCTGCGGGAATTCTGCTGCGCTCCGGTTGGGCGCAACTCGCCGCCGACGGTGCGCAGTTTCTGGATCCTATGTGCGGATCAGGTACGTTCGTGATCGAAGCGGCGATGATCGCGGCGGATATGGCACCGGGCCTGAACCGCGAGTATTACGGCTTCGTCGGCTGGCGCCAGCATGACGCCGAGCTATGGCTGAGACTGCAAGCAGAGGCAAGCTCGCGCAGCGTCGCCCATGATCCTGCGAGGCTCGTCATTCGTGGCGTAGACAAGGACACCGTGGCTGTGCGCAATGCACGCAAAAACGCGCAGCGCGCCGGGGTTGCGGGCCTGGTGCAGTTTGCGCAAGCCCCCTTGGCAGATGCTGCGCCCACCCGAAACGGAGCAAGCGCGGCGGCGGGGCTAATGTGTACCAACCCGCCCTACGGGGTGCGACTCGATGACCTCGCGACAGCCCGCAGCATTCATCGTGAGTTGGGGCTCATTCTGCGCGAGCGCTTTTTGGGGTGGCATGCGGCGGTGCTTTCGGGACGGCCGCAGCTGGGCTTGGAGCTTGGCATCCGTGCCTACCGTACTCATGTGATATGGAATGGCGCGATCGAATGTCGGTTGCTGCGTCTTAAAATAGATGAACAGAGCATCAGCACGGGTACACGGCGCGGAGCGGGCGCTGAGATTGATGCGAGTCTACGCACCAGCAGCGGCGCGCAGATGTTTGCCAATCGGCTGGCAAAAAATTTCAAGCGCCTGAGCGCTTGGGCCAAGAGCGCTCATATCTGGTGTTATCGCCTCTACGATGCTGACATGCCGGAATACTCGCTGGCCATTGATCTGTATCAAACTGTGCCCGACGGATTGACTTGGCTCTATGTGCAAGAGTATGCGGCTCCCGTAACGATCGATGTGCAGGCGGCGCGCCGCCGGCGAGGCGAAGCTCTATCAGTTTTGACAGAAGTGTGCGGTGTACCTGCGGAGCGCATCCGTGTGCGGCTACGCCGCAAGACGCCGCGCGGCGAGCAATATAGCAAACTCAATGAACAATCGACGTTCCACGTGGTCGAGGAAGGCGGGCTCAAATTCCGAGTCAATTTCGATGACTATCTTGATACCGGACTGTTTCTTGACCACCGATTGACGCGTGCGCGTCTGGGTGCAGCGGCCGTCGGCAAGCGTTTCTTGAATCTGTTTGCTTATACGGGATCTGCGACGGTTTATGCTGCCGCTGCGCTCGCGGTCTCGAGTACCTCGGTCGATCTTTCACATACTTATATCGATTGGGCCAGACGCAATCTTGCATTGAACGGGGTGGACGGCTCCCAGCATGCACTGGTACGAGCGGACTGCCGCGAGTGGCTCGCGGCCGCGCGCTACAAACGCGAGCGTTTTGACCTGATTTTTCTTGACCCGCCTACGTTTTCAAATTCAAAGCGCATGCAAAGTGTGCTCGATATCCGTCGCGACCATGCGGCTCTCGCCGATGCCTGTGCACTGCTCCTAGCCCCTGGCGGCCTGGTGTTTTTCTCGACCAATGCGCAGCGATTCAAGCTCGATGAAGCGCTGCGGGAGCGCTTTTCGGTACACGACGTCTCGGCGCGGACATTGCCGCTCGACTTCGAACGCAACGCGAAAATTCACCGCTGCTTCGAGTTGCGTCCATCGTAATGGGATTGGTGCCGCTGTAGCCTTCACTTGCTTGCGAGAAGGATCATTATAGGAATCGCCGGACTCCAGCGATCTATGAGCCTGCGCTGTACCGGGCGTTGATTTTGACCGCCATCGCCTAGAGCATGTCTCGCAGGCGGTAATAGAGCATCGCCAAAACGAGTGCAGATCTTCTCAAGGTAGACCCTCCGGGAAAGCTGCGGTGCGGAATCTTCGCAAACACGTCGAACCGCTCAGCCGATCCAGCGATGGCATCCGCGAGCAGATTCCCGGCAATGCCCGCGAGGGCGACGCCATGGCCGGAGAAGCCCTGCAGAAAATACACGTTTGGTGCCAAGCGCCCGAAATGCGGAGCCCGGTTCATCGTGAGGTCGACAGACCCTCCCCATTTGTAGTCAATGCGGGTATCGGCGAGTTGCGGAAACACGGTCAACATGCGCGTGCGTGTTGCGGCGGGAAAGGCAGACGGCGCGCGCGCCGAGTAACTCACGCGGCCGCCAAATAGCAGGCGCATATCGGCCGAGAGCCGGAAGTAGTCTAGCACCCAATTCATGTCACTGACGGCCGCATTGTTGACGATCAGGCCGTGGGCTCGGTCCGGGTCCAACGGCTCGGTGGCAACGATATAGGTGGCCACTGCCATGATTTTCTTTGCGAGCGCGGGTGCGAGTTCCCCGAGATAAGTATTACCGCACAGCGCCAGATGCCCGCAGCGCACTTGGCCGTTTGGCGTGTGCACTTCGATGTGCCGCGCGGACGCGAACCTCAGTGCGCGCGTACTCTCGAATATGGTGACGCCGCGCTCTGCTGCTGCAGCCGCCAGTCCGAGTGTATAGTTGAGCGGGTGCAGGTGCCCACTGGCCGAATCGTAGAGCGCGCCTGTGTAGCGGGTCGTGGCGAGGAGTGAACGCACCTCCTCGCGCGGCATGTAGCGTACGGTTTCATAACCGTAGTGATCGCGTAGCGTCGCAAGTTCTGCGTGCAGTTCGCGCTCGTGACGCACCTTCAACGCCACCTGCATGTGCCCACTCGCCCAATCGCAGTCGATCGAATATTTGGTAATCCGCTCTTTGATGAGATTAAGTCCGGCGATCGTAATGTCCCAGACGGCACGCGCGTCAGCCGTACCCAACAATTCCTCGACTGTAGTTTGTCCCGCCGCAACGCCGAACAGCGCTTGTCCGCCGTTCCTGCCGGACGCGCCCCAACCGATGCGCTGTTCCTCCACGAGTGCTACGCGATAGCCGCGTTCTGCCAGATGCAAGGCAACCGAGCATCCGGCAATACCGCCGCCGACGACACACACATCGCAGTCGACGGATCCGGCGAGCGCCGGCCAACGCGCGGCCGGATGCGCGGTTGCACCATAATAGGAGTTAACGGCGGGCTCAGGGCTCATGATCGGTGCGGCGGCGCTCGGCTGGAGGGTGTTCAAGGCATTAGGGTAAGATAGATCCCGCTCGCCATCATCATGCAATCCACTCGTCCAGTCATCGGAATTACCGCCGACCAGCGCATGATCGGTCCACATCCGTTTCACGCGGTTGGGGATAAGTACGTGCGCGCGGTGATGGAAGCGGCGGATGCGATTCCGCTGTTGATTCCGGCGCTCGGAGAACATCTGGGGATCGAGGAGCTGCTCGCGCATCTCGACGGCATCCTGTTCACGGGCAGTCCGTCAAATGTAGAACCGCATCGGTACAATGGAACACCTAGCATTCCCGGTACCTTGCATGATGCCGCGCGCGATGCGACGACGTTGGCGCTCATCCCGCGTGCGATCGGCGCCGGCGTTCCGGTATTCGGCATCTGTCGCGGCTTTCAGGAAGTCAATGTTGCTATGGGCGGTACACTCACGCAGCGACTGCACGAAGTGCCGGGCCTGTTGGATCATCGTGATGATGACGACCAGCCGCTGGCCGTGCAATACGCACCCGCGCACGATGTGGCTCTGGAGCCGAACGGAATGCTGTCGCGCCTCGCAGGCGCGACTCGCGTGCGGGTCAATTCGCTGCATTCGCAGGGGGTGGAGCGTCTGGCGCCCGACTTGGTCGTCGAGGCGCGCGCGCCGGATGGCGTCATCGAGGCCTTCCGCGTCAAAGATGCGCCGCGTTTTGCCTTGGCAGTCCAGTGGCACCCCGAATGGCAGGTGATGAGCGATTCATTTTCGCGCGCGATGTTCGCCGCCTTCGGTGCGGCGAGTCGCGAGCGTGCGCAGCTTAAATAGAAGGTTCGGCTTATGGCGAGTGAAATTCAGCAGTTCTTTCGCGACCACGGTATTTCCGAGGTCGAGGCGATCATTCCGGACATGGCGGGGGTCGCGCGCGGCAAAATCATGCCCGCCGCGAAATTCGCTGAAGATGAGGGCATGCGCCTGCCGGAGAGCATCTTCCTGCAGACCGTGACCGGCGACTACCCGCCGAATACCGGGGATGCGATGAGCCCGGCGGAGATCGACATCGTACTGAAGGCGGATCCGAAGACCGTACGCCGAGTGCCGTGGGCGGCCGAGCCCACCGCGCAGGTGATTCACGACTGCTTCTATTCCGACGGGCGACGCGTGACCATGGCGCCGCGCCACGTCCTGCGCAATGTCCTCGAGCTGTACGCGCAGCGCGGCTGGGAACCCGTCGTGGCGCCGGAGCTCGAGTTCTATCTCATCGAGCCGAATATTGACGCCGATTATCCGCTGAAACCACCCATCGGCAGGTCCGGCAGAGCAGAGCCCGGCCGCCAGTCGTACAGCATCGCGGCGGTCAACGAGTTCGATCCGCTGTTTGACGACATCTATCAGTTCTGTGAGGACCAGGATATCGAAATCGACACCTTGATCCACGAGGACGGTCCGGCGCAAATGGAGATCAACCTTATCCATGGGCATCCTCTGGATCTCGCTGATCAGGCGTTTCTGTTCAAGCGCACGGCGCGCGAGGCGGCGCTGCGACACAAAATGTACGCGACGTTCATGGCCAAGCCGCACGCCAAGGAGCCGGGCAGCGCCATGCACATTCACCAGAGCATCGTCGATCTGAAGACGCGCAAAAATGTCTTCAGCAATGCCGACGGCACGCCGTCACAGCTGTTTTTCTCGCACATTGCGGGCTTGCAAAAGTATCTGCCTGCGGCCATGGCGCTGCTGTGCGCGAATGTCAATTCCTATCGACGCTTGACGCCGTACTTGTCGGCTCCCATCAATGTTCACTGGGGCTATGACAACCGCACCGCCGGTCTGCGTGTGCCGATGTCGAATGCGGAGGCGCGTCGCGTGGAAAACAGGGTCAGCGGAGCAGACGCGAATCCCTACATCGCAATCGCCACGTCGCTCGCCTGCGGCTATCTCGGCATGGTCGAAGGACTGCAGCCCACCGATCCGATAACGGGCAGCGCGCATGATCTGCCTTTTGGTCTGCCGCGCTCTTTGGACGAGGCACTGCGCCGTCTGCGTGAGAGCGAAGCCCTGGTAGGATTGCTGGGTGAGGCATTCATCGCGGCGTTTTCCATCGTCAAAGAAGCTGAATACGAAGTATTCCTGCAGGTCATCAGTTCCTGGGAACGTGAGCACTTGCTGCTTAACGTATGATTAGCTCTGTGCGCATCGCCTCATTAGGGGCATTGCTGCTGTTGGCGCTCGCCGCGTGCGGTACTGGGCCAGCGGGAGGCGGCAACGTTGCAGGCGGGAAATCGACAAGTGGAGACGAGAAGGTCGTCAACATCTATAACTGGTCGGATTACATCGATCCGGGCGTGTTGAAGGACTTCGAGAAACAGACCGGTATCAAGGTCAATTACGACGTATTCGACTCAAACGAAGTGCTCGAAACTAAGTTGTTGGCCGGCAACACGGGTTACGACCTCGTAGTACCGACGGCGAATTTTCTCGAGCGGCAAGTACAGGCCGGTGTCTTTCAGAAGCTCGACAAGTCACGACTGCCAAATCTGAAAAATGTGGACCCGGATATTCTCAGACGCATCGCGTTGCACGATCCGGGCAATGAGCATGGGGTCAACTATCTTTGGGGCACGTCCGGGCTCGGGTACAATGTCGCAAAAATTCGTGAGCGCATGCCAGATGCGCCGGTCGACAGCTGGCGGATGCTCTACGACCCCGCAGTCGTCTCAAAGTTCAAAGATTGCGGCGTGTCGGTCTTCGATGCGTCTTCCGAAGTCGTAAGCACGGTACTGATCTTTCTGGGAAAAAACGCCAACAGCTTGTCGCCCGATGATCTCGCGGCCGCCGAGAAGGTGCTGATGTCGATCCGACCGTACTTGCGCTACGTGGACACCGAACGCTATATCGAGGATCTTGCCAACGGTGAAACCTGTCTTGCGCTCGGCTGGGGGGGAGATGTGCTGCAGGCCCGAAATCGGGCGCGCGAGGCGGGCAAGGGGATTGATATCAGATACAGTTTGCCGCGTGAGGGGGGCATCATCTTTTTCGACATGCTTGCGATTCCCGCAGACGCACCGCATCCGCAAAACGCCCTGACACTCATTAACTTTTTGCTCCAACCAGATGTTGCCGCAAGGAACTCGAATCTGGTTCGGTACGCGAATAGCGTCCCTGCGTCGCGGCCAATGTTGTCCGACAGCGTGAAAAATGATCCCAACATCTATCCGCCGCCCGAAGTCATGGCGAAGCTCGTGCCGAATCTTGCTCAGCCGCCGAGCTACACGCGCTTGCTTACGCGCATGTGGACGCGGTTCAAGACAGGCCAGTAGCCGTGTCTGACGCGTACGTGCGGATCGAGGTAGTCACTAAGACTTTCGGCGGTGCACCCGCCGTGGACAACGTCTCGCTCGACATTCAACGCGGTGAGATTTTTTGTCTCTTGGGAGGCTCTGGCTCGGGGAAGACCACGCTGCTGCGAATGCTGGCGGGATTTGAAACGCCGACCAGCGGTCGCCTGTACATCGATGGGCAGGACATGACGGGAATTGCACCTTGCGAGCGACCCGTCAACATGATGTTCCAATCGTACGCGCTTTTTCCACACATGAGCGTCGAGAAGAATGTGGCTTTCGGGCTGGAGCAGGAGAAGCTTTCGCGCAGCGAAATCGGCGAGCGCGTGGCGCAGATTCTCGATATCGTGAAGATGACGGCGTTTCTGGGGCGCAAGCCGCATCAGCTCTCCGGAGGGCAGCGGCAGAGAGTCGCGTTGGCGCGAGCGCTCGTAAAGCGCCCCAAGCTGCTGCTTTTGGATGAACCTCTCGGCGCGCTTGATCGAAAGTTGCGCGAACATACGCAGTTCGAGCTCCTAGCGATTCAGAAGCGACTGGGAGTCACGTTCATCGTCGTGACGCACGATCAGGGAGAAGCGATGACCCTGGCCTCCCGTATCGGCGTAATGAATCACGGCCAGATCGTACAAATCGGCACGCCACTCGACATCTATGAGTATCCGCAGACAAAATTCGTCGCCGATTTCGTCGGTTCCGTCAACCTCTTTGACGGCCGTCTTGTAGAGGACGAGGCGGATCATGTGCGCATCCGCTCGGAGGAACTCGGCGCCGTGGTTTACGTCGACCACGGCATCAGTTCGGCCCCGGACGTGAGCGTTGCGGTCGCCATTCGCCCTGAGAAGATCGGCATCGAGCGTAGTCGCCCTGCTGGCAGCGAGAACTTCGCGCATGGCAGGGTGAAGGAAATCGCGTACATGGGCGATACGTCAATCTATATCGTGGAGCTCGACACCAAAAAGCTCGTGCGCGTCACTCTGCCTAACGTCGTGCGCCGTGCCGAGGACCGCTTCGTCGCAGAGGAAAGCGTGTATCTGTCCTGGCATGCCTCAAGTCCGGTGGTTCTGACTCGTTAGGAGCCGTCGTTGCAAGCGCTGGACAAACATGCAGGCAGGCGGTTGGTGATAGCCGTTCCGTATCTGTGGCTGACCGTGTTGTTTCTCATTCCATTTATTATTGTCTTCAAGATTTCCTTTTCGGAGTCGCGCATGGCGATGCCGCCCTACGCGCCGCTCATCGAGTGGCGCGACGGCGTGATCGTGGGGATCAAGCTATATTTTTCCAACTACCGATTTCTGTTCACCGATCGACTGTATGCAAGCGCGTATCTGTACTCGATCAAGGTAGCGGCGGTTTCTACGCTCTGGTGCCTTGTGATTGGCTATCCGATGGCTTATGCAATCGCACGCTCGACTGCCGCCTGGAAAAACCTGTTGTTGATGCTCATCATCCTGCCTTTTTGGACGTCGTTTCTGCTGCGTGTCTATGCCTGGATCGGACTGCTGAAGAGTAATGGCGTGATCAACAATGTGCTTCTATGGCTTGGTGTCATCCACGAGCCGTTAACTCTCATGCAGACTGACTTCGCCGTGTACGTCGGTATCGTCTATTCATATTTGCCGTTCATGATCCTGCCTCTCTATGCCAATCTTGAGAAGCACGATGCGACGCTGCTCGAGGCGGCGGCGGATCTGGGCGCGCGCCCCTGGAGGGCGTTTCTGCGCGTCACTCTTCCCCTGTCGATACCCGGAATCCTGGCCGGCTGCCTCTTGGTGTTCATTCCGGCAGTCGGCGAATACGTGATTCCGTCGCTCCTCGGTCGCACGGATCAGCTCATGATCGGGCGTGTGCTTTCTGATGAATTCTTCGCCAACCGCGACTGGCCGGTTGCAAGTGCCGTGGCGATCCTAATTCTCTTGCTACTGGTTGTTCCGATCATGCTGTTTCAGCGTGTACAGAAGAGCGAGCTGGAGGGCCATCCGTGAGACGTGGCTATTTCTCGCGCACCGGACTCGTCATCGGGCTTGCGTTCTTGTACGTGCCGATTCTGTCAATGGTGATATTTTCCTTCAATAATTCGCGCCTGGTTACAGTCTGGGACGCCGCAAATTCGCCGACCCTCAAATGGTATGTAGCGCTGCTGTCGAACGGACCAATACTGCGCGCTGCATGGCTGTCAATCCGCGTCGCCGCGTGTGCCGCGAGCGGAGCGGTTGTTCTTGGCACACTGGTCGGTATTGTCTTGGCTCGGTTCGGGCCGTTTCGCGGCCGCACGCTCTTGTCGGCGATGACGACCGCACCCCTCGTAATGCCGGAAGTGATTACGGGCTTGTCCCTGCTGTTGCTGTTTGTCGCGCTCGAACAGCTGATTGGCTGGCCACGAGGCCGGGGCATGCTCACAATCATACTGGCGCACATCACTTTCACAATGTCGTACGTGGCTGTCGTGGTCCAGTCGCGGCTTGCGGGTTTTGATGAGTCGTTGGAGGAGGCGGCCATGGATTTGGGGGCGCGCCCCGTGACCGTGTTTTTCCGTATCACGCTGCCGCTCATAGTGCCAGCCATCGTCTCGGGATGGCTGCTGGCATTCACAATATCGTGGGATGATGTTGTGGTATCACAGTTTGTCGCTGGGCCGGCCTCGACAACTTTGCCTATGGTGATCTTTTCGAAGGTTCGTCTGGGAGTGAGTCCCGATGTGAACGCGCTTGCGACCCTCATGGTGCTGATCGTCGCATTCGGCATTGTGATCAGCAGCGCATGGATGCATGCCATGACCAGGCGACGCGAGCGCGAGGCGCAACTCGCGGCAGCCGGCAATCAATGAGCGCCATGGAACCCTTCCGTCGGGCGATTGATATGGACGGCAAGACGCGCGCCGCTGTCCGATAGCCGCAGTCGACGCGCGTGCCCATCGCCAGCAAGCTGCCCGACATCGGTACGACGATATTCACCGTCATGTCGCGGCGTGCGCGCGAGCTGGGCGCGCTCAATTTGGGGCAGGGCTTTCCCGACTACGATATCGATCCGCGCATTACGCAGATGGTTACAGCGGCGATGACGGCTGGGTACAATCAATACGCGCCCATGGAGGGCAGCATGGAACTGCGCGGGCAGATTGCGCGCAAGATTGAGATTTGTTATGGGGTCGCTGTGGACCCGGAAGCAGAAATCACAATCACGCTCGGCGCCACTGAAGCGCTCTACTCGGTAATTCAGGCGGTGGTTGGACCGGCAGATGAGGTGATCCTGTTCGACCCGTCCTACGATTCCTACGATCCCGCCGTCAGGCTCGCAGGCGCGCGCTCTGTACGGCTGCCGCTACAGCTGCCCAATTTTAGCTACGACTGGGACCGCGTGCGCGCGGCTATTTCACCGCGCACGCGGCTCATTATCATAAACAGTCCGCACAATCCCGCGTGCACGGTGACGTCCGCAGCCGATCTTGATGCACTCGCGGCGGTGATCGGCGGCCGGGATATCCTGGTTCTGTCAGACGAAGTCTATGAGCACGTTGTGTTCGACCGCCGCGCGCACTGCTCGGTGCTCGCCCACAGCGAGCTGCGGGCCAGCAGTTTCGCGGTATTTTCCTTTGGCAAGACTCTGCACGCGACCGGCATTCGAGTGGGGTATTGCATTGCACCCGCGGAACTCACCGCTGAATTGCGCAAGGTGCACCAATTCAATACCTTCAGCATCGCGCATCCCCTGCAACAGGCAATTGCAGCGTATCTGCTGCAGGCACCCGAAGCATGGCAGAACCTGTCAGGCTTCTTTCAAGCCAAGCGCGACCGCCTGCGCGAAGCCCTCGCAGGCAGTGGATTCACGCTCCCGGCCGCCGCGGGGACGTATTTCCAGCTGCTTGATTTCAAGGAACTCGACGATTGTGGCGATCGCAATTTCGCGGAGCGCCTGCTCACCGAAGCGGGTGTCGCGACGATTCCGTTGGCGCCTTTTTATGCGGTGGCACCGCACCTGTCCGTGGTGCGTCTGTGCATCGCCAAGCGGGATGAAACGCTCGATGCCGGGGCGGCGCGGCTGCGTGCCTTTGCGAAGAGGCTCATTTGAAGAAGCCGACACTAGTCAATCACCCTCCTGAAGTGGAGCTGCCACCGGATAACCATCCGGTGGGCGCGCCCATCTATCAGAACGTCAAATTCGAGTTTGATGATCTGGAGCAGACGACGCGCTTTCTGCGTGGGGAGCGCGCGGGCTTTTTCTACATGCGCAACTCGAATCCGACTTCGCGCCAGCTCGAGTTGACGCTCGCCGAGCTACAAGGGCGCGACGATTGCCTCACGACCGGTACAGGCGTCGGTGCGGTCGCCCATACTCTGCTCGCGCTCACCAAGCAGGGCGATCATGTGCTGTGTTTCATCGAGACCTACAATCCGTCGCGCTACATCATTCGCCGCCTGCTCAGCCGCTTCGGCGTGACACACACGATGCTCTCGATCGAGGATCTCGCCGGTATCGAGCGCACGCTCGCACAGAAGCCGACACGGCTCGTATTCTTCGAAAGTCCCACCAATCCCGTCACGAAGATCGCGGACATCGCGGCCATTACGCAGCTCGCCAAGGCGCATGGCGCGCTCACCATCCTAGACAATACCTTCGCCGGCTTTCATCAGCACGGCGAGTACGACATCGATGTTTTCGTGCACAGTCTCACGAAGTATGCTTCTGGCGCTGGTGATGTGATGGGCGGCGCGGCGATAGCGCGCGCCGACCTCATTCGGCCACTGCGCACCGATTTCCGCGCGATGGGTGTCGCTTTGGATCCGCACGCCGCCTTTCTGATTCAGCGCGGCCTCAAGACGTATTTTGTGCGTTACTCTGCCCAGTGCGCACGCGCCATGCGTATCGCGCAGCTGCTTGCGGCTCATCCGCTGGTCGCACGCGTGCACTATCCGGGTCTGCAGGATCATCCGCAGCACGCGCTTGCGGCCGCGCAGATGCGCGAATTCGGTACGATTGTCAGTGCCGACCTAAAGGGCGGCTTCGCCGCTGGTGGTTGCTTCGCCGAGAGCCTGAAACTTTTTGCCCTGACATCAAGCCTGGGGTCGACGGAATCCCTGGTCGTCGCGCCGCAGATGATGACCGGCCGGGATCTTACCGCCGAGCAGTTGCGCGCGTCGGCGGTCACGGAGGGCACGGTGCGTCTGTCGATTGGGCTCGAGGATGAAGAGGATCTGGTCGCGGACGTACTTCAGGCGCTCGATACTGCCCGCACGCGGTGCGGCTGATAGGGAAGCACCTCGAGCAGTTCGCCATCGTTCAATCGTTGTTGCACGTGCCGCCAGAAGTCGGCGCTCAGGATCTCGGCGTGTACGCGCATGAAAGCGGCACGCTGGGAATCGTCAAAGGCGAGGAAGTTCATGAAGGTCTCCGGAAAGACATCGTTGTCCGCGACGTAGAACCAGGCTTCGTCGCGCATTTCATCTTCCGGATGGATTGCCTGCGGCATGTCTCGAAAATGGCAGTCGGTGACCTGACACAGCTCATCATAGTCGTAAAAGATCACACGGCCGTGTCGAGTCACGCCGAAATTCTTGAGCAGCAGGTCGCCGGCAAAGATATTGGTGTAGGCGAGGTCACGAATGCACTGACCGTAGTCGAGTACCGCAAGTTCGGCTGCAGGCGCGGCGGCTGTGCGCAGAAATAGATTTAGCGGCGTCATGCGACGCTCGATGTATAGGTGATCGAAAATCAGATCGTCGCCCTCGACGTGCACGGTATTTGCAGTCTCGGCGGCGAGCTCCTCGAGGAGTTCCGGCGCGAAGCGCGCCTGCGGGAAGCGCAAACGCTTGAATTCCTGAGCGTCGATCAGCCGCCCGGCGCGATCGTGCTTGAAGACGAGCTGGTATTTCGCGAGGACGTCCTCGCGCAGAATGTTCTTCGGATAAGCGAAGCGGTCGCGGATGACCTTGAAGACGACGTCAAAGGAGGGCAGCGTAAAACACACCATGACGAGCCCGCGCTCGCCCGCAGCATGCACGAAGAGGTCACTTGTGTGCTCCAGATGCCGCATGAGTTCGCGGTAGCGCTCGGTCTTGCCCTGCTTGGCCCGGCCGAGCACGGTAAAGAGCTCGCCCGCGGGCTTGCGCGGCAGCACGGATTTCAGGAACACGACGCCTTCTGCGACGCGGTCGAGATCTACGTGAAAGTAGGAACGCGTAAAGCTGAACACGATGCTGACCTGATCTTCGGAGAGCATCACCGCATCGACCAGCATGCCGCCATCGGTGTTCTTGAGAGCGATGACCAGCGGCATAAGGAGCCCGCGGCCCGTGATCCGCCCGACAATGTAGGCACGCGTCAACTGGTAGAACACCGGCACGAGGATCTCCACTTTCTGCACCGTTGGCTGACCGCCGAGGGTGTGCAGATGTGCACTGACGTCGGCGGCGAGGTGCGCGACACTTTTGTCCAGATCCCGCCACGGCGAGCGGAAAGGCAGATCGCCGAGCAGATCCTCGAAAAGCAGCTTGAGCGAGCCCCGATTCGGGTAGATTTTCGTACCTGTAACGGTAATGCCCGCAAGCGGATCGAGATCGGTCGCGACGAACTCTATATTGGCGTCGACCCCAACGGTTCCGAAGAGCCGGCGGGTGATTGAACTGAAGAATGTCTTGGTGAACTCGCTGTCGGGTAGACCTGCGATCTCCGCCTCGAAATGCTGGCGGATCTGGGCCCACACCTCGCGATCAAGAGCCCTGTCTTCGAGCTTGACACGCAGCTCCGCGATGCTGCGATCGACGAAGCGATCATACAGCTCGATGCGCTCGACGGCGTCGCGCTGGCTTGTCTTCCAGTCGCGGCTGTCGAAGTGCAGGGGAGCGCGCCGCGTGATGGAGCGAAATTCGGCGTTATAGTGGGCGAAGCACTCCGCGATGTAACGCGCGCAATCCCCGGCACGATCGCTCGGCGGCTTGTTGTCGGCTGCCATCGCCAACGTCTCTTCAAAGATTGCGGATCAAAGCATCTCCGAAGGCGCTGGTGGATACCTCTTTCGCGCCTTCCATCAGGCGCGCGAAGTCGTAGGTCACGATCTTCTCGCCGATCGTGCGGTCCATCGCGGTGATGATGGCATCGGCCGCTTCCACCCAGCCCATATAACGAAACATCATTTCGGCCGACAGGATCACCGACCCAGGATTCACCTTGTCGAGATTCGCGTATTTGGGCGCGGTGCCGTGCGTAGCCTCGAATATCGCGTGTCCGGTCATGTAGTTGATATTGCCGCCAGGTGCGATGCCGATGCCGCCCACCTGCGCTGCCAGGGCATCGGAGATGTAGTCGCCGTTCAGATTGGTGGTGGCGATGACATCGAATTCATCCGGGCGTGTGAGCACTTGCTGCAGGGTGATGTCGGCGATGGCGTCCTTAATGAGCACGCGCCCAGCGCTTTTCGCGCCATCCATTTCAGTATTGGCAGCCTTTTCACCCTTTGCCGCCTTGGTGCGTTCCCATTGCTCCCAGCTGTAGGTTTGGGATGCGAACTCGCGTTCGGCGAGCTGGTAGCCCCAGTTGCGAAACGCACCCTCGGTGAACTTTTGAATATTTCCCTTATGTACCAGAGTTACGCTCTTTCTCTTGTTGGCAATCGCATAATCGATCGCGGAGCGGATCAGTCTTTCCGAGCCTTCCTTGGAAACCGGCTTGATGCCGATGCCGGAACTGTCCGGAAAGCGGATCTTTGCATAGGATTTAGGAAAGGCCTGTTTGAAGAGCTCGAGGAACTTTTTGTTCTCGTCGGTCCCCGCTTCGAATTCAATACCCACGTAGATGTCCTCGGTATTCTCGCGGAATATCACCATGTCCACCTTTTGCGGGTTTTTTACCGGCGAGGGCACGCCCTTGAACCAGCGGACGGGACGCAGACACACGTACAGATCAAGGAGTTGCCGTAACGCCACGTTGAGCGAGCGGATGCCACCGCCGACCGGGGTCGTGAGTGGCCCTTTGATCGACACCAGATATTCACGACAGGCCGTGACCGTCTCATCCGGCAGCCAGGTGTTCAGGAGCTTGTTCGCCTTCTCCCCTGCATAAACCTCGAGCCAGTGGATCTTGCGCCGGCCGCCGTAGGCTTTCTGCACCGCCGCGTCCATGACACGTACGCTCGCCCGCCAGATATCGGGCCCGGTGCCGTCGCCTTCGATGAAGGGGACGATCGGATTGTCCGGTACGATGAGGCGCCCCTTGCTGATGGACATCTTGGCGCCATCCGCGGGCGCGCTGATCTTTGCTGCCGTAGCCGTAGACATGCCGTACTCCGTGAGCATCTGTGCCTGGCGAGTGATCGCCGAGGGCGCGAATGCTAGCACGGGGTATCCGCCCGGGGGTTGGCTAGAATACCCGCCTATGACTCACACTCTCACGACCACGCCCGCAACCGACGGATTCAGGATGCCGGCGGAATACGAGCCGCATGCAGGTTGTTGGATGCTCTGGCCAGAGCGGGCCGATAACTGGCGGCTTGCGGCCGTGCCGGCGCAACGTGCCTTTGCGCAGGTGGCCGCGGCAATCGCGCGCTTCGAGCCGGTCACCGTGGGCGCTTCGGGCAAGCACTTCGAGTCGGCACGGCTGGCGCTGCCGGAGGCTGTGCGGGTCGTCGAGATGTCGCACGATGACTCCTGGATGCGCGATGTGGGTCCAAGCTTCGTCGTTCATCGGCGCGGCCCAGTGCGCGGCGTGCACTGGCGCTTCAATGCCTGGGGCGGTCTGGAAGAGGGCCTGTACTCGCCGTGGGATCAGGATGAACTCGTCGCCCTGAAAGTTCTGGAAATTGAAGGGCGTGATCGCTATCGCGCGCCCTTCATCAATGAAGGCGGCGCAATTCACGTCGACGGTGCCGGCACCGCCCTCGTCACTGAAGAGTGCCTCCTCAACGCCAACCGCAACCCGACGCTGGATCGTACTCAGATCGAGGCGCACCTGCGAGCCTATCTCGGAGTGAGCACGATCGTGTGGTTGGGCAAAGGCGTGTTCAATGATGAGACCGACGGGCACATCGATGAGCTTGCGTGTTTCGTTCGGCCCGGCGTCGTGTGTCTCGCGTGGAGCGACAACCGGCGCGATCCGCAGCACGCGATTTCAACTGACGCCTGGGAGCGTCTGCATGACGCACGCGACGCGCGCGGACGGCGCTTCAAGGTGCACAAACTCCCAATGCCGGGGCCGTTGACGATGACTGCGCGGGAGGCGCGCGGCGTGGAGCGCCGGGCGGGGAGTGCGCCGCGGCGAACTGGGCAGCGCTTGGCGGGAAGCTATGTCAACTTTTATGCGGCCAACGGCGGCATCGTCATGCCGCTCCTTGATCCGCGACGCGATCGCGCCGCAGCCGCGCTTCTGAAGCGGCTGTTTCCGCGGCGCCGTGTGGTTGGCGTGCGGACGCGCGAGATCCTGCTGGGTGGCGGCAACATTCATTGCATTACGCAGCAGGTCCCCGCACCCCCGCCTGCTGCATGAGGCGCAGTTCACTTAAGGCGCGCAACCCCGCGTGATTCTGTCGGCGGCGGCCGACAGCGGCCTGCGCAGCTAAGTTCAGGTATTCTCCTCGTCTCGCCCAAGATTCGGGGGCCCCGCCTACGCATGCGTTTAGCGCGCTTGTTCACGTGCCTAAGTCTGGCGATTGTCGCGCAGGCGTCGGGCACCTCTGCTGAGCTGAATCCGGTGCGAGCTCATCCGCTAAAGTCGGCAGAACTGACGGTGCAGGGCGTGATAGTCAAATTGCGCGCGAGCACCAGCAGCGCGCAGATCCCATCTGCAGATGCGGTCGCAGCATTGGCCACGCGCGCCGGCGTCGCCTTGCAGGACTCGCGTCGAATCATGGCGAATCTGCACGTGATGCACGTGCTGCCCGCCACCGCCGGCGAATCCATCGCCTCAACCCTCGCGCGCCTGCGCGCCGATCCGGACGTCGTTTACGCAGAACGCGACGAGCGGCGCTACATCCACGAGCTGCCAAACGATCCGCTGTACCCCGATCAGTGGTACCTGCAGAACGCCAGCACGACACCGAGCGCAGTTGATGCCGATACGGCGTGGGACCTGACCACGGGCAGCAGCGGAATCGTGATCGCCGATATCGACACTGGAGTGCGCTTCGATCATCCGGATCTGCTGCGCGCCGGCGCCGGCGACGGCGG
>Ga0302180_10000352_pt1 | contig 37945 bp, 32 predicted proteins | sample I_Palsa_E3_2_FD_200575 | JGI IMG/M metagenome (GOLD analysis project Ga0302180, IMG submission 200575) | Peat permafrost microbial communities from Stordalen Mire near Abisko, Sweden - I_Palsa_E3_2 | ecosystem: Environmental > Terrestrial > Soil > Palsa > Peat permafrost | place: Sweden...
CAGCAGCCGGGGTCGTCAGCAGCGCATGGCCGCCGGCGCGCACATCGACGTCGAGGCGCAGATCATCGCCGCTGGCGATGCCGCCGGGGGGATGAATGATGTAGACATGACAGGGCTCGGCGGTGCCCGCAGCGCAGCCGGCGGCGGGTCCCTCGGGATAGAATGGCCGCTGCACCAGCAGCGGACCCACATGCGCCCGGTTCGTCAGGCAGGTGCGCGCACCGCGTGCCTCGAAGCCCAGCACCAGGCGCGCACGCCAGCCAGGCGCTACCTGCGCCACGCTAGTCATACTGTCAGATGCGTGTGCACCAGTTCGTCGGTCAGCGCTGCAATATTGCCCGACACCACGAGCCGTCCCTTGTCGAGCACACGCAATTCCGTGGCAACGCGGCGCGCGAAGGGCAGCTTCTGTTCCACCAGCAGCACCGTCAGGTTTGCTTCTTTGTTGAGCCGCTGAATCACATCCCCGATCTCATGCACGATATTGGGCTGAATACCCTCGGTTGGCTCATCCAGTATCAGCAGCGTCGGATCCAGCACCAGCGCGCGTGCAATCGCGAGCTGCTGCTGTTGTCCTCCCGACAGATCCCCCCCGCGCCGCCGTAGCATACGCTTGAGTACCGGGAATAGCTGGTAGAGATGTTCGGGCACCTGGCGCAGTTTCGGCCGTCGCACGGACAGGCCGATGCGCAGATTCTCCTCCACTGTCAGCTGGGAAAAGATCTCGCGCCCCTGCGGCACGTAACCGATGCGCCGGTGTGCGCGCTCCTCGGCCGCGAGCGGACGCAGATCACCACCCTCGAAGTCGATCGACCCCGAGCTCGAAGGCAGCAATCCCATGATGCACTTGAGCAGAGTGGTCTTGCCCATGCCGTTGCGACCCATCAGGCAGGTGCAGGAGCCGCGCGGCACGCTCATGTCGATGTCCCAGAGCGTGTGACTGCCACCGTAGAACTGGTTCAGGCCCCTGATCTCCAGCGCGCTATTCCCCGACGTGCTATTCACCGAGGTACACCTCGATGACCTTGGGATTGCTCTGCACCTCTTCGATGCTGCCCTCGGCGAGCACACTGCCCTCGTGCAGCACCGTCACGCGCTTGGCGATGGAGCGCACGAAATCCATGTCGTGCTCGACCACGATCACCGAGTGCGCGCCGGCCAGCGACACCAGCAGCTCCGCCGTGCGCTCGATTTCCTGCGGCGTCATGCCGGCCACGGGCTCATCGACCAGCAGCAGCTGCGGGTCCTGCATCAGCAGCATGCCGATCTCGAGCCACTGCTTCTGGCCATGCGACAGTGCGCCGGCGCGATCGAATCGGCGTTGCGTCAGTCCCACGGTCTCGAGTACCTGTTCGATCTGTTCCAGTTGCGCGGGCGTGGATTGAACGAAGAGCCACTTCCAGAATGTCTTCTCGCCCGCCATCGCCAGCTCGAGGTTCTCGAACACGGTGTGGTGCTCGAACACCGTCGGCTTCTGGAACTTGCGACCGATGCCCGCCTGCGCGATTTCCGGCTCGTTGAGTGACAGCAGGTCGATGGTCTGACCGAACCAGGCGGAGCCGAAATCCGGCCGCGTCTTGCCCGTGATCACATCCATCATGGTGGTCTTGCCGGCGCCGTTCGGGCCGATGATGCAACGCAGTTCGCCGACCTCGACGTACAGCGTGAGCGCGTTGAGGGCCTTGAAGCCGTCGAAGCTGACCGTGATGTCCTCGAGATACAGCATGATGCCGTGCGAGGAATCGAGCGGCGGACCCACGCGCGGCGGTCGCGTGCTGCGCGAGCGCCCGGAGAAGCGATCCAGCACGGTGCGGATCATTCCGATACCTCGGCCGCCGGCGGCGGGCGTGCGGTACGCCGGCGCGCGGCCAGCAGACCGACCACGCCCCGCGGCAGGAATAGTGTCACCGTGACGAACAGCGCCCCGAGCGCGTACAGCCACATGCTGGGCAGCGCGGCCGTGAAATAGGTCTTGGCATAGTTGACGATGAAGGCACCGACCACCGCCCCGTAGAGCGTGCCGCGGCCGCCGATGGCGACCCAGATGACGATCTCGATCGAATTGGCGGGTGAGAACTCGCTCGGGTTGATGATGCCGATCTGAGGCACGTAGAGCGCGCCGGCGAGTCCGGCAATCAGCGCCGAAAGCACGAACACCCAGAGCTTGTAGGATTCGACCCGATAGCCAATGAAGCGCGCGCGGTTCTCGGCATCGCGCACGGCCTGGATGACGCGGCCGGCCCGTGAGGCGATCACGAATCGGCACAGCAGATAGGTGCCCCCCAGTGCGATCGCTGTTGCCAGGAACAGCACCATGTGCGTGCCGGGGGAGGAGAAGCTGAATCCGAGGATATCCTTGAAATCGGTGAAACCGTTGTTGCCGCCGAATCCCATGTCGTTGCGGAAGAAGGCCAGCATCAGCGCATAAGTGAGGGCCTGCGTGATGATGGAGAGGTACACGCCCGACACCCGCGAGCGGAACGCCAGCCAGCCGAACACCAGCGCCAGCAGTCCGGGCGCCAGCAGTATCATCGCGAAGGCGAAGGGAAAGGACTGGAAACCGTGCCAGAACCAGGGCAGCTGCTTCCAGTTGAGGAACACCATGAAATCCGGCAGCAGCGGATCGCCGTACACCCCGCGCGTGCCGATCTGGCGCATCAGGTACATGCCGATGGCATAGCCGCCGAGCGCGAAGAAGGCTCCGTGTCCGAGACTCAGGATGCCGCAATAGCCCCACACCAGGTCCACGGCGATGGCCAGCATCGCGTAGCTCATGTACTTGCCGAGCAGCGTGACCGTGTAACCGGACAGATGCAGCGCAGAGGTATCGGGCACCAGCAGGTTGAGCACCGGCGCCAGCACCGCCGCGGCCAGCAGCAGCCCCAGGAAAATGCGTCCGCCGCGATCGGCCTGGATCGCGGCCAGCAGGCGGCTGTGCGGAACCAGCAGCGGTGGCGAGCGTTGCACGCCCTTGTCCAACTCAGCCTTCGGCCGCGCGGCCGCGCTGCGGGAACAGTCCCCGCGGCCGCCGCTGTATGAACAGAATGAGGAACACGAGCACGAAGATCTTGGCCAGCACGGCGCCCGAATACGGCTCGAGCACTTTGTTGACGATGCCGAGCGCATTACCGCCGAGCTGCGTGCCCCAGAGATTGCCGACGCCGCCGAACACCACCACCATAAAAGAATCGACGATGTAACTCTGGCCCAGGTTGGGGCCGACGTTGGTGAGCTGGCTCAAAGCCACACCGGCGATGCCGGCGATCCCTGACCCCAGGCCAAAGGTCATGGCATCGACCCACTCGGTTCGTATGCCCATGGCCTTGGCCATGGCCCGATTCTGCGACACGGCGCGGACCTCGAGCCCGAGCCGCGTGCGCTTGAGCACCGCCAGCAGCACCAGGAACAGCGCAAAGGTGAAGACGATGATGTAGAGACGGTTGTAGGTAATCGACAGCACTTCGTTGATGTCGAGGGAGCCTGCCAGCCAGGCCGGCGTTTCCACGGGGCGATTGTTGGCGGAGAAAATGTCGCGCACCGCCTGCTGCAGGATCAGGCTCAGGCCAAAGGTGGCCAGCAGGGTCTCGAGCGGGCGGCCATAGAGATGGCGCACGATGCCGCGCTCGATCGCCACGCCCGCGAGACCCGAGACGAAGAATGCCGCCGGGATGGCGACCAGGATCGAGGCGCCAATGTGCTGCGGCATCAGCTGCTGCACCACATAGGTCGTATAGGCGCCGAGCATCATGAGCTCCCCGTGGGCCATGTTGATGACCCCCATGACACCGAAGGTGATCGCCAGACCGATGGCGGCCAGCACCAGCACCGAACCCTGGCTCAGGCCAAAGAGCAGTGTCTGCACCATGGAATAGAGACTGCGCTGGCGATCGATGGTGTTCAGCGAGACTCGCGCCGCTGCGCGCACGCGCTCATCGCTTTCACCAAAGCTGCCATCGGCCGAGCGCTGCATCATGGCCGAGAGGCGGTTGTAGACATCGGTGTTGAGGCTGCCCGAGAGGGTTTTGACGGCCGCCAGACGAACGTCGGCGTCGCTGCTGTCGAGATCGGCCAGCGCCAACCCTGCGCGGATCTCGCGCTTGACTGCCGCGCTTTTCTCCTGCGCCATGCGCACCCGCAATAACCCCAGGCTGTCGGCATCGACGGCGCGCAGCATCTCGTGCACCGCCGCCAGGCGCTTGCCGGCATCCGGATCCGAGAGATCAAACTGTGCCAGCGCCACGCGCAGGGCCTTGCGCAGCTGATTATTGACGCCTATGCGGGTCAGCGAATCGGGCGGGACGCGCGAGGCCGCACCGGTCAGCGGATCGGTGACGATGCCCTGTTCCGCATCCTGCGAGATGAGCACGCGACCGTCCTCACCGCCGGCGTAGAGATGACCTTCCAGCAGCGCCCCGAGCACCGCGCGCACGCGCGGGTCGTGCAGTTCCCCCATCTGCCGAATCAGGGTCTGCTTGGTCGGGTAATCGGCGGTGGGCAATGCGGCCAGAGCGGCCGACAGGTTCGCCGGCGCCGGAGCCGCCGCGTCGGGCGCTGCGTCGGCCCGGGCCGGGGGGTTGCCTGCCAGCAGAAGAGCCGCGAGCACCCCGACTGTCGTCAGTCCTCTGGTCAGTCTCGCCAGCGTTGCAAAGCACCCCATGCATGCACCTCAAGCAATCTTCGAGCCAAAGCGGCCCCGACCACCCTGTAGGCGATCGGGGCCGCAGCCCTCCCGTTTCAACGCAGGCTTGCCCGCGGCTACTTGTAGTTCTGCCCCGAACAGACCTTGGTAGCGGTGTTGTAGTTGCCGCACTTGAGCGTCACCCAGTCGGCGACGATGTCCTTGTCGGCCGGCAGGTAGTGCGACCAGGCTTCACCGGGCACCGTGCCCGGGGTCTTCCAGACCACATCGAACTGGCCATCGGCGCGCACCTCGCCGATGTACACCGGCTTGGTGATGTGATGATTCGGCAGCACCTTGGCGATGCCGCCTGTCAGGTTGGCAACCTCCAGTCCCGGGAGCGCCGCGATGACTTTTTCAGGATCGGTACTGTTGGCCTTCTGCACGGCCTTGACCCAGAGGCTGAAGCCGATCACCGTCGCTTCCATCGGATCGTTGAAGGTGCGCTTGGGATTTTTGGTAAAGGTATGCCAGGTCGCGATCCAGCTCTTGTTGGCCGGCGTGTCGATGCTCATGAAGTAATTCCACGCCGCCAGATGCCCGACCAGCGGTTTGGCATCCAGGCCCGAGAGTTCCTCCTCGCCCACCGAGAAGGCGACGACGGGAATGTCCTCGGCCGAGATCTTCTGGTTGCCCAGTTCCTTGTAGAAGGGCACGTTGGCATCGCCGTTGATGGTCGAGACCACCGCGGTCTTCTTGCCCGCTGAACCGAAGGCCTTGATCTTGGTCACCTCGCTGGTCCAGTCGCTGAACCCGAACGGGGTGTAGTTGATCATGATGTCCTCGGGTTTGACGCCCTTCTGCAGCAGGAAGGCTTCGAGGATCTTGTTGGTGGTGCGCGGATAGACATAGTCGGTGCCTTCCAGCACCCAGCGCTTCACGCCCACATCCTTCATGAGGTATTCGACGGCCGGAATGGCCTGCTGATTCGGGGCGGCGCCGGTGTAGATGACGTTCTTGGAGGATTCCTCGCCCTCGTATTGCACCGGATAGAACAGCAGGCCGTTATCCTTCTCGAACACCGGCAGCACGGACTTGCGCGACACCGAGGTCCAGCAGCCGAACACCACGGCCACCTTGTCTTTCTCGAGCAGCTCCGCGGCCTTCTCCGCAAACAGCGGCCAGTTGGAGGCCGGATCGACCACCACGGCTTCGAGCTTCTTGCCGAGCAGGCCGCCCTTCTTGTTTTGCTCATCGATCATCATGAGCACCGTGTCCTTGAGCGTGGTCTCGCTGATCGCCATGGTGCCGGATAGTGAATGCAGCACGCCGACCTTGATGGTGTCGGCGGCCGAGGCGAGGCTCGATGCCACGATCAGCGTCGCGGGCACCGCCCATTCGAATAGCTTCCTCATCTTCATTTTCGTGATCTCCATTTCTGATTTCCGTGAGGCTTACATCTGCAACTGCAGCTTCAGGCCGAACTCGTTGGGCGAGCTGTCCGCGAGGTCGTCTTTCTGATTCAGGTAGTAGAAGCCGACGCGCGCATTGAAGCTCTTGATGATGTAGTTGAGGTTGAACTCGGCAGTCTTGAGCTTGTCTTCCACCGGCAGCGCATCGATGGTCTTGTCGCTGTACTTGCCGAGAATCTGGAACTTGCCGATGCCGATCACCTGCGGGAACAGATACGCGCCGAGCACGTACCAGCCGTTGCTCGAAGGCGTGGCGGTTAGTCCGTTGTCGTGCATGTATTCGGCTTCGACCGTGACCGCACCGAGATTGGCGAGTTTCTTCTCCATCAGGCCGTCGATACTGAAGGTGGTCTTGCTGTCCTGATCCTGCGCGGCGACACCCAGGGCGAGAATGTCTTTCTCGCCGTAGTAGGTGCCGTTGAAGTAGTAGCCGGATTCCTTCTCCCAGAAGTCATACGTCAGTCGTCCGGCATAGAGCAGCTTGCTCTTGTCGGCCACGGCGCTGTTGAGAGTCTCGCCATCGAAAACGCCGGCCTGCACTTTCAACATGCCGAAATCGCCCCAATACGCGACACCGTTATCGCGACCGATGGCAACGTCGGGATAGAAATCCGCGACGCCATCCGCGTACGGCGCCCAGTCATCGGCGTAGTAGGGACCGTAGAGATTCGCGCGATCGCTGGGCGGCAGCAGCCGGCCACCCCAGATGTTGAAATAAGGGCTGAACTCGAAGCGGCCGATCGCATCCAGTACCTCGACTTTGTTGGCGCCCGGACCACTGCCGGTACCGGTGTACTCGGTGTTGAAAGTCAGCTTGATCGTGTCGGTGACGCTGCCGTTGATGTAGAGACGGATGCTGTCAACCGCGACGCCCTGGGCATTGCTTTCGCCGGGTTCGACCGTGCTGGGGCTGTAGATACAGGCCTTGTCGCAATCGTAGAGACTGGTCTGCAGACCAACGCCGACGGTAATCGCGGGCAGAGCCGGCACCGCCACATCAGCCTGCGCCGTGCCGAGAGAGGCTGCCATCAGCACTGCACCGAGGGCGGCCGCGAGGAGGGCTTGTCTGGGGTCCATGAATAATTCCTTTTTTGGTTTGTAACTCGCCTCGCTGCGGGCTTCCGATCCCACAGCGCCCTGTACCAACGCGAGCGGCGGCGGCGCGAATTTGGTGCGGCCAGACCCATTGGGTCTCTAATTTGGTGCTGACCTGCACCGCGTCCCTGCCCTGTCCGCATCGACGCTGGTCGCCTGCTGCGGATCTAACCTACGGGAGCGGCATGCGATGCTGTATGCGTCGTTTGACGTAGACGCAACGGGTGCAGGCAGACACGCGATCGCGCCAAAATGGGTGGCACATGGATTGCTTCACCTAAATCCCAGGGGCGCTTCCAGCAGCCGATTCATAAGAACATGGGCGCACAACAACGCATCGTCCGGGAGCGCCGGCAATACAACCAGTGGGTGGCCACGCAGACGCTGGAAGACTATGCGTTGCGCTACACCGCCGGCAGCGCGCGTAAGTCCTCGTTTCGCGTCGGCAATACCGCGCTCGGGCCGATCGCGTTCCTGGCCTGCGAAGCGATCGGTGGCGGGCTCACGATCGCGTACGGATTTCCCAACACGTTGTGGGCCATTCTGGCCTTTACCGCGCTGATGTTTCTGATCGGACTGCCGATCGCCTATTACGCGGCCAAGTACGGCGTCGACATCGACCTGCTCACTCGTGGTGCGGGCTTCGGCTATCTCGGCTCGACCTTGACCTCGCTGATCTACGCCTCGTTTACGTTTCTGCTGTTTGCGATCGAGGCCAGCATTCTCTCGATGGCGCTGAAGATGCTGTTCGGTGTGCCGCTGGCGCTCGCACACATCATCAGTTCGCTCATTGTGATTCCGATTGCGGTCTATGGCATCAGCCTCATCAGCCGCATGCAGATTGCCACGCAGCCGATCTGGCTGATCCTGCAGTTCATTCCGATCGGCTACATTGCCTGGAAGCATCCCGCGGAGCTCTCGGCCTGGACGCATTACGCCGGCACCCAGGGCGGCAGCGGCGAATCCGTCAATCCGCTCATGCTGGGCATGGCAGCCTCCACGCTGCTGTCGCTGCTGCCGCAGATCGGAGAGCAGGTCGACTATCTGCGCTTCCTGCCGCAGCACGATAAACGACGCCCTTTCAGCTGGTGGACGGCGCTGCTCACCACCGGACCGGGCTGGATCCTGATCGGCGGCTTCAAATTGCTGGCCGGCTCATTCCTCGCCGTGCTGGCGCTGCGCGCCGGAGTCGGGCTCGCCGAGGCCGTGCAACCCACGCAGATGTACCTGGTTGCCTTCCGCGAGACAGTGGGCTCTCCCGCCTTTGCCCTGGTGCTGACCGGCCTATTCGTGATCGTCTGCCAGCTCAAGATCAACGTCACCAATGCTTACGCGGGCTCGATTGCCTGGTCGAATTTTTTCTCGCGCCTGACGCACAGCCATCCGGGGCGCGTGGTCTGGCTGGTGTTCAACGTGGTGCTGGCGCTGCTGCTCATGGAGATCGGCATCTTCGATGCCATCGACGGCATCCTGCGCATCTATGCCAACTTCGCTGCCGGCTGGATCGGCGCCCTGACCGCGGACCTGGTCATCAATAAGCCGCTGGGACTGTCGCCACGCTCGATCGAATTCCGCCGCGCGTACCTCTATGACATCAACCCGGTGGGCGTGGGTGCCATGCTGCTGTCGATTGCCGGTTCGAGCCTGGCCTACCTCGGCGTGTTCGGCAGCCTGGTGCAGAGGCTATCGCCCTTCGTGGCGCTGCTGACTGCGTTCGTCGCGGCACCGCTGATCGCCTGGGCCACAGGCGGTCGCTACTACCTCGCGCGAGCGAATGACGATCTGCCGCCCGATGCGCGTCAACTGCGTTGCAGCATCTGCGAGAACGTGTTCGAGCACAACGACATGGCGATGTGCCCCGCCTACGACGGGCCGATCTGCTCGTTGTGCTGCACGCTGGAATCGCGCTGTCACGACACCTGCAAACCGGAAGGCCGCTTTGCATACCAGCTTGCCTCCCTGCTCCGCGATGTGCTGCCCGCGCGCCTCGCCGGCGCGCTGAACAGCCGCGCAGGACATTTCCTGGGCATCCTGCTGATCTGCAATCTCGCCACGGGACTGCTGCTGTCGCTGATCTACCATCAATACAGCCAGTTCGCGCCGGCGGCGCGCGCCACCATCGAGACGACTTTGTGGCTGGTTTTCCTGTGCCTGCTGGTACTGTCCGGCATCGGCGCATGGCTCATCGTCCTGGCGCATGAGAGCCGCCGCACCGCCGAAGCCGAATCGGCGCGCCAGACCTCGATGCTGATGGAAGAAATCGAAGCGCATGGCCGCACCGATACCGCCCTGCAGCAGGCCAAGGAAGTGGCCGAAGCGGCGAATCTCGCCAAGACCCGTTACATTGTCGGCATCACACACGAGATCCGTACACCGCTCAACTCGATCTTCGGCTACGCGCAGCTGCTCGAGCGAGGCAGCGCAGGCTCGCCCGAGAATGCCGTGCGGGTCATTCGTCGCAGCGCCGAGCACCTCTCGAATCTCATCGATGGGCTGCTGGATGTGTCGAAGATCGAGAACGGCATGCTGCATCTGAACCGCGACACCGTGTTGCTGGAGGAATTCCTCGAGCAGTTCGTCGACATGTTCCGGCTGCAGGCGCTGGCCAAGGGACTCGAGTTTCATTACGCGCGGCCATCGCACCTGCCGATGCAGGTGCACACCGACCAGAAGCGATTGCGCCAGATTCTGATCAACCTGCTGTCGAACGCCATCAAGTACACCGAGCGCGGTTCGGTGACTTTCACCGTGCGCTATCGCAGCGAAATCGCCGAATTCGAGATCGCCGACACCGGGCGCGGCATCGCCGTTCAGGACCTGGAGCGCGTGTTCGAGCCATTCGAGCGCGGCAGCAGCCAGGAAATCCGCGCCATACCGGGCACCGGCCTCGGGCTGACGATCACCAAGCTGCTGACGCAGATCATGGGCGGCGAGGTGCTGGTGCAGAGCAGCTCGCCGGCGGGCACGGTGTTCGTGGTGCGCCTGCCGCTGTCGCGGGCGCGCCAGGAAGCGCCGCGTCCGCGCCTCGCGCAGCGCATCTGCGACTACAGCGGCCCGCGGCAGAAGCTGCTGCTGGCCGATGATGATCCGCTGCACCTGGAGCTGCTGCAGAACCTGCTGCGGCCGCTGGGATTCAACGTCTACCTGGCGCGCGACGGCAAGACCTGCCTCCAGCTGGCCGCCCAATGTCAACCGCAGCTGGCATTGATCGATCTGTCGCTGCCGGACATGTCCGGCTGGGAACTCGCCCGAACCCTGCGCGCCACGTCCAACCTCGAGCGCATGAAGATCATGATCGTCTCGGCCAATGCGCACGAATACGCTGCCGCGCCGGCAGACTCGCACGATGCCTTCGTCACCAAGCCCATTGAGCTGCAGCCGCTGCTCGAGCGCATCGGCACGCTGCTCAAACTGCAGTGGATTCGGGAACCGGCAGCGGCCGTCACGCCGCCAACCGTGGCCGCCAACCTCGAACACGGCACACCGCCGGGCCGGTCGCGCCATCATCTCGAGGATCTCTATCGACTGGGTCGCATCGGCCACGTGCGCGGCATCGAAGTGAAACTGCGGGAGATGGAGCTCGAAGACCCGGCCAATGAGCCCTTTGCGGCGCAGCTGCGCTCGCTGGTCACCAGCTTCGATCTGAAGCGCTATATGAATGTGCTGGAGGCGATGCGTGCCAGAGCCTGAGGAAATCGCCATGCGGCGCGACACGGTGCTGGTCGTCGATGACACGCCCGAGACCCTGAGCCTGCTGACCGATACGCTGGACCACGCCGGGTTTACCGTCCTGATTGCCACCGATGGCGAGGCCGCGCTCGAGCTGGTGGGTCAGATCACGCCCGACATCGTGCTGATGGACGCGGTGATGCCGGGGATCAGCGGCTTTGAAACCTGCCGGCGCCTCAAGCGCGATCGACTGCTGTCGCACCTGCCCGTCATCTTCATGACCGGTCTTTCCGAGACCGAGCATGTCATCGAGGGTCTGGCCTGCGGCGGTGTCGACTATGTCACCAAGCCCATCGTGCTCGATGAGCTGCTGGCGCGCATCCGCGTGCACCTGGGCAACGCCCGCGTGGCGTTCGAGACCCACGCCGCGCTCGATGCCAGCGGTCGGTTCCTGTTCGCCACCAATCGAACCGGACGGGTGCTCTGGTGCACGCCCAAGGCGCGACAATTACTCTGCGCCGAAGGCGCATCGCGCAGTGCCGAAACGAATCTGCCCTCCACCCTGATCGAGCAGCTGCTGCGACTGCGCCACGCCGATCGCAAGGCACAGTCCCGCAGCACCATCGAATTCGCCGGCCGGCGCCTGGAATGCTCATTCGTCAGTCCGCTGGGCCCCGATGAGCTGCTGTTCCGGCTGGCCGAGACCGGCTCGGCCAATGCCGACCTCGATCAGACGCTGCTGCAACGCGCCTTCAACCTGACCTCGCGCGAGGCCGAGGTGCTGCTGTGGCTGAGTCGCGGCAAGGCCAATCGCGACATTGGCGAGATCCTGTTCATCAGTCCGCGCACCGTCAACAAGCATCTCGAGCAGGTGTTCGTTAAGCTCGGCGTTGAAAACCGCGCCGCGGCCGCCGGCGCTGCCGTGCGCACCCTCACCCGCTGAAAGGTCCCGCCATGAGTTACCCCGCCCTGAACGCCGATCCCTATCCGTGGCCGTACGACGGCCAGTTCAGCGCGGCCGACACGGCGCTGATCATCATCGATATGCAGATCGACTTCTGCGGCATCGGCGGCTACGTCGACAAGATGGGCTATGATCTCTCGCTGACGCGCGCGCCCATCGAACCGATCCGGCAGGTACTGGCGCGCGCACGCGCGCGCGGTCTCACGGTGATTCACACGCGCGAAGGGCATCGTACCGATCTGTCGGACCTGCCGGCCAACAAGCGCTGGCGCTCGCGCCGCATCGGCGCGGGGATCGGCGATCCGGGGCCCTGCGGCCGCATCCTGGTGCGCGGTGAACCCGGCTGGGAGATCATCGAAGATCTGGCTCCAGCAGACGGAGAGATCGTCATCGACAAACCCGGGAAAGGCTCCTTCTGTGCCACCGATCTGGAGCTCATCCTGCGCACGCGCGGCATCCGCAATCTGCTGCTCAGCGGCATCACGACCGATGTGTGCGTGCACACCACCATGCGCGAGGCCAACGATCGCGGCTTCGAATGCCTGCTGCTCGAAGACTGCTGCGGCGCCACCGATCGCGGCAATCACGAGGCCGCCATCAAGATGATCAAGATGCAGGGCGGTGTCTTCGGTGCCGTGGCAGCATCGAACGCGCTGCTGTCGGTGTTGGCCTGAAGGCTGCCGCGCAGGCCGCGGTGATCGCCGAGGTGCGCGCGGTCTTCGAACGCTACGAGGCCGCCCTGGCGCGCAACGATGTGGCCGTGCTCAACGAGCTGTTCCTGCCCTCCGCGACCACGGTGCGTTACGGGATCGCCGAGCAACAGTATGGATTTGAGGACATCGCGGCCTATCGACGCGCCGCCGCACCTGTGCACCCGCAGCGACGGCTGCTGCGCACGGTGATCAGCGCTTTCGGGCCGGACATCGCCTGCGTGTCGTGTGAATTCTCCGATCCGTCGACCTCGCACACGGGCAGGCAGACGCAGACCTGGGTGCGCACCGTCGAGGGCTGGCGCATCGCCGCGGCGCACGTCAGCCTGTCCAACGCGGCGCCGTAACCGGCCGCGCTGCACCGACTGGGCGCATGAATGCGCAGACAGTCGGCCGGCAGAGACCTCGGCTGTGCGCCTCCGCCAGGTAAATTCAAGGCAGGCGCGGGCTCTGTAATTCAAGCACTTTCGGCCAACCGTTCGCCGCCGGGCGAAGGTTCGGGACGGGCGGCGGGCATGGGCTGGTCCGGTTCTTGCTCCATCCATCAATAAAACAACGCCTACCACCGAGCATGCGGATGGTCACCATCGAAGCCGAGCCGGCGGCCTTGCCGGTTGATCTGGATCGCACCGCGGTCGTGTTCATCGACATGCAGCGCGACTTTCTGGAGCCCGGCGGCTTCGGCGATTCATTGGGCAACGATGTCGCGCGGCTGGCGCGCACCATCGCCCCCTGCGGCGCGCTGTTGCGCCGCGCGCGCGATCTGCGCATGGCCGTCGTTCACACGCGCGAGGGACACCGCCCGGATCTCACCGACGCGCCGCGCGCCAAGCTCGAGCGCGGCGAGCCCACGGCGAGGATCGGCGCAGCCGGTCCGATGGGCCGGATCCTGGTGCGCGGCGAACGGGGTCACGAGATCGTGCCCGCGCTGGCGCCGCTGCCCGGCGAGCCGGTCATCGACAAGCCCGGCAAGGGCGCCTTCTACGCCACCGACCTCGATGCCATCCTGCGCAATCGCGACATCGACGCACTGATCGTTTGCGGCGTGACCACCGAGGTGTGCGTGCACACCACGGTGCGCGAGGCCAATGACCGCGGTTACCGCTGCGTGGTACCGGGTGACTGCTGCGGTTCGTACTTTCCCGAGTTTCACGAAGTCGGCCTGCGCATGATCGCGGCCCAGGGCGGCATCTTCGGCTGGGTCTCGGATTCCTCGCGAATCCTGGACGCATTGGCGCGTCCCGCCGCCACCCAAACCTCTACGCATTAGAAAACAGGAGCCATGAGCATGGACAGCTTTAAGCCAAAGTTGTGGGTGGCCGGGGACTGGAACGCCTTTTTCGGTTTCGGCACCAACATCCTGGTCAATCTCCTGACGCTCACGGGATTGCTCAAATTCGTGCTCAAGATGCCCGACAGCCTGGTCTATGGCCGGATTCTTCCGGCCACGGGCCTGATGCTGGCACTGAGTACGATCTACTACGCGTGGCTCGCCTATCGATTGGCGCGCAAGACCGGCCGTACCGATGTCTGCGCCCTGCCCTCGGGCACCAGCGTGCCGCATATGTTCGTGGTCACGTTCGTGGTCATGCTGCCGATCGCGCTCAAGACCGGTGATCCGATCAAGGGCTGGGAAGCGGGCCTCACCTGGGTGTTCATCCAGAGCTTCGTGCTGATGATCGGCGGCTTCATTGGACCCTTCGTGCGTCGCGTCACCCCGCGCGCCGCCCTGCTCGGCACGCTGGCGGGTGTATCGATCACGTTCATTTCATTGCGGCCGGCGTTCCAGGTATTCGCCACGCCGCTGATCGGGCTGGTGTGCTTCGGGATCATTCTTGCCAGCTGGTTCGGCGGCGTGCGCTACTTTCGCGGCGTGCCCGCCGGCCTGGTCGCCATCGCCGCCGGCATGCTGATCGCCTGGGGTTCCACCGCGCTGGGTTATGGCATCGGCGGCATGAGCCTGGCGCACGTCAGCGCGGCGCTCGACAGCTTCGGTTTCTCACTGCCCTCGCCGGCGGTGTCGCATGTGTTTTCGGGGTTTCAATATTTCGGGATCATCCTGATCACGGCCATCCCCTTTGGTATCTATGATCTGGTGGAGGCGCTCGACAATGTCGAGAGCGCTGCTGCCGCGGGCGATAACTATCCGACCACGCGCGTGCTCAGCGCCGACGGCGTGGTGAGCCTGATCGGTTGCCTGATGGGTAATCCCTTTATCAACGCCGTGTACATCGGCCATCCCGGCTGGAAGGCCATGGGCGGCCGCATCGGCTACTCGGCCGCCACCGGCATCACGGTGATCGTGCTCGCCTGGTTCGGCGTGGTCGCGCTGATGATGTCGCTGGTGCCGGTGGTCGCGATCCTGCCGATCCTCGTCTATATCGGCATGCTGATCGGCTCGCAGGCCTTCCAGGAGACGCCGCGCCGGCACGCGCCGGCCATCGTGCTGGCGCTGCTGCCGAACATCGCCGCCTGGACCAAGAATCAGATCGACGGCGCGCTTGGCGCGGCCGGCACTTCGGCCGGCGCTGTGGGACTCGACAAGCTCGGCGACCAGGGCGTGCTCTACTCGGGGCTCTCCACCCTGGGCAGCGGCGCTACGCTGGGCGGACTGATTCTGGCGGCGATTGCCGTGTTCATGATCGAGCGCGAGTTCTTCAAGGCCGCAGGCTTTGCAGTCGCGGGCGGAATCCTGACTTTCTTCGGCCTCATGCACAGCGAGCAGATCGGCTTCGGCCAATCGCCGCTGCTGGCGATTGCCTACCTGTGCGTCGGAGCGCTTCTGCTCTGCTGCACCAGGCTCTCCACCGTACCGATGACGCTGCACGCGAGCGCGGAGCACGATGAGGATCTGGAGGAGGCCGCGGGACAGAGCGTGTGAGCTGAGCGTCCGCTGCGGGTACGCGATGAATCGACATGGATGACGCGACCCACCAGTGACTCCCGTCGAAGCCATCCAGATAGCGACGCTGAACGGCGCGCGCTTTCTCGGGGAGGATTCGAGCATCGGGTCGATCGCGGCAGGAAAGGCCGCCGACCTCATCGTTCTGGGCGGCAACCTGGCCCAGGACATCAACGATGTCGAAAAAGTAGAAACCGTCTACAAGGATGGCGTGGGCTACGACCCCGTCAAACTACTGCGGCAGCGCGGCGGTCACGGCGATCGACTCGATCGGTTGGCGGCAAGCTCGCCCGGATCGAACACGCGACCATCGAGAATGACTTTGACGATATCCGCATACGCGTCGATCGTCTGCCTGGGGTCCTGCCGCAGCAGCAGCAGGTTGGCGCGCTTGCCGCGCTCCACCGTGCCAATGTCGCGGTCGAGGTGCAGCGCCTGCGCATTGATCAGCGTCGCGGAGCGAAAGATCTGCGCGGGTGTCTCCCCCGCCGTCAGCAGGTTGTGCATTTCGAGCCAGCCGTTGAGACCCGGCGGATTGGCATAGGTAGGCGCGCTCGGCGTATCGGTCCCGAACAACAGTCGACCGCCGTGGGATGCGAGGTAGCCTGTAGCGTGTTCGACGCGCGCAATGGGAACCGCATAGTCTTGCTCGACAATTGCCTGCGCGGCCTTGGGATCCTTGCCTCTCGCTTCGGGAAAATCTTCGACGAGAGCGTCGTGGAACCACTGTCCCTCCGGCGATCGATACCACGCGATGAGTTCCGACGGCAGCACGCGCGCGAGCCTCGGATCATCGAGATAGGACGGCTCGAAGAGATCGCGTTCTCCGTAGAGGACCTGGATGGTCGGTTGCCAGCCGGTGTGTGTCGCCAGCACTTGGTCCAATAACAGGCCGATCGAAGGCGTCAGAGCTGTGGTGTCGCTCTTCTCGTCCCAGCGCCAGACACCGTGCGCCAGGATATCGACGCCGGCATCCAACCCGAACCGCTGCGCTTCTTCGGCGTTGGCGTGGATCAGAACCGGCAATCCCGCGGCGTGCGCCGACTCGACCAACGCGCGGATGGTCCCAAGCTGCGGCACGGGCAGGCCATGGGTCGGCCCGTAGCCATGCTCGTAAAAGGTCTTGACGCAAATCGCGCCGTCCGCCTTCATGCGGGCCACCACGGCTGCGGGCGTGTGCAGCGCTGGATCGACTCCTTCGGGAGGCGTCATCCCCGGCTCTATCAGGATGTAGGAAGCAGCAGGCACGGTGTAGCGCTGCGGCTTGGGCAGGAAGTTCGTCGGGTAGCCGTCCATGAGGGCAGCGGCACCGCAAAAGTAGGTGTCCGGCACGATGCCGTGACTTTTCCACCGCGCCATGTCCTGCGGCGAGGAGATCAGATCGATCAGCGTCGTGAACCCGAACAGCAGGTAGCTCTTGGGAATCTGTGCCCAGGCGCTGGCAGCGATATCGGGGTGAGCGGCCTCCTGCTCACCGGTCATGCCCGGAATGGACCCCAGGTGCACGTGACTGTCGATGAGACCCGGCGACAGATAAAGTCCGCGCCCGTCGATGACCGGGATATGCGGGCTTCGCTGCGCGCGCGTCGATGCGCCGCCATCCGAGATCCAGGCGATGCGTCCCGCGTGCACCACCACCGTGGCATCGCGCAGAGGCGCGGCACGTTCCGGCGAGACCACGGTGACGTGCTCGATCCGCAGGTCGGCAGTCGCGGGCTCGGCGATCGCCAGACTCATCGGTATCAGGCACAGCGCGCAGGCCAGCAGTAGCGGCAACGATCGCATTCAAGTTCCCGTATCAGGACACGTCAATGCCCCGCGTGGCCGACCGCCCACACGTAGGACGCGACCGCCTGCACGTCGGCATCCGATAACGGCGCGCCGCCTCGTGGCGGCATTGCGCCCAAATGCTGCTTAGGCTTAGGCACGCCCGCATTGATGGTTTGAATCAGTGCCGGCAGGCTGCCATCGCTCCAGAGCCATTGTCCAGCACTTAAGTCCGACCCGATCGGACTGCCCTTGGCATTGGAGCCATGGCAACCAGCGCAGGTGCCGCCGCTGACGCGGCCGTGGAAAATCCGCTCACCCAACGCCACCTGGTCCGGCGAGACACCGGGCGGGGGCGACAGGGTCTGAGCAGACTTGCCGGCGTCGGGATGTATCCCTTCTGGCGGCAGCGCGTCAGCCGAACTCGAACCTGCGGCGGCCACCGCCGGTGCCGCGGCGATCGCAGAGTCGGCGCTGCCATGATAGGTCACACGCCAGATGCGTCCCCGGTTGTCATCGGAGATATAGAGGGACCCATCGGGGCCCACCGCAAGACCTGTCGGACGATAAACGGATTCGCCAGGCTCCTTGACGGCCCCTGCGAAGCCATCGGCGAAGACGACGAACTTGCCGCTGACCTTGCCATCCTTCAGCGGCTGGAAGACGACGTTGTATCCGGCCTGGGGTGCCGGCGCACGATTCCATGAGCCGTGGAAGGAGACGAACACTCCTTCCCGATAAGCGCGCGGAAACTGCTTATCGGCAACTATCAGCGCAGCCATCGGCGCCCAGTGTGCCGGAAATGCCGCGACCGGAGCGGTGCGTTGGGCACAGAGTCCTACGGTCTTGCCACCGTCGCCGCCGTACTCCGGCCCCAGCACGAGCTTTTGTTGAAGTCCGTCGTAGTAGCACTCCGGCCAGCCGTAATCGGCGCCCTGTTTGAGCTCCACGAGTTCCTCCGCGGGAAGTTCGGGACCCTGAGCAGCCTTATATAGAGCAGGCCAGTCCTGCAGCAATTGATCGCGCCCGTGCTGCGTGACCAGCAGCCGTCCGGCGGTATCGATCGCCATGCCCTCGCCATTGCGCAGGCCGGTCGCATAGCGTTCGGCGGCCGAGAATTTCTGCCCGAGCTTGTTGGCATCGTACCGCCACGTGCCGCCGCGCGTTTCCTTCTCGGTGCAAGGCTGATGACCCCGCGAACCCGGCACGCGATTCTCTTGCTCGCAGTCATTGGTAGCGCTGCCCAAATCGACGAACAGAGCTCCCTTGGCATCAATGATAAAAGGATGCATGGGATGATCGCCCGTGATCGGGAGGCCGGATACGACGACTTCGGGCGTGCCCGTCGGCGCGACCGATGTTGGGGAGAGCCGATAGCGAATGATGCGATCATTCTGCTCGGCATAGAGGTAACCGCTGTAGACCCGGATCCCGGTGCCTCCTTTCGAGCCCTGCGGTACACCATCGCCAAAGCGCTGCACCACATCCGCATGGCCGGTATGGCCCGAGTCCTTCAGCGCAATCAGAAAGCCGCCGTCAGGCACCCTGTCATTACCGTAATACACACCGCTCCAGGTGTTGACGTAGACGACGCCATCGGGTGCCACTGCCAGATGCCGGGCATGCCCGAGCTTGTCAGCGAATACGCTGGCGCAGAACCCCGGTGACAGAACAATGCCAGTGTTCTCCGGACAGGCCGGCGCCGGCGCGGCAGACCCGGGCGACGCCGCTGCTGCCGAATCAAACGGGCAGCATGCCAGAACTCCGAGGCCGAACAGGATTGCCGAGAACTGGAAAGATGAGTCACGCATGCGGGCGCTCCAACTTTTCATCGTTTAGCGGAAAGTGAGACCGGCTCGGATTTTCATTTGTTCGTGACTTCGATCCAGGTCGGGGCATGATCGCTGGACTTTTCCCAGCCGCGGACTTCCCGATCGACTCCGGCCTTTCTTAACCGAGGGGCCAGAGCCGGGTTCAACAGTAAGTGATCAATGCGAAGGCCAGCGTCACGGCCAAAGGAATTCCTGAAATAATCCCAGAACGTGTAGATGCGCTCCTTGGGATGGAGCTTGCGTACGGAGTCGGTCCAGCCCTGTTCAACAAGCTTTTGGTAAGCCGCGCGGCTCTCCGGGCGGAACAGCGCATCATCCACCCACCGCTCGGGTTTGTAGACGTCGATATCGGTGGGTATGACGTTGTAATCGCCCGCGAGCACCACGGCTGTCTTGCGTCTCACGAGATCTGCCGCACGAAGCATCAGTCGTTCGAACCAGCGCAACTTGTAATCGAATCGGGGCCCGGGGGCCGGGTTGCCATTGGGCAAGTACAGGCACCCTATGGTGAGATCATCCACGGTGGCTTCCAGATACCTGCTCTGGAGATCCTCGGGATCACCCGGCAGCCCCCGGTGAGTTTCCACCGGATCGCGGCCGCGCGCCATAACCGCCACGCCGTTATAGCTTTTCTGGCCGTGCCAGATGACTCCGTAACCAGCATCGCGGATCGCCTGTTCCGGAAACTTCTCCTGGGGCGCCTTGATTTCCTGCAGGCAGACGATGTCCGGTTGGTATTGTTTCAGCCAGCGCAGCAACACTGGCAGGCGCCCGTTCACGCCGTTGACGTTATAAGTCGCAACCTTCATCCAGTTTGGATTCGCGTCAGCGCAAGCGCTGCACGCCATTCAGCTTGGCGAATTGGCGATCGAAGGAGGCCATCGGCGAATGGCCGGCTTTCCTGGCAATTTCCAGCACCAGACAGTCGGAAAATTCAACGGCGTTGTGCCCGCGATACTGATCCAAAGCGGATACCACGACGTCGGCGTCTTGCAATGTCAGGTTCTCGTGATTCAGAAGCATCTCAACAGCAATAGAAATCTGCTCGCGGGAGAGCTCATAGACGGAATCAAGAACCCAGAGAGACTCGGCGAGAACCAGATGAGATATCCACGCGCCTTTGCCAACATATCGTTCGGCGGTACTTGCCTGCTCAGGATCATCACGGGCAATGAGCCGAACGAGGACGTCGGTGTCAATCGCGAGCATGCCGCCGTCGGATACGTTTTCGAATGGCCTCTTTTATATCGGGCACCGGTACATCCTTCGGGAAGCCGTTCGGGAAAAGCGCCCGATGGAGATCGGCCGAGCTAAATCGGCCCGCCCGCTGAACGATCATTCGTCCGTTCTGCTCGTGCCATTCGAGCACGGAGCCCGGGCCGATGCCGAGTTTCTTGCGCACTTCCGCCGGAACCGAGATTTGTCCTTGCGCTGTCACCCTGGATTGTGCGATTGCCATAGCTTCACATTACCGCGGTAATGCAAACCTGTCAATTTATTCGATCCACAAGCTTCGCCGTTGCTGTTCGCCGTACGGCGCCGCTCGCAAGTGCGAGAGCGGATTTACTCGTCCCGATTTACCGCGCGCGAGACTCGTACGGGTATGGATTTGTACGATGGGGTTCCGCTGTCAGGATCGTGATAGCTCAGCGGCACGAGGCAATTGGCTTCCGGGTAGTAGGTGGCTATCGAGCCGCGCGCTATGTCGAACTCAACAGCCGTCATATTGCGTAACCGCAAGGGCTGGGGCAGGTCCAACGCAGTCTCGATATCGATGCAGTCGCCGTGCTCGAGACCATGTTCGCGGAGGTCCGCGGCGTTCATAAAAACGATGTCGCGGCGGCCGGTCACACCGCGATAGCGATCGCCGAGGGAATAGACGGTGGTGTTGTACTGATCATGGCTGCGTATGGTGGTCAGACCAAGCGTCTCGGGCGGATGCGCGACATTGCGCGTACACGGCCAGGCAATGAACTGAGCCTTGCCTGAAGGGGTGTGCCAGACTCGTTCAGTGGGCCCCAGCGGCAGGCGAAATCCGCCGGGGTGGCGGATCCGCTGATTGAAATCGGCAAAGTCTGGAAACACCGCTTCGATGGCATCACGGATCTGATCATAGTCATCTATCAGCGCCTGCCAGGGCACCCTGCTCTTGGGCAGCGTCGCCATGGCGATACCGGCAACAATCGCGGGCTCGGAACGCAGAAATTCGGAAGCCGGCTGCAGCGTGCCGCGAGAGGCGTGCACCATGGACATCGAGTCCTCCACGGTGACTGCCTGCGGACCGCCCGTCTGCATATCCAATTCCGTTCGTCCGAGGCACGGCAGGATGATGGACTCCTTTCCGATCAGCAGATGCGAGCGATTGAGCTTGGTGGCGATGTGGACCGCCAGATCGAGCTTGCGCATCGCGGGATAAGACTGCGCCGGATCGGCCATTGCCACCGCCAGATTGCCGCCGAGGCTGACCAGAACCCTGGAACGGCCCTCGATGATCGCCCGCATAGCGGCGACGGCAGCGTGACCGTGCCTGGTCGGCGGCCTGAAGCCAAAGCGCTTCTCGATGCGATCCAGCATCAAAGGGCTGGGTGCCTCCGTGATGCCAACTGTGCGGTCTCCCTGCACATTGGAGTGGCCCCGCAGCGGACAAATGCCGGCGCCCGGTTTGCCAAAATTCCCCCGCAGCAGCAGCAGATTCGCGATTTGCTGCACGTTGTTGGTGCCGTCGAGATGTTGAACCACCCCCATGCCGTAGCTGATGATGGTGGCATTGGACTTGGCGTAAGCGGCCGCGACCTGTTCGAGCGCGTCGCGGGTGAGACCGCTGATCGCTTCGATGTCCGACCATTCCAGCCGGCCAAGCGACTCTGTGAGTTCCTCAAAGCCTTGAGTGTGTCCGCGGATGAATTCGCGGTCAATGATCGCCGTGCCCGAGGCGTCGGTCTGATCCAATGCGAGCAACGCTTTCATGATGCCCGACAGAGCTGCGCCGTCCCCGCCAACACGCACCTGGTGGTAGGCCGAGGCAATATTGGTCGAGCGCAGCGTGGCCATCTCCATGGCGTCTTGTGGATCAGCGAAGCGCTCTAGTGCACGCTCGCGCAGCGGGTTCAGCACGATGATGGGCACTCCGCGGCGGGAGCAATCGTGCAGCGTCCCCATCATGCGCGGATGGTTGGTCCCCGGATTGTGGCCGATGGCAATGATCAATTCGCAGTGGTCGAAATCCTCCAGCGACACCGTGCCCTTACCGATGCCGATCGATTTTGGTAAGCCGACGCTGGTCCCTTCATGGCACATGTTGGAACAGTCTGGGAAATTATTGGTGCCGAATTCGCGCGCGAAGATCTGATAAAGGAATGCTGCTTCGTTCGAAGTCCTACCGGAGGTATAAAACTCCGCGATGTTAGGATCAGGCAGATTGCGCAGCACTGCACCGATGCGCGCGAAGGCGGCATCCCACGTAATCGGCAGGTAGGTGTCACTGGCCCTGTCATAGGCCATCGGGTGAGTCAGTCGTCCTTCATCCTCGAGCAGGTGATCGGGCCATTGCAGCAGCGTCGATACCGGATGCGAGGCAAAGAATTCCGGCGGTACGCGCTTTCGGGTAGCTTCCCAGCTGACGGCCTTCGCGCCGTTCTCACAGAATTGAAAGGTTGAGTGCTCATTGCTGTCGGGCCACGCACACCCTGGGCAGTCGAAGCCATTCGGCTGATTAGTGCGAAGCAGCAGGGCGGACCCTTCCACCAGGTCCATTTGCTCGCGAATCGTCCGCGCCACCGCGCGCAACGCACCCCAGCCTCCGGCCGGGCTGTCGTATGGCTTTACCCCTGGTACGTCGCGGCGTGCGGTCACCCCGTTACCTTAGTCGCCTTGGTTGGAAAAGCAAACCCACGGCCCGACCCGCGCAATCCAATAAAGCAGGCGGCTCATGTCTAGTACCATCTCGCTCTTCAGCGGCGTTTGAACTGCAGAAATCACTGCGATTTGCCGCTCAAATGGGAGACAATCCGACAGGCAAAATCTGCACGGCTGCCTCGTCCACTTTCTATCCCTGCGAGGGACGCGCCCATGATCAATCTGCGAATCAACGGCCAGGAGCATTCGGTGGATGCCACCGACGACACACCCCTCCTATGGGTGCTGCGAGACCTTCTCGGAATGACCGGGACGAAGTTCGGCTGCGGCATCGGCCAATGCGGCGCCTGCACTGTGCACGTTGACGGCAGTGCCGTCCGATCGTGCCTGCTCCCGGTGGGCTCGATCCACGATCGGGCCATCACCACGATCGAGGCAATCGGCGATACCCCGGAGGGCGCCAAAATACAGAAGGCGTGGCTTGATCTGGAAGTCGTCCAATGCGGCTACTGCCAGTCCGGACAGGTGATGGCCGCCGCCGCTCTATTAAAGAGTGCGCCACATCCCGACGACACCGATATCGATGCCGCAATGGCAGGCAACATCTGCCGCTGCGGGACCTATGTGCGTATCCGCGCCGCCATTAAGCAAGCCGCAGGAGCTGCCTAGATCATGAGCGCGTCACTCAACGATCTCCAGGCGGCGGGCTCCCGCCGTGAGTTCCTCAAAGTCAGCGTCGCTGCCGGCGGCGGATTGCTGCTCGGGTTTGCCCTGCCGCGCGCCCACACCGCGGAGCATGCCGGAGCGGGGGTTGCACCGTTTGCGCCTGATGCCTTCATCCGCATCGATCGCAGCGGCACCGTTACCCTGATCATGTGCCAGGTGGAGATGGGACAGGGCATCTACACGGCCATTTCGCAGATTCTCGCCGACGAAATGGACGCCGATTTCAAACGTGTCGTTGTGGAAGCGGCTCCGCCCAACGATGCGCTCTATTCGAATGCCGCCTTGGGATTCCAGGTGACGGGGGGTTCGACATCAATTCGGGTCTTCTGGACGCCCATGCGCAAGGCCGGCGCCAGCGCACGCGCGATGCTGGTCGAGGCGGCGGCGGCCAGCTGGGGCGTGGCTCCCGGCAGCTGCCGGACCGCCAACAGCGAAGTGATTCACGAGTCGAGCGGTCGACGGCTTGCGTATGGCGCGCTGGTCGATCGCGCTGCCCGGTTGACTCCGCCCAAGGACCCGCCGCTGAAGGCCCGCAAGGACTTTCAGCTGATCGGCACGCCCGCGCGCCGGCTGGATTCACCGGACAAGGTCAATGGTCGCGCGATGTTTGGCATCGACGCCATGCCTCCGGGCGTCAAATTCGCGACCTTGAGGTCGAGCCCGGTGTTCGGAGGCAAGGTCGCGCACGTCGATGAGGCCGCCGCTCAAGCCGTCCCCGGCGTGCGGCAGGTGGTGGTGCTCGATGATCTGGTCGCAGTGGTCGGCGATCACATGTGGGCCGCCAAGAAGGGTCTCGAAGCACTGCAGGTCAAATGGGACGATGGCCCGAATGCCGCGGTCAGCACCCAGCAGATTCTCGATGAGATCAGAGCTGCCAGTGAACGCGAAGGGGTGGTCGCCAAATCGGTCGGTGATGCGAGCAAGGCGCAGGGCAGCGACAAGATCGAAGCCACCTATCATGTTCCGTTGCTGGCTCATGCGCCCATGGAGCCCATGAACTGTACGGTCCACGTGAAGCCGGACGCGTGTGAAATCTGGGTCGGCAATCAGGTCATCACCCGCACGCAGGCGATCGCGGCGAAGCTCACGGGCCTGCCGCTGAGCAAGGTCGTCGTGCACAACCACCTGATCGGCGGCGGCTTCGGCCGCCGTCTGGAAATCGACATGATTGCGAAGGCCGTTCGGATTGCGCAGAAGGTCGACGGGCCCGTCAAGATTGTGTGGACGCGCGAGGAAGACATCCAGCAGGCCATGTACCGGCCGTTCTATTTCGATCGTTTCGCGGCAGTGTTGACTGACGGCAAAATAAGCGCGTGGAGTCACCGCGTCGTCGGATCCGCCATCCTGGCTCGATTCGCGCCGCCCGCGTTCGTCAAAGGCCTGGACGCGGATGCGGTCGACGGCGCCATCGATTTCCCCTACGACTCTCCCAATATTCATGTCGAGTACGTGCGCCAGGAACCGCCCGCGGTCCCCACCTGCTTCTGGCGAGGCGTGGGCCCGACACACAATATCTTCGTCATCGAAAGCTTCGTCGATGAACTGGCCCACAAGGCAGGCAAGGATCCAGTGCAGTTTCGGCTTGATCAGCTGCAGGGCGCGCCGCGCCTGCGAGCCTGCCTCGACCTGGTCGCCAGGAAGGCCGGCTGGGGTCAGCCGTTGCCCGCGCGCGTGGGCCGGGGCGTGGCGGTCCAAAGCGTGTTCGGCAGCCACCTCGCCACGATCGCCGAAGCCGAGGTCGATCAGTACGGCGACGTCAAAGTCCGGCGAGTCGTCTGCGCGGTCGATTGCGGCATCGCCGTCAATCCCGACACCATAGCGGCACAGATCGAAGGCGGTCTGATCTTCGGCCTCACCGCCGCACTACACAGCCAGATCACCATTGCCAAGGGCCGGGTTCAGCAAAGCAATTTCAACGACTATCGAATGATGCGGATCAACGAGGCGCCATCAATCGAAGTTCACCTGATTCCAAGTGAGGAAGCGCCGGGCGGCATTGGCGAGCCCGGAACTGTAGCGGCGGCGCCTTCGCTTGCGAATGCGTTATTCGCGGCAACCGGCGTCCGTCTGCGGCAGTTACCCATCGATCGGGAATTGCTGGCCGGAAAGAAGCCAGCATAAAAGTCATTTGTTGGGGTTGACCAGGTACTTCTTTCCGGTCTCGCGTTTTCTGTACTGGGCAATCACCTCAAGATGAAGGGTCTCGGCGAGAGAGATCTCCGTTGAGTACTTGCTCGCAAAGGTCGTCTTCAACTCGCGGGCGATCCGCTCCTTAAGCGTAGCGACGGCCGCGGGGCCGATCTTCTGCATGAAGTTCATGACCAGCCAGCCCCCAATGCCCCAGGCCATGCCATAGTCACGCGCGAGCTCGGTGGGTCGCGGATCGAGCCCGCCGTAGACATAAACCTGTTTGTGCACCGTCGACCCGTACCGACTGTAGGCCTTGGCGTTCTTATTGGCCGCAAGCTCCATTGCCTTCAGTATTTGGCCGGCCAGCGTTCCACCCCCGATGGCGTCGAAGGCGATCGTTGCATTAGTGGCGGCTACCGAGTCAGCCAGCTGTTCGGCGAAATGGGGGGAGCGCGTGTTGCAGACGTATTCCGCGCCCATTCCTGTCAGCAAACTCTCCTGATCGTCGCTTCGTACGATGTTCACCAGCTTGATGGTCTCTGCCGCGCATAGGCGATGCAGCATTTGACCCAGATTGGATGCAGCGGCGGTATGCACGATGGCGCTGTGGCCTTCGCGGCGCATGGTATCGACCATTCCCAACGCCGTCAGCGGATTGACAAAGGCGGCGGCTCCATCGGCCGCAGTAGCACCATCCGGAAGCACCAGGCATTGATCCGCCCTCACGGTGCGATATTGGGAATACATGGCGCCGCCGAGCATGGCTACCCTCTTCCCCATCAGCCCCCGCGCTGCCTCTGAGCTACCTGTTTCCACAACAACGCCCGCGCCCTCATTGCCGACCGGCAGTGATTGGTCCAGGCGGCCGGCCATACTTTTCATGGCGTTCGGTGGGATAGGTGCCGTGACAATTGGACGGTCGTTCGTACCGGAGGCCACGGCCGCCTTCATATCGGCCGCGCCGAATAGCAGACCGTGATCGGACGGATTGAGCGGGGACGCTTCGATGCGCACGAGCACCTCCGCGGGCCCCGGTAACACGATTGGCACTTCGACCAGCGACAGTTCAAGTTCGCCACTGCTGCGTACCAGCGAGCGCAACTGAAGTTGGCTGCGTTCATCCGTGTCAGTCACCGTATCACCCCATCGTCATTTCGACGCGCCAGCGCCCCGGACCCAGCCACAGCCTTACGCGAATTCTTCGTGCTGAGTCAGGTCATCCGTGATGGTATACCAGGGTGCCTTGGAGCCTACGAAGATATGAGCGCTGGGGCGAATCGACGGCGCGTCTACCAACGTGCCGAGAGTGATGTGGACGAACGCAGCTTCCCGGACCAGCGAGTAGAGCAATGATCCACAATTGCCGCAGTGTGCATCATGCGGCGATTCTTTCCCGAAAATAAGCAGCCGATCTTCGCCGCAGGTGACTCTCAGTTTGGTGCGCTCAATTCCCGCAAATGGCTTGAACGCCGCACCGGTGGCGCGCCGACAATTCGAGCAGTGACAATTGAGGCAATAGCGGAACTGGTCCGCTACTTGGTAGCGAACCGTGCCGCACAGGCACTTGCCATTCAAGGTGCGCGGACTGGAAGTTTCGAGACTGCCGATCATCGCCATCAAACCCCCGCTTCGATGAATTGGCTCGCCGTCTCTGCCGGGTCGGGGTAACCTAGGTCGATCCAGCAATGCCGTCAAGGCGCAAGGTACGTCATTGACGATGGATCACAGGAGCCTGCTTTATCCCAGCGGAGGCTGCGTGGGCAGATGCTGACCTGACAGTGGTGTCCATCCTACAGACGGCTCGGCGAGTCTTGTGCAGCATCATCGATAGCCAAAGCATCACTAACGCGTGAGGACATTTTATGAAGACGATTGCGGCCGTGGCGCTCGCTATTAGTGGCGCGCTCAGCATAACGACGCTATACGCTGCGGATTCCGACGCGGCTTATCCCGGCATGTACGTCAAGGACTCGGCGATTACCACCAAGGTAAAGACCAAGCTTGTGGCTAAGGGGCCGACTACCCTGACTAACGTCGAGGTCAATACCGATCATGATGGCGTCGTTTGGCTCAGCGGCACGGTGCCCACCAGGGACGCCCGAGAACGCGCCGAAACGATCGCCAAGGAAACCAGTGGGGTTACCGGGGTACACAACAATATAGTGGTCGAGCCGTAAGAGGAAACGTTGGCGGACTAATTTCAGAAACCGAAATGATGTAAAAGCATCACCGCAACTGAGGCCACTAAGCAATAAATGCCAAAGAGGTACCAGCGACCGCCCTCAAGCCATCGACTGAGCCACTTCAACGCCAGGAGGCCCGCGGCAAATGCAATGAGTGCGCCGAGCACACTGAGGGACGCCACGGAAGTCAGATCTGAATTGCCGTGGTCGTGCTGAGCCTGGACGAGGCGCTTCACTTCTCGGAACACGACGGGCGGGGTCAGGACCACCGCCAGCGCGAAGCTGAAAGCCTCGGCGCGGGCCTTCGTCACTCCCAGCAGCATCCCGGTCGAAATCGTCGCGCCCGATCGCGAAAATCCGCGAAAGGGTAAGCAAAAACCCTGTATCAACCCAATTATACCCGCCCGCGTTACGGTCAGCTCCGTCGTCGCGGTCGGAGGCTGCCCCGATTTTCGCCTTTCGAACACGCCCGCGATCAGAATCAGTAGCCCGGCTGCAGCCAGGGCGGGGGCAATCAAGTCGAGGCGGCCGAAGAGGTTTTCTATGTCTGCCCCCGGAAAGTCACTCAACACCGTCCGTTCCAGGAGATTTATGACAGCTTCGCCGACAATCACGGTCATGGCCGTTGCGACTATCAATTGGACCGCCACTGTTCTGAATACATGAGCGCTTTTGAAATAGGTCTCGCGCCACTGGCGCCAAAAGTAAACGATGACCGCAAACATCGTGCCGGTATGAAGCATCACGAGAAGCAATGTCATGGGAGGCGCTGCAGGATCAAGTCCCAGGAGTTTTTCGGCCACGACCACATGCGCAGAACTGGATACCGGGAGAAGTTCCGCCAGGCCCTGAACGATCGCCAGAATGATGACTTTCAGTAGTGACATGGGCTCATTCTAGATGCACTGCGGGCGCTTTGAGTGACCAACTAGTAGGCGAGGCGCCATAGGGGCGATGTGTCAACGATCCGGTAGCTGATGCTCGACTCCGTGGCCATGTATTCGCTCCAAACTTTCTATACTGCCATCTGGCGGAGAATGTGCTTGCCGGTCAAAATCGACACCGGCCAAAAGGGTCACTGGCAGGCTCGAACAATGACGGTACGTGGGTCACGTGATCAACGCGCTCGATGGCCGGCGATTTGGCTCTGCCTGCTCTTGCCTTGCTCACCGGGTACCATCGCCGCGGCACTCGCCGACACGATCGTCAACGATTTCAGCCAGCTGAATCCCATTCACGTTCATGAGGTAATAGCGCCCACGAGCGTTGACGAGATTGTTTCCCTAGTCAGGAGCCACTCGGGTCCCATTTCCATCGGTGGCGGGCGATACAGCATGGGCGGCCAGACCGCCACCGAGGAGGCCCTGCAGCTTGACATGCGCCGGTTCGACCGTGTGCTCGCCTTCTCCGAAGAGCGCAAGGAGATCACCGTGCAGACCGGCATCACCTGGCGCGAATTGCAGGAGTACATCGACCCCCTCGATCTGTCCGTTCAGATCATGCAGACCTACGATAATTTCACGGTTGGCGGAGCCTTGAGCGTCAATGCCCACGGCCGCTATGTAAACCAGGGCCCGATCGTGCTTTCAGTGATCTCGATTCGCGTGGTGCTTGCGAACGGTGACATTGTGAAGGCAAGCCCCGATGAAAATAGCGAACTCTTCTACGGCGCCATTGGCGGCTATGGCGGGCTCGGGGTCATCGTCGAGGCGACGCTTCGCCTGACTGACAACGTGCACGTCGAGCGGCAGTCGATCGTAATGCCGCTTGCCTCCTATCGCGCGTACTTCGAGAAAAGCGTGCGCGGCAATCCTGATGTCATCTTTCACAATGCGGATATTTATCCTACGGCTTACCACACGATTCGCATCAGCTCCTACGTCAAGACGCCGAAACCCGTGACGATCAGCGCGCGCCTGAGCGACGCCCAAGCCGACTTCTCCACCGAGAGGAGAGTGATGCGCATCATTGGGGATTGGCCGGGAGGTAAGTGGATTCGGGAGCATATTGTCGATCCTTGGTTGTTCCGTGGGGAGTGCATCGAATGGCGAAACTATGAGGCCAGCTACGACGTGCGCTCGCTGGAGCCCGCCTCGCGTGAGAAGTCGACCTACGTTCTGCAGGAATACTTCGTGCCTGTGGACCGTCTCGAGGCCTTTGTGCCGAAAATGGCCGCGACACTCAATCGCCATCATGTCAATGCCATCAATGTGTCAATCAGGTACACGCGGCCTGACCCCGGCACATTGCTCGCATGGGCGAGATCTGAAGTGTTCTCCTACGTCCTCTACTACGAGCAGGGAACCTCGGAGCAGGACCGACGTGAAGTGGGAGCCTGGACTCGCGAGTTGATTGATACCGCCATCGAACAGGGTGGCACCTATTACCTGCCCTACCAGATCTGGGCCACCGCGGAACAGTTTCATGCCGCCTACCCCAGTGCGGAGCGGTTCTTTAACTTGAAGCGTCGGGTGGACCCCACCAACAAGTTTCGGAATCGGCTTTGGGATGCGTACTACCACCCGGTTCCGTGACGCTTTCGTCCGAAGATCAGCCCATGGTTCGACGATAAAGTGAAATCGCCTCTGCGAAGACCCGATCGGCCATCTCCGGATCGTAACGCGCGCCCTCGTCGCGCATAAAGGCGTGTTCGCCCGGCAGTTCAAGATAGTTGTGTCGCGCTCCCGACGCTTGCAGCGCCGACCGGATGACGCTCCTGGCTGCGGCGGGGACATGCGGGTCGACGTCGCCGAACACCAAGAGCAATTCCCCCTTCATTTCCGATAGTCGTGCGAGCGTACCCGCGTCTGGGTCCGCTCCAAGGTTCCCGTTGTGCAATCCGGTGGGATAGGCGCACACCGCCGCGCGGCATCTGGGATCCAGAGCGGCTCGAAGTGCGAGGTGGCCACCAATGCAGAAGCCGATCGCCCCCGCCGCGAGCCCCGAGGAATCCTGCTTCACGTCGCGACGCGTTTCGAAGTAATCGAACACCGCACCCGCCGTGGCGTCGAAATGTGCCACGGGTGTCGAGTGGGCGAGATAGTTGCCATACATCCGACCGGGATCGTCATAGGCAATGACCAACCCGGGCGGACATGTTCGATGGTAGATCTCGGGCGCTGCTACCACGAATCCATGTCCGGCCAATCGGTTGGCGGTTCGGCAGATCGGTCCAGTCAGCTGAAAGATCTCCGAGTACAACACGATGCCGGGACACCCCGCGCCCGACTGCGCGGGCTTCGGCGCGGCGACATAGGTTCGGCACGGGAAGCCGTCGATGCTCAGTTCGACGTTCGTCGTCGTGATTTGCATCAGTGTAGCCTAACGCAATTTGCGTCTCATCTGCTGACGAGACCGATCGCCACTCGGAGATTGCAGCGGCAAAGTAACCGTCAACAGCCGTCCCGAAGCCTTTGAAGGCGAGACGCAACGCCGGGCTGCGACTACAATAAAGTTGGCCGGGTCGCCGATTTGAACGCATCAAACCTTTGAAGGTGGACTGAAATGCATCGTTCCCGCATCAATGGGCTGCTGATCGACTGCAAGACGGATGATATCGACGCTGCCGCGCAGTTTTGGGCGGACGCGCTGGGCCGTCCGATCGATATGAACCATCCAGGAAGCCGTCAAAATTACCGGATGCTGGAAACGCCGCCCGACGAACTGAGCGTGCAAGTGCAGCGCGTCGAACACGAAAGCCGGGTGCACATCGATATCGAGACCGATGACATTCCGGCCGAAGTTGCAAGGCTTGAGAAGCTGGGTGCCAAGGTGGATGAGCGTAAGCCGCGCTGGGTGATCATGCGGGCGCCGACGGGCCAGCGCTTCTGCATCGTCCGCGTACAGCGGAGTAATTGGCCAAAAGGCGCCATTCAGTGGGACTGATGCGCGTTGCGGCTGCCGGACACCAGGGATCTCGGGTGGTTTGACTAATTGATTGGCAGGCGCACGTTGATGCTGGTACTGGTAAATACGATGAGCTTGGACCAGGTGAGCGAACCAGCGATGTTGAGTGAGCTTGAGCGCAATTTCATGGAGGTGGCAAGCGCGGAGATACTTGTGCGGGCCAGACTGTTGGTTTCTTCCAATACGCTGCTGGTTAGCGCGCACTGCTCGATCCTGCAGACGGAGAACACCGGCGGCCAGAGATTGGCCGAATAGCGCGCCCCACTGCCTCGCCCAAAGACGATACCAGTGTCGAGCGTCCGGTCATTGTGCCCTGCGTCAACGGTGTCGCTGGCCAGCGAAATGGGGATTTCTCCTGCCAGAGAGCTAATAGCAGTCGCGCCTGCGACGTTGGTGCTGGCCAAAGCCAAGGCGAATGTCAGCGCGGCCAAGCCGTGACGCACCATTCCCCAATGTCGTTTGATATACATGCCAATTCGCCTCGCTAACGGGTAGAAACCCTTGAAATCTCCGGCTCAGTGCTGGACCCAGTTAATCGTTGAACGCGCCCATCTGCAAAGTGTCTGCCCAGCCGCGTTGGTCGCCATCTAGCGACAACGCACTTACATATTCTGGGCTGCAGCGGCCAGGGTCACCCAGCCGGCATGTTTGATCCAGGGCGATAGCAGCGTCCCGCAATCTGTTCCCAGCAGAGATCAGCTCAGGATCGCCCTTTTTCATTTCAAATGGCCCGTCAACTGCGGCCGGACCTGCAATAGCCTGCCGCCTTTCGATTTCGCTCTGCATTGGAAAGATCGCGCTTCCTCACCGTATCCGGTCGCCGCTTCGACGATCCAAGAACCGAAGGACGACCAACCTCATTCGAAGCAATCGCAATCCGATCCCTTCTCGTGAAGATCGCCAGTGTCATCTCCCCGCACTGAGTGCTTGCCTTGGCCGACCCTCGCATTCAGCATCGGTCCAAGGCCAGCAATTAACGACGGCACTCGCTACCAGGTACCGGCCACTAACTTAAAGGAGACGCCATATGGGTACCCATCTTCTTTTGCACCGCGCTCCGCTGTTCTGCGTAGCGTTCGCCGTTGCGGCCGCCGCTATGACGGCTACGGCCGACTCGAACCAGGCGGCCTTTGCGGCCGACAATAACGCGGCCATGAGCCAGATGATGGTCGGGATGGACATAAAACCGTCCGGCGACATCGATCGGGACTTCGCTGCGATGATGATCCCGCACCACCAAGGCGCCATTGAGATGGCCAAGGCCGAGCTGCGCTACGGGAACAACGAGCAGCTTCGGCGTATCGCGCAGGAAATCATCATCGATCAGCAACAGGAGATTGTCGCGATGCAGCTCGCTCTCGACCGGCCGCTGCCGCCTTCGGCCCCTGCGCCGGCGCAGGATTCGGCCGCGATCGCGCCGCGCCCATCACCGCACGCGGCGCTCACACCCAAACAATGAGATATCTATGAGACACATGCGCTTCTCGGCCCCTCTGATCTTTATTGCGCTGCTTGCCTGCGCCCCCTTTGGGCGTGCCGGCCAGGCACCCGGCGCCTCAACAGACCCCGATGTACCCGTTAGCCATCGCGATCGGATCTACGCTGCAGAGCAGTTCTCGAACACTGTCTCTGTCGTCGACCCGGTCGACAACAAGCTGCTCGGCGTTATCCGCCTTGGCGACCCATCGCCAGCCAACTTCAGTCCACTCTACAGAGGCCAAGTGCTGGTGCACGGGATGGGCTACTCGCCGGATCACAGCACTCTTGCCGTGGTCTCGATCGGCTCGAATTCCGTCACCTTCATCGACACAGCGACCAACGCAATCAAGCACACGACCTATGTCGGTCGCTCGCCGCACGAGGCGTTCTTCACACCCGATGGCAAGGAAGTGTGGGTTACAGTCCGCGGCGAAAGCTACGTGGCGGTGCTTGACGCAAATAGCTTTGAGGAGAAGACCCGCATCGTCACACCGGGAGGCCCGGGAATGCAGATCTTCTCGCCCGACGGTATGTTCGGCTACGTCTGCTCATCCTTCAATCCGGAAACGGTTGTTGTCGAGTTAGCCACGCACCAGATCGTTGGCCATGTCAAGCAGGATAGCCCTTTCTGCCCGAACATCGCCGCCACGCCCGATGGCAAGCAAGTTTGGTTTACGTTGAAAGATGTGGGACGCACGATGGTCTTTGACGCGAGGCCGCCGTTCTCGGTAATCAAATCGTTCGACACTGGCCCGATAACGAACCATGTCAACTTTGCGCGCACCCCCAAGGGCATCTTCGCGTACGTGAGCATCGGGGGGCTGAACGAGGTCAAGGTGTTTCGCACCGACGATTTCTCGCAGGTCGCGAGCATCCCGGTCGGCAAGTTGCCGCATGGCGTCTGGCCTTCCGGAGATGGCTCGCGCATATATGTGGGCCTGGAGAATGCCGACGCGCTCGCGGTGATAGACACCGCCAGCAATACCGTGGTTGGTAACATTCCCATCGGCCAGGCGCCGCAGGCGATCGCCTACGTGCCCGGCGCCGTGCCGCAAGGCGATGGACTGCAAGGATTGCAGCAACTCGGTGTCGCCGGCCAGGCTGCCCATCTGACGTTGCTGCCGCTGAAAGACGGCAAAGCGTCCAGGGTAGTGAATCCTCCGACAAGTGTGACGCTCTTCGATCAAGGACTGACGCAGGTTATCCAGGCCGCCGCCACCGGCCTGGTTCCGAAGCAGCCTTATGTGCTCGCGCTCGCCGGCGAAGCCGACGGCAGCGGCACGCTGGAATCGCTGGCTATCTTCATTACCAACGCCGCCGGCTCGGCGATCGTCAACGCAATAGGTCCGATTCGCACCATCGTGCAGGGCGGCGGCCCCGAGAAGCGCCGCTACCTCGTGATCGCACCTCAGGTAGGAGGAACCACCGGCTCGCCGGTGCAGATACAGGCACAGTAAAGTGCGCACTCGCCGACCCTGCCGGCGGTATCGTGGGCGTCACATTTGCCGGCGACGTTCAACTCAGCACTAAGCCCCAAGGAGACTATTATGGGCTCCCTCCCTCCCGTGCGTAAAAACCTGCTGCTCGTGGGTGCCTCGCGTGGTCTGGGTTATGCCATGACCGAGGAGTTCCTCTCGCGCGACTGGAACGTCATCGGTACCGTTCGGGGTACGGCGCGAACCCGATTGCATGAACTCTCGGATCGCTCGCCCGGCAGAATCGGAATCGAGACGGTCGATATCACAATGCCGGATCAGATCAGCGCGATGCGCTCTCGCTTAGCAGCGACGACGTTCGATGCATTGTTCGTCAACGCCGGAGTCACCAATAACAATCCGGATGAAACGATCGGCGAGGTTGCGACGGAGGAATTCATCCGGGTCATGGTGACCAATGCGCTCAGCCCAATGCGTGTCTTGGAGACACTCTGTGACCTCGTCACCGCCGACGGCCTACTCGGGGTGATGTCATCGGGCCAAGGCAGCCTCGCAAACAACACGATGGGAATGCGAGAGGTTTATCGTGGCAGCAAAGCGGCACTGAACATGTTCATGCGCAGTTTCGCAGCACGTCATTCCGCCGATCGGCGAACAATGGTGCTGATGGCACCGGGCTGGGTACGCACCGAGCTAGGCGGCCCAGATGCGCGACTGACCATCGAGGAGAGCATCCCCAATGTGGTGAATACCCTGTTGGCCGCCCAAGGCAAGCCCGGACTGCATTACCTTGATTATCTCGGCCGAACAGTTCCCTGGTAGCCGCCAGGAGCGATGACTTAAGCCGCTCTCGGCCGACTTCAAGCGGCTCCGATCTTCACCCAACCGCTGCACCACCCGGCATACGCCACGCTCTTTCCGGCAAAGAGCGCGCAGGAGCCCATCGAATCGCCAGTCTTCTTATAGAGCGAACAGTTCCCGCAATATGCATCCGACTTCGCCGATTTTGTGACGTAATCGCGTCCCCTTGCGGCCGGATCACTGGGATCCAGTGCCGGCAAGTCCGCACGAGCGGCACCACTGATAAGGAGGCCGGCCACCGGAACAAGCGCGCCCGCAATCATGCCGCCCGTCAGCAGCGCACGCCGTGTAATCACTCTATCCATGTTAATGGCCCTCTTGGTAATAAGGTAGCAGACCAAGAAGCATCTCCAAGCCGACATTCAATGTCTGTACGCTGTCAAACATACACATTGCTTTTAGCCATGCCGCTCTTACTCCCTCAATGGCGGAACGTCGATTCCTCTCACGATGAGCCATATCATCAGCGACGCCTCCGCGAGGAAGCCAATGATCTTCAGGTACGTCGAGAGTTGGCTTGCGAGCGGGGACAGATAGATCAGCCAACCCACGCCGGCAAGCATCATCAGCACGCCAAGAATTCGGGGCAGGAAGGTCGACCTGAAAATCAGGTAGCCGAGCAGGAGGCAATAGGGGCCGAAAAATACCAGGCTGCTGATTTCGTACGGGGCGCGGTCCAATAGGCCAAGAACATCATTGGAGCAGCCCAAAAGGGAGAAGAGCGCCGCGAGTAGAGAGAGACTGTTGTTTACCGGCTTGAACAGGTAATAGAAACGCAGTGTCACGGCGATGTAGAGCGCGTACGCGACCAGGCTGACGACCTCATATAAGGCAACGCGGTCCCGGCCGACGAAGACATCGGCGCATACGGCCGTCAGAAAGTAGAGCAAATAGACTACGCCCGTAATTCTGGCCCTTGCTCGCGGCGACATTGCGTCGGTACCGCTGTACACGAGTTTTTACCTCTTTGCTGCTGGTTCGCGCCGCAAAGGTCATGCCGCCGACCAGCGCCCGGATTCTACCGCGCTCTGAACGGCCGGGAGGAATTCGCTCGTCGAGCGGGACCCCGGTCCGACGTCGCGCTCCCGGTGAGCGGACGCTGACCAGCGTTGATACACTCGGGCTCCCAGGCGACTAAGGTGTTCCCGCCGACAGGCCCGGCAAGACAAGAAGCTGATGACAGAGACAGCGAGAGCCATCTTCCTAAGCTACGCGTCGCAGGACGCCGTCGTCGCGGGTCGCATTGGTGATGCGCTGCGCGCCGCCGGCCTCGAGGTCTGGTTTGATCAGAGCGAGCTGCGGGGCGGGGATGTCTGGGACCAGCTGATCCGCCGGCGGATCCGAGAATGCGCCTTGTTCGTGCCGGTGATTTCCGCCCACACGCAGAGCAGACTCGAGGGTTACTTTCGGCTCGAATGGAAGCTTGGCGTCGAGCGCACGCACCTCATGGCCGACGGCAAGGCCTTCTTGGTGCCGGTGGTAATCGACGCGATCGACGAACGTCAGGCCCAGGTGCCGGAGTCCTTTCGTGCCGTGCAATGGACCTACCTGCCGGGCGGAATCGCGACGCCAGCCTTTACGACTCGTATCGCACAGCTGCTGGCGGCCTCGCCCGCCCCTGTCGCAACGGCTGGACAGGTCGCGGCCCTGCCGGCAGGCTCAGCCTTGGGGACACCGCCGAAGAAACCTGCCACGGCATCGGTCTGGGGCCAGCGAGTCATGCCTATCGCGCTCGGCCTGGTGACTGTTGCGGCGGTTTGGCTGCTCGCTGAGCGCTTCGCGCGCAAGGACACAGGCGCGCAGGGCGCAACGTCGGCGGCTCCGGCGGCTGCGATGCCGACTGCCACTGGCGCGACGACCCCACCGTCCATGCACGGGCCCCCGGCACACTCGGTCGCGGTGCTCCCCTTCGCGAACATGAGCGGGGATCCGAAAGACGATTACTTCTCGGATGGACTCTCGGAGGAGCTCCTGAATACCCTCGCGGCGGTACAGGGGCTCCAGGTTGCCGCCCGCACTTCTTCGTTCTCCTTCAAAGGCAAGGATGAGGCGGTGGCCGACATTGCGCGCACGCTCAACGTCGGCGCCATCCTCGAGGGCAGCGTCCGGCGTGACAAGTCCCACGTACGCATCTCGACGGAACTGATCAACGCGCTCACGGGCTTTCAGCTCTGGTCGCAGACCTACGACCGGGATATGAGGGACGTACTGGCACTGCAGGCCGAGATCGCAACTTCGGTCAGTGCCGCGTTGAAAGTGAAGCTTTTGCAGGCGGACGCCCGTGGCGTAGAGGTGGGCGGTACCGACAATCCGAAGGCGTACGATGCCTATTTGCGCGGA
>Ga0302180_10000355_pt1 | contig 37724 bp, 39 predicted proteins | sample I_Palsa_E3_2_FD_200575 | JGI IMG/M metagenome (GOLD analysis project Ga0302180, IMG submission 200575) | Peat permafrost microbial communities from Stordalen Mire near Abisko, Sweden - I_Palsa_E3_2 | ecosystem: Environmental > Terrestrial > Soil > Palsa > Peat permafrost | place: Sweden...
GGTCTGCCAGTCAAAGGCTTTCCGCGAAGAGCGAAATGGCGCTTTTGTAAAACCAAAGGCGTCGGCGGAGAGGTTTCGCCAAAATTCGCTTGACAGGGCACAGCGTCGTTAGAGACGGGATGACGCCTTCTGAATTGATGGGATACAGTCCAAACTGACCCATTACCGAGGCGTGCGCTTCCTTTACAGCAGTTTACCGGGCCGTTACACTACACGTTTGCCTTTTCCGTTGCGGCGGTATCGGAGAGAAGAAGTCCAGGCGCACGAGCACGCGCCGGGAATGAGGAATGGAAGGCGCGCGTGCATCCCGGCATCGAATTTCAAATCAAATCGAGTTAAAGCGAGGAGAAACATGGCAGCCGTTGACGAGAAAGTAAAGCAGATCATCGTAGAGCAGTTGGGCGTGGACGAGGGCGAGGTCACTTCCAGCGCTTCGTTCGTGGACGACCTGGGCGCGGATTCACTGGATACGGTCGAACTGGTGATGGCTTTCGAAGAAGGCTTCGACATCGAGATTCCCGACGAAGACGCGGAAAAGATCCGCACCGTGCAAGACGCCATCGACTACATCGGAAAGCATTCGAAAGGCGGCAAGTAGGTTGGGACGCAGGGTCGTGGTTACCGGCATCGGCCTGATCTGCGGCGTGGGAAATACCACTGGAGAGGTGTGGCAGGCCGTGCTCGCCGGCAAGAGCGGCGTGGCCCGCATCACCCAGTTCGACTCCACGCATTTCGCCTGCCAGATCGCCGCCGAGGTCAAGAACTTCGATCCTCTGGACTTCATCGAAAAAAAAGAGGTTAAGAAGATGGGACGCTTCATCCACCTGGCCATCGCCGCCGCGGATGAAGCGTTCAAAATGTCGGGCCTGCAGATCACACCCGAAAACGCCGAGCGTGTGGGCGTGCACATCGGGTCAGGGATTGGCGGGTTCGACATCATCGAACGCGAACATGCCGCGCTGGTTGCCGGCGGGCCGCGCAAGATTTCCCCTTTTTTTATCCCGGCGGCGATTATCAACCTTGCCGCCGGCCACGTTTCCATGCGCTTCGGGGCCAAGGGTCCCAACGAGGCCACGGCTACCGCGTGCACCACCAGCGCCCACTCCATTGGAGATTCTTTCCGCATCATCCAGTACAACGACGCCGATGTGATGATCGCGGGTGGCTCGGAGGCGGCCATTACTCAGATGGGGATCGGTGGATTCGCGGCCATGCGCGCCCTTTCCACCCGCAATGACGATCCGGAAAAAGCCAGCCGGCCCTGGGATAAGGATCGCGACGGCTTTGTGATGGGCGAGGGTGCGGGCATTCTTGTTCTCGAAGAACTCGAATATGCCAAACAGCGTGGCGCGCCGATTCTCGCCGAAGTTGCGGGGTATGGCATGTCCGGCGATGCCTATCACATGACCCAGCCCGCTCCCGAGCACGAAGGGGGATTCCGCGTGATGCGCAATGCGGCGCGGGACGCCGGCATCAGTCCGGAGAAAGTCGATTACGTCAACGCCCACGGCACTTCCACGCCCATCGGCGACACGCTCGAGGCTCACGCGATCCGCAACTTCTTTGGCGAACACAAGCTCCCCGTCAGCTCGACGAAGTCCATGACCGGCCATCTCCTCGGCGGCGCTGGAGGCCTTGAAGCCGGCATCACCGTCCTTGCTCTACGCGATCAGATCCTGCCGCCCACTATCAATCTGGTTGACCAGGACCCGGAAACCGTCGGCATGGATTTTGTCCCTAATCATGCCCGCAAGGCCAAACTCGAATATGCGATGTCGAATTCCTTCGGCTTCGGCGGGACCAATGGGGCGCTGCTGTTCCGGAGATGGTCGGAGTAAGCCGTTTTCGAAGGAATTCAGGGACGCCCCTGCTATTTCGGGTGCGGAATGATCGACAGGATAACGTACTCATCCCCGCGGATCACAAAATAAAATCGCCAACTGCGATTCACCCGGGCTTGCCAAATATCGTTCGCGTCGCCGTATTTCTTGGCGCGCAGGGGAAGGATGCGCAAGCTGGTTGAGCAGAAATCCGAGTTGTTTGGCGAACGCTTTGCGCACCTCAGGGAGCAGCGTTGCATAGTCCTTATCAGCGCGCTCCGTGAAGCGGATTTTCACTTCCGCTTCCTCGGGTTTTTATTCCGTCTTCCCGTTCTTCGCTCAAGCGCAGAGATGGCTTCGCTCGCGGACTCATAGGGACCATGGGTACGGCCCCGGGCAATGTCCTCAATCCCCTCGGCCAGATGCCGGTCAATGACTGTTTTCGGGGTAAAGGTAATTTTGCCGTTTTCGAAGGACGCTTCCAGCAGATCGCCAATGTCCAGATGCACCCGCTTGCGGATGCTCTGGGGAATAACGACCTGGAACTTTGTTTTTACGGTGACAAGCTCCATTGACTAGATCCTCAGTGAGATAGTTTAACAGTTGATATAGCCAATTATCCAACGGTAAGTCGACCCCGAAACCGTCGGCATGGATTTTGTCCCCATCACGCCCGGAAGGCCAAACTCGAATATGCCAAGTCGAATTCCTTCGGCTTCGGCGGGACGAACGGTGCGCTGCTGTTCCGGCGCTGGTCGGAGTAAACCTTTCGTCGCTCCCGCACTCACCAGTCCAACCCGGGGAATGATACTTTCGTACACCTCATCCTAGCCCCTTAGGGTCTTTCCATCTGGTTCGGGGCAAGCCACAATAGGCTTTCGTACTGTGATCGGCCCTGCTGACATGGAAAAAGCCTTCGGTACTGCGCTGGCGCCCATTCCCTCCACCAAGAAGGCAGCGGCGCGGGTCGCCCTGGTCGAGCTTAGCGAATCTTCCAGAGTGCTGCTGACTGAGTGCTTCCGCCAATTCGGAATCGAGGCTGTGCTGGTGGCCTCGAGCGCGGCGGAGCGGCTGCGCCAGGAGAAGTTCGAAGCCTGTGTTCTGAATCTGGGGCCCAGCGCTGAGGCCGTCATGGAGGCCGCTCGCACGTCCGCCTCCAACAGCCGGATGGTGCTCTATGGTCTTGGGGGCAATGCGCGGGAGGCTATGCGCTACTCCAAATACGGCATCAACGCCATGTTTCAGGAGCCACTGGAGCGGCCGGCCGCGCTCAAATTGGTTCGCGCCACGCACATGCTCGTGCTCCACGAATTCCGCCGCTATACGCGCATCCCGATCATGACGGAAGTCACGGTAGTGAGCAAGGAGGGCCATCGCCTGAGCGCCTCAAGCCTCGAAATCAGCTCCGGAGGGATGTCTTTGAAGAGCGCCGAAGACATGCCCGCGGGAACCCATATCGAAATCTCCCTGGCCCTGCTTACGCTGCCCCGCGTAACGGTCCGGGCAGTCGTGACCTGGCACAAGAGCAAGTCCTTCGGAGTGCGCTTCGATCCGGCCGATGACCGCCGCCGGAAAATCAAAGAGTGGATCGACGGGTACCTCGAAAGCTAAGCCGGTTGTTTGGTTGATCGCGCAGGGCCAAACTGCGCTTGCTGTCCCTGCCGTTACAATACCTTCGTGCCCGAAGCCAGCCCTCGCGATGCGCCCGCTGCAGCCGAAGTTGCCGCTGGTCCCGGCCGCTTTACCCTCCGCCAAAGAATCGTTCTGCGCATCATCATCACTGCCGGATACTGGTTCATCCGGATTATTGGCCCGACCCTGCGCGTATGCGTCGCGCGCGAAGAAGGCGCGCAGCAAAGCGTCGGCCAGCGGCCCCTGGTCATCTCTTTCTGGCACGCCTGCATCATTCCCGCCACCTACCTCTTCCGGAACGTCGGGATTCGTGTGATGAGCAGCAACAGCTATGACGGGGAATACATGGGACGCATCATCCGCAAATTCGGGTTTGTCGCGGTCAAGGGATCCAGCAGCCGGAACGCGGTGCGAGCCTTGCTCGGCCTGCGGCGCGCCTTAAAGCAGGGCTGGGCTGTCGCCTTTAGCCTGGACGGCCCGCGCGGCCCGCGTTACAAAGTGAAGCCCGGACCGGTCGCCCTGGCGCGATCTACCGGCGTTCCGTTGACCATGTTTCACATCGCCGTCGAGCGCGCCTGGGTGCTGAACACCTGGGACCGGCTCATCATTCCAAAACCTTTTTCCCGCGTTCTCCTACGATTCGGCAAGCTCATCGCCGTGCCGCGGGGTGCCAGCGATGAAGACCTTGAACGCTATCAACAGGAGCTGCAGGATTCTCTCGACCGCGTCCGCGAATTTGCCGAGGAGAATATACAAAAAGTCGGTACGCCGGAATTCCCCTACGGCGCCTGACGATTGTTTTGGAGATGGAGATCGCTATGGCCGCCACGTATACCGCTAAGAAAATAAGTCCAATGCTGGCCGTTGCCGACATGGAAGAGACCCTCGCCTTCTACCACGACGTGCTGGGATTTACGGCTACGATCCGGTCTCCGGAGTATTCCATCGTGGAACGAGATGGACAGACTATCCACTTCATGGCGGCCGCATCCGAAGAGGTCATGCGGTGCGTCCGCGGCCATACGGAGATCTACATCGAGGTTTCCAGCATTCGGTCCCTGTGGGAGCATGTGAAAACGTTTAAGGGCCGGCACAAAATCCGGGAATTATTCGATCGAGATTACGGCATGACTGAATTCCATATCGGCGATCCGAACGGCTGTCTGGTCTTTGTCGGAGAGCCAACGACTGGGCGAACAGAAGCTCCAGAGACTTGGAGTTGATCCTCTGCGATTTGACTTATGCCTAATCTGCACGGTAGATTCCTCACACTGTTATTTTCCGTTCTTTGAAATGTCCTTCGGTTTGCGCGTCTTTGCCTTGTGGCGAAGACTGGGAAGCGGGTGCAATCCCCGCGCTGCCGCGCAACTGTAAGCGAGAAAGTCGCAGCCGGTCACTGGGATGAAACCCGGGAAGGCCGTCTGTAGAAACCGGATGTTTCGCGCCCTTCGCAGGGATCAGGCATCCTCACTCGCAAAGCCAGGAGACCGGCGTAAACCGTCCACCTTAAACCCTTTCGCGTGGAAAGGAGGATGGTCATGCGTGCATTTCGGGCTTGGTTTTTGCTTTTCGTTTCTCTCGTGGCGGCATCCGCCGCCGAGGTCAAAGTCAAGGTCGTCGATCCTCAAAGTGCGGCCGTTTCCGGGGCTCAGGTTTCATTGTTGTCGAAGGCGACGGACGTTCCCCTACGAATTACCACTTCTTCCGCCGAGGGAATCGCCACCTTCGCAGAGGCGTCGTCGGGCAGTTACCGGATCCAAGTCCTGGCTCCGGGTTTTGCGCCACGCACCCAGGATGTCGCGGCTCATGCCGATGCGATCACGATCCAGTTGCAGCTCGCCGCCGCATCCGAAACGGTGGTGGTGACCGCAACCAGAACGCCGGTGCCAGCCGACGAGAGCGGCGCCAGTATTTCGACACTGGAGAACGGGCAACTCGAAGCGATGCAGCCCGTGGCCGCCAACGACGCGATGCGATTTCTTCCCGGCGCGGTGGTGAATACCGCGGGCCAGCGCGGAGGCTTGTCGTCACTGTTCGTGCGCGGCGGCGATTCGACATACAACAAGGTAATCGTCGATGGCGTCACCATCAACGAACCCGGCGGAACCTTCGACTTCGGCACTCTTCCGCTCACGGAAGCCAATCGCGTGGAGTTCGTACGCGGGGCGCAGAGCACGCTCTACGGATCCGATGCCATGACCAGCGTGGTTCAGGTCTGGACCCGCAGCGGGAGTACGCGCACGCCCGAGCTGCGCTTCGGCGCCGACGGTGGAAACTTTTCCACCGCCAACGGCTACGCTTCGCTCGCCGGAGCCCGCGGCCGCTTCGACTACAACCTGTTTGGCGACCAATTCAACACCAGCGGCGCGGGCATCAACAACGCCAATTCGGATTCTTTAGAGGGCGCCAACGTTGGCGTCGCGCTGAGCGACGAAGTTTCCTTGCGCGTACACATGCGCCACTCCAATAGCCACACAGGACTTCCGGGCGAATGGAATTTCAACGGCGACCCGCTCCTGCCGCCCGATCCCAACGAATGGTCGCAGCTCAACAGCCTGTTAGGCAGCGCGGAACTCACCGTGGCAGAGCCCTCGGGCTGGCAGCACCGATTCACCGGCTTCGATTATCTCTACCGTTACAATGACGTGAATCTGTTTGGCGATCCTGCGCGCGTGAGTCCGATCTTCGGACAGATCGACTTTCCAGATCACGAGTACGACGACATCAACCGCGCCGGATTCGAATACCAGGGGGACTATTCCGAGCGAACGTGGGCGCACAGCACCTTTGGATACCGCATCGAAAACGAAAACGGATTTGTGGGAAGCTACGGTGCGCAAACTCCCGGCCAGCGTTTGAATCAGGATGCCTACCTGCAACAGCAGGTGACGTGGGGAAGGCTCTCGGCGATCGCGGGAGGGCGCTTCGTTCACAGCAGTGTTTTCGGCAACACCGGCGTGCCGCGGATTGCCCTAACTCTGCTGGCGCTGCGGGGCAGGAAAATCTTTTCTGGAACGCGGTTGCGTTTTTCCTATGCCACCGGCTTCAAGGAGCCCCGCCTGGAAGAGACGTTTGCCGGGCCGCCCTATTCCGTTATGAATACCGGCCTCAAACCGGAGCGAGTACGCGCTTTCGAAGCGGGCATCCAGCAGAACTTCTTCAACGGAAGATATGTCTTTAATGCCACCTATTTCAACAACCTGTTTCACGACCAGATCAACTACGAGACGGTAAACCCGACCACCTTCGTTGGTGAATATTTCAATGTGAACCAAGCCTTTGCGCAGGGCGCCGAAGCCGAACTGCAGGCCAGACTCCGGAGCAGACTGCTGCTCAGCGCCGCATACACTTACACTTCCACCGAGATTCTCGACGATCCCGCGCCCATCGATTCGCAATACGATCCCGGAAAGCCGCTGCTGCGCCGGCCCAAACACTCGGCCACCGTGCGGTTGTCGTATCTTGGCAGCCGTTGGGGCGCGAACCTGAGTGGAAGCTTCGTTGGCCGCCGCCCGGACGATGACTTCGACGGCTTCAACATCGACCACGCTGCCGGCTATGTGCGCGCCGATGTCGGAGGATGGTATGCCATCACCTCCCGAGTCTCCGCTTACGCGAACGTTGAGAATGCCCTCGACCGCCGCTATAACGAAGTGGTGGGCTATCCGGCCCTGCCCGTCAACTTCCGGGCCGGGTTTCGCTTTCGCATCGGAGGCGAATAGCCGCCCGACGTGAAACGAAAAGGGCACGAGTTTCACTCGCGCCCTTTATGCGTTGCGAAGACCGCGAACTTTAGCTTACCTTTTCCGGAGGCCGAGCCATGGCGAGCGGCATTTTCGCGGCCATCTTCCCGCCGAAATATTTCGTGCGCGCCAACATCAGCTTCTCGACATCGACGCCGCTCAGCGGTTGCTGCCGTCCCAGCAAATGCGTGACCAGGGCAATCTGCGCAAAGTGCTCCACGGTTTCCATCTTCATGTAAGCATGTTCAATGGTGTCGCCGTAGGCCACGACACCGTGATTCGACATGAGAATGGCATCGTAATGGGGCACATACGGTTCCAGTGTCTGCGCCAACTCCGAGGTCCCCGGCGTCCCGTATCGCGCCAGCGGAATGCAGCCCAGTCCCATCACCACTTCGCATACCAACGGTTCCGTCAGCGCCATGCCGGCGGCGGCGAACCCCGTCGCAGTCGGCGGGTGCGCATGCACGATTGCCTGAACGTCGGGCCGCGTGCGGTAGATCAGCAGATGCATCCCAATTTCGCTGGTCACGTTACGCCGCCCCGCCACCCGCTCGCCTTCCAGATCCACGACCACCATGTCCCCCGCGCGCATCGCCCCTTTGCTCACGCATGTTGGCGTGACGAGAATCCGCTCGCCGTCGAGCCGGACCGACAAATTGCCGTCCATCGCCGCCACGAAGCCACGCTGGTGGAGCATGCGCCCGTACCGAACAATCTGTTCCCTGTGCTTGCGTTCAGCGGACATGAAAATACTCTCTCGGGGGAGTGACGAAAAGCGGCTAAAGCTGCCAGCCCCCGCATAGTACCGCACCCGGCTGGAACAGACAAACAAATTTACAAAAAAACGCTCGGCATGGTAGTGGGCCAGTTTGAGATCCAGAGGGCGAGCGGGGGCGGGAGATCCCCTTCGACAGGCTCAGGGCAGGCTCTCGGCCCGCCGGCGAAAACGCGGGCCGTTGGGATGACGCCTCTGGCAATTCCGCATTGTGGAAATGAAACTGACCCACTACCCTCAGCGTTCGCCGGTTCCGGCAAGTACCTTACGTCTTTATAATCTGACATTGTGTTAGTTTCCGATTTTTTCTTCCACCTTCCGGACGAGCTCATTGCCCAGGAACCTCTGGCCGACCGCGACAGCTCGCGCATGCTCCACGTGCAGCGCACCAGCGGCCATTATTTTGATCGCCAGTTCCGTGACTTCCCGGAACTCTTGCGGCCCGGCGATCTGGTGGTGTTCAACAACACGCGTGTCTTTCCGGCCCGGCTCTATGGCCGCCGCGAGGGCGCCCGCGCGCAGGCTGTCAGCATTCGCAATCCAGCGGCCCGGGATTTCCTCCAGGGCAGGATCGAGATCCTGCTCACGCGCCAGCTTTCCGCCGAGCCCAACGATTGGGAATGCCTGGTCCGGCCCGGCCGGAAGATCGGCGTGGGCGAGCGCCTTTGCTTCGGCGAGCGGAATGAACTGCGAGCTGAGGTGCTGGCGCGCGCGGAATTTGGCGAGCGCCGAATCCGTTTTCAGTTCGTGGACAATTTTTTCTCTGTCCTCGATTGCATCGGCCACGTTCCGCTCCCGCCTTACATTTCGCGGGCAGATTCCGCCGACGATCGCGAGCGTTATCAAACCGTCTATGCCCGTCGGAGCGGATCGGTGGCCGCCCCTACCGCCGGTCTTCATTTCACACCTGAAATTCTCGATCGCATTCGCGAGAGCGGGGCCGAGACCGTCGAGATCACGTTGCACGTTGGGCTGGGAACGTTTCAACCGGTGCGCGTCGAACGCGTCGAACACCACCAAATCCACTCCGAACCTTATTTCATCTCGACGGATGCTGCCTACGCGATCAACCAGGCGCTACGCAGTTCGCGCCGTGTCATCGCGGTCGGGACCACAACGGTTCGAACCCTCGAACACGCCGTTCGCTCCGGCGCTGGAACCATCACCGCTGGCTCCGCTGCCGCGGATGTCTTCATCTATCCAGGATTCGAATTCAAGGTGGTCAAGGCCGTACTCACCAATTTCCACTTGCCGCAATCCACGTTGCTCATGCTGGTTAGTGCTTTCGCCGGACGCGAGAACATTCTCAGGGCCTATGAACATGCAGTCCGCGAGCGCTACCGCTTTTATTCCTATGGAGACTGCATGTTCATCGAATGATGTTCAGTGATTGAGAAATCTCAGGCGCACGACTGACGGGTTGCTTGCGTTATACTCTCGGAGGAACAAGAAGATGGCCACCGCGGTGAAGCAGGTCTCGATTCGGGATTTCGTGAGTGAACTCCGCAAGTTTCCCGAGACCGTGTTTCAGCAGACTGAGCAACTCCGCCGATTCCTGCAGGATTTCCCGCTGCACCCCGATTCGCTGGCGCCGTATCTCACTTGGGACCGCCAACACTACACCCGCAACCTGATCGACAGGACTCCGCTCTACGAATTACTGGCGATCTGCTGGGAGGTGGGCCAGTACAGTTCCATCCACAACCACCGCGACCAGAACTGCTGGATGGCCGTCCCGATCGGCCGTTTGCTGGTGGAGAACTTTCACGTGGTGCATCAGGACATCGGCGGCGGCAAATGCACGATTGAGCCCACCGAAACCATAGAGATGAATGTGTCGCAGCCGTGTGCCGTAGACCCTCTCGATCCTGTACATCGCGTCCTTAATCCCGCCCGGTTCAAAGCGCGCGCGGTCAGCCTGCATATATATTCGCGCCCTTTCGACACCTGCGTGGTTTACTCCGCCGACCAAGGCACCTGCGGGGAAGTCCAGTTGCACTACACCACCGCGTACGGCAAGCCAGTTCACTCATGAACCGGGAGACGCGAATCCGCTTCTTTTTAATTTTCGTTCTCGGTATGGTTCTTTTCTCTACGAGCGCGTGCGAGAAGAAGAAAGCGCCGAGGCCAGAAGAGCCGGCCGTGCACCGCGACGCGCCCCCGCCCGTCGCCTCTACTCAGACGATTCTGCATAAGACTTTTGCCGTCAGCACCTCGGTGAAGTTCACGTTCGAAATTCCACCCCACGTTGCGCTGCCGCATGTGCACGGCACGTATAAGTCGTTCGTTCAAGAACTCGGGGTTCAGGGCAACGACGACGGCGCCAACGTCGACTTTTTCATCTTGAACGAAGACCAGTACGCGGATTTTGCGGGCGGCCATGCAGGCGAAGCGCTCTTCTCCGCCGATGCGGCGCACAACCAGGACGTAGATTTCAGCCTGCCCGCTTCTCAGGATCAGCCTCGGAAGTACTATCTCGTTTTCCGCAGCAGCCCCGGCGGCGCAGCGAAAAAACTCGTGCAAGCCGACTTCACCCTCGACTTCTAGCGAGTATCTATGCTGCTAAACTAAGTGCTTGTCTCCCCGCAAACCATCTTCGGAAACAAGCGCGTCTCCTGCATCGTCGGCGCCTAACGGGAGCAAGCGACGCTCTGACCTGGGCCGTATTTTCCTGATCGACACCATGTCCTTCATTTTCCGCGCCTATCATGCCATGGCGCGACAGCGCTCGATGTCAACCAAAGCCGGGGTTCCCACCGCCGCCGTCTACGTCTTTGTCAACATGCTGCGCAAGCTGCGCGACGATTTCTCGCCCGCCTATCTCGCCGCCGTCTTCGACGTCGCCGCCCCAACTTTCCGCAAACAACAGGCGGAAGCCATCACTAGTGTTCGCAAGTTCGACATCAAGACTCAGGCCTTCACCGAAGTCGAATACAAGGGCTACAAAGCCAACCGCAAGGCCATGCCCGAGGATCTTGCGCAGCAGATTCCCTACATCCGCCGCGCCCTCGAGGCCTACCGCATCCCCATCCTCGAACTCACCGGCTTCGAGGCTGACGATGTCATCGGCACTCTTGCCCGTAAAGCCGCGGCCGCGAAGCATCCCGTCTACGTCGTCTCCAGCGACAAGGACATGATGCAGCTCGTCAACGACGACGTTCAGATCCTGAATCCGCCCAAAGACAATCTGATCTGCGACGCCGCCAAGGTGGAAGAAATTCTCGGCGTCCCCCCCGAGCGAGTCATCGACGTCATGGCTCTTCGTGGCGACGCCATCGATAACATTCCCGGAGCCCCCGGCATCGGCGACAAAGGTTCGGTTGAAATCATCAAACGCTTCGGCACCGTCGAGCAAGCTCTCGACCGAGCCAACGAAGTAGAAAAGAAAACTTACCGGGAATCGCTCCAGAACAATCGCGACACGATTCTTTTCAGCAAGAGCATGGCCACCATCGACACCCACGTTCCCGTCGAGTTGGACGTAGAAACCATGCGCGCGGGCGAGCCCGATCTGGATCTGCTCCGGCAGCTTTTCACGGAACTGGAATTCACGTCGCTGTTGAAAGAGTTATTGCCGGAAGTTCAGGTCACCGAAGCACATTACAGCGAAGCGCAGTCCGCCGCGGACGTGGAAGATGTCCTCACCGCTCTCGCAGCGAACCATCTGGCGATCGCAGTTGAACAATCAGAAACCCTTCCAGAAATCGAGGATGAAGTAGCTGAGGAGGAACCGCAGTCGGGAATGCTTGCGCTGACCAACGACTCACCAACGGCGACGGTCGCCGAACCCGCCGCCCGCCGCCTCGCCATCTCTGGAGCCGCAGGTTTCGCCACAGTCGTCAGGCTGGATTCCGCCAGCGCCGCCGCTAAACTGCGTTCCGTTCTGACCACCGCCTGCACGCCCAAGGCAGTCCACGATTACAAAGCCGCGATCCACGCGCTCGACTCTTTGGGTATCACTCTGCAGGGTGTGCGGCACGATCCCATGCTCTACTCCTACCTGCTCGATCCAACGTATTCCTCGCATCGATTGGCTGACGTCGCGCTCCGCCGCTTCAATCTCAAACTCAGTGGCGACCTTGCCGAGGCTGCTGACATTACGTTCAGGTTGGCGGCCGCTCTGCGCGAAGATGTAAAACAAGCAGGACTGACGAAGCTCTACGAAGAAATGGATCTGCCGCTCGTCCCCGTTCTCGCACGCATGGAGCAGGCCGGAGTAAAAATCGATACTGCCGCGCTCGCCCAAATGTCGACCGAACTCGAACGCGAGATCAAAACCAAGGCCAGAGATATTTACGAAGTCGCTGGTTGCGAGTTCAACATCGCGTCCCCCCGCCAGCTCGGCGACGTTCTGTTCAACAAGCTGAGCCTCCCCAAGCCCTTCAAATACGGCAAGGGACGCGCAATCTCCACCGCCGTTGATGTGCTCGAAGGCCTCGCGGAAGAAAATCCCATCGCGCGCATGGTCCTCGACTACCGCCAGCTCACCAAGCTGAAGTCTACCTACGTCGACACTCTGCCCGCGCTTATCAATACCTCTACCCGACGCCTGCACACCACCTTCGGCCAAACTGGAACCGCCACCGGGCGCCTTTCTTCGGCGAATCCGAATCTGCAAAACATTCCGATCCGCACCGAACTAGGACGCGGTATTCGCGCCGCCTTCATCGCCGAGCCCGGCCACCTGCTTCTGACGGCCGATTATTCGCAGATCGAACTCCGCCTGCTCGCGCACTTTTCGCGAGATCCGCTGCTGGTCGAGGCTTACCGCCGCGGCGACGACATCCACACCCTGACCGCCTCGCAAGTCTTCGGAGTCCCGCCGTTAATGGTCACGCCCGACCACCGCCGCCAGGCGAAAGTCGTGAACTTCGGCATCGTGTATGGACTCTCGCCTTTCGGCCTCTCGCAAAATCTCGGCATCGAACCCGCCGAAGCCAAACTTTTCATCGCGAATTATTTCGAAAAGTACAAAGGCGTGCGCGCCTTCATCGACAAAACGCTGGAAGAAGCCCGCCGCGACCTGAAAGTAAAAACACTCCACGGACGCATCCGCCCCATCCCCGACATCAACAGCAAAAACGCAAATCAACGCGGCTTCGCAGAACGCACGGCGGTAAACACCCCGCTGCAAGGCACCGCAGCCGACCTGATCAAAGTGGCAATGATAAGAATTGACGCGGCGTTGCAGGAACGCGGACTGAAATCGAGGATGACGCTGCAGGTCCACGACGAGCTGGTCTTCGAAGTCCCGGAGAAGGAGGTGGACACCATGCAATCGCTCGTGCGTGAGCACATGGAGAGGGTCTACGCATTAGCGGTCCCACTGTTAGTAGAGATGGAAGTGGGCCCGAACTGGAGAGATCTGGATTAAGTCGAGGGGCAAGGTCCGCGTGGGTCGGACACTCCTGTCCGACAAACGACGACAGCGGGAATGACGCGAGTGCCCCGTCCTTGTCCCTCCGCTCTTTGGAGGGACAGGGCGGGGATTTTGACGCTAACAGTCGCGGTTCGCGTTCAGATGTCCGAGTCAGCGAATGGTACCGCGACGATCTGAAATTCATCTTCATACGCCACGTAACCCGGTCGCGTCGTCTTGATCATTCGGATAGGTACGTCGTAGTGCTGCAAGAGCACAACCATTTCGTGCATCTTGCCGATGTGCTTCTTTGCTGAATCCTTGAACCACGAAACTCCGTTTTGCCTCTTGCGGTAGTAGGGAGGTTTGGCAGAGGTGAATCTCTTCGGCTTTTCCAGGTTTGCGTTGAACCAGCCAGAGATTTCCTTAAGAAGCAATTCTTCCGACTGCGAGAGTGGGCCCTTGTCTCGCAATCCTATAAGCGGCCTGGAAAACACCAAGCTCCTGATGAGACTCGCGGTGCGGCTCGGTGGTTACGAAACGAAGAAACATGAATTAACTTCGGAGCATGTTATACTATAGTATAACTTAGGAGAACGTCATGCACACCACCAACTTGCGCAAGGTCGGCGGCTCGGTCATGCTGGCCGTCCCGCCCGCGCTGCTCGACGTCCTGCAATTGCAGCCTGGCGCCAAGGTCGGCATCGCGGTGGAAAAAGGCCGTCTCGTCGTACAGCCAGGGCAGCGTCCACGGTATACGCTCGGTGGACTGCTAGCCCAGTGCAATCCTAAAGCGCGCCACCCGAAACAAAGTTCGAAACGTTCGAAACAAGAGCGAGAATGGCTCGAGAGCAAGTCCGTCGGCCGCGAGCTTATCTGAAGTAAAAGGGAACCCTGATTTGGCCTGGCGAAAGGACAAAGCAGGTTTCTCGACTTCGCGAGACTGCCCGAAGCGGGCAATCTCACTTCACTCGAAATGACAAAGTGGGGAGGAGGGGCGAGGATCCGTGAAGCGCGGCGAAATCTGGCTCGTGAGTCTCGATCCTACGTCGGGCCACGAGCAAAAGGGCCGCCGCCCGGTGCTGATCGTTTCACCGGAGCCTTTCAACCGAGTCACCAAGGTCCCGATAGTTCTGCCCATTACGAGCGGCGGGAATTTCGCGCGCACGGCAGGTTTCGCTGTGCCACTGACGGGAGCCGGAACCAAAACGACGGGGATTATCCGGTGCGACCAGCCCCGCGCGCTCGATCTCGCAGCACGCGGCGGCAAGAAGCTAGAAAGGATCCCAGACGCGATCATGGGCGAGGTGCTGGCGAGGATATCGCCGATATTCGAGTGAACCTACCGCGGCCACAGCCACCCAAACGTCCCCGCGGTTAGCAACGCATAGATCAGCCCATCGAACACATGCTTTGCGGTCACGCCCCAGGTCTGCCCCTTCCAGATCGAATCCTGAATCTGTCCCACCCCGTATCCCATGAACGCCACCGCGCCCGCCACGCGAAAGATCTGCAGGTAATCCGTGGCCCGCACGCGCGTCCGTGCAGTCAGGTACGCGACAAAGATGCCGACTACCACGCAGTTGAGAAACCACAGCCCCAGATATTTCCCCATCGCCGGCGCTCCGCTGGGCATCACGGTCAGCAGGCCAACCGGTCCGCGCTTGAACTTCTCCACCACCTCCGGCGATTTCATGTCTTTGTGCGTGCAGTGCGGAAAACTGTAAACCCGCCCCGGAGTCACGCCCACCGCCCGCAACGCATCGGTCACTTTGCCTTCATCGGGCAGCTTGCGGTAATCGCTTCTGTGGAAGGGAAGCACCATATGCAGGATCGAGCTGGCAACAAACACGATGACAGCCGAAAGCAGAATCGGAAGCCATAAGGCAGTGATGGGAACCATCGTTCCTCCTCGAAGACGAAGTTGGGCGTGAGACGTGCCCGTCCAAGACTCGCAAGAGCCTACGCCCGGCTGGCACAGCGAGTCAAACACCACTGCCCATGTAGGAACAGCCGTCTCGCCTGCCCTGAGCGGCGCCGAAGGGGCTGCCCAGGCAGCCTGCCCTCCAGAAACTCCCTACACCCCCAATGCCTTCTGAATCTCCCCCGCAATCCCCGCGGTAAGCGCCCGCATCTTCTCTTCCGACTCCGCCTCCACCATCACGCGAGCCAAAGCCTCCGTCCCCGAATAACGCACCACAACCCGCCCGTTCCCATCCAGCTCGCGCTCGGCAGCATCAATCGCCCGCTGCACTTCCGGCACCTGCGCGAACGGAATCTTCTCGCGAACCCGCACATTCTGAATCCTCTGGGGAAACACTTTCAGATCGCTCACCAAGTCCGCCAGCGTCCGCCCGCTGCGCACGATCACGTCCATCACGCGCAACGCCGTCAGCAGGCCGTCGCCGGTAGTCGCGTCGCCATCGCGGAAAATAATGTGTCCCGACTGTTCCCCACCCAGAGTCGCCCCGGTCTTGAGCATCTCTTCGAGAACATATTTATCGCCCACATTGGCCCGCAGCATTCCGATGCCCGACCGTTTCAGAGCGATCTCGACTCCCATGTTCGACATCGTCGTGGCGACCACCGTAGAGCCATTCAATTTCCCGCGAGCCTGCAGATCGCGCGCCGTCAGCAGCAGCACGCCGTCGCCATTCACTACGCGGCCCGCGCCATCGCAAAGAAGAGCGCGGTCGGCGTCGCCGTCAAAGGTCACGCCCAGATCGAACTTCCCCGCCGATGCAGCCACAGTCTTGCCCAAGGTTTCCGGATGCAACGCCCCGCACCCTTCATTAATGTTTCTTCCGTCCGGCGTCACCTGAGTGAAGGTTGCCTGGATGCGCATGCTGCGAAACAACTCAGGAGCCTCGGCCGTCGCAGCCCCATTCGCGCAGTCGACGAGTACGCGCAACCCGCTCAAATCCGACGACACACTGCCCGCTAACGACTCAATGTAGGCCTTGCGCAGCGCCGCTTCTCCCGGCAGCGAAGGACCGGCAATCTTCAGCGCGGTATCGTCCGCCGCAGCCGGATTCTGCAACAGCGCGAAGATTTCTTTTTCGATGGCCAGCTCCCGCGCATCCGTCAGCTTGAATCCATCTCCGGAAAAAACTTTAATCCCGTTATCCGTCCACGGATTGTGCGAAGCCGAAATCACCACCCCCGCCGCCAACCCGCGCGACCGCGCCAGATACGCAACACCGGGCGTCGTGATCACGCCTGCGCTGTGCACGTCCACTCCCACCGATGCCAGCCCGGCCGCCACGCGGTCCGCAATCCAGGCGCTGGATTCGCGCGTGTCCTGCCCCATGACTGCTCTTGCCGTCGGCGTTGTGCGGATCAGATCATGGCCTAGCGCGCGCCCGATCAGATACGCGCTATCCGCTGTGAGCGGAAATTCGCCGGCCACACCGCGGATTCCGTCCGTGCCAAACAATTGCCTGCTTTGAGCGCTCATAGATTGTGTGGGTTCATAAGTGGAGGAGCCGGATGCTGAACCTGAACTACCGAACCTGAAATGTGTAACCGAAGATGATAAACCGAGGATCTCCAACCGAGGACAATAAATGACCAAATGGCAAGTCAATGCCCGTTCGCCGCCGGCGTACTCTTTTCCATAATCACCGTCACTCGCACCGGCGCCGCTTGCACCACTTGCACCAGCGCATCCGGAACGTACACATTGGTCACAAACGTCGCCTGGATCCTCGTCCCCGAAGCGTCGACGGGATCTGTGGTCGCCGCATCCACCATCTCCACATGATGCCGCGGGCCTGTGATTGTGATTTTCTCCGGATCCACCAGCACCTTTGCGATCTTCTCGCCCGCCACAAAGTTTCCTATGACTCGCGGACGAATCTCTACATCGCGCGTCAGACGCGTGTCAAAGCTGAGATGCACCTCCCCTGGCACCACTTGCACCACCTGCAAATCCCGCTGGTGTCGAACTTGCTGCGCCGTCAGATCGAACGTGCGCTCGCCCGGCTTGACGTCTCCCAGTTCAAGTTCCGCGTGGATGTCGGTCGAGCGCAGTTCACGGATCAATCGCTCCGGCCCGCGCACCCGGATCTGCGCATCCGGTACGGTTGCCGAGCCGATCTCCAACTCCGGGGGAACATGCAGGAACTCGATGGGCACGCGCACCGCGACTTCCGCCGGCTCCTGGTCCGGTGAAATCGCCAGCCACAGACCAGTCGCCAGCACCACCGATAAGACTTTCAGCCAGAAGTTATGCAGCACCCAGCGCCGCAAGAAACTCATCATAATGGGCGCTCCGTTTCCGTTTCCGCGTCCTCGTCAGCACCCATCGATGCGCCCGCCTCCGATGGCGATTCCTGCTTCGCATCCGATTCATCGCTTTGCGCCACAACCGTCGGCAGCGCCACCGGCGACATATAGCGCCGCAGCTCCATACTCAACAACTCGCGCAAGTGTTCTACTGTCAGGTCCCGTTCGATCTTGCCCCCAACCGCCATGCTGATCGCGCCCGATTCTTCCGACACAATCACCGCAATCGCATCGGTCTCCTCGGTAATCCCGATGCCCGCCCGGTGGCGCGTTCCCATTTGCGTCGAGAGCACGGGATTCATCGAGAGCGGCAGAAAGCATGCCGCCGCCGCCAACCGGTCTTTCTGGATGATTACCGCTCCATCGTGCAGCGGCGCGCTCGGCCGGAAGATTGTGGCCAGCAGATCGTAGGACAGCCGCGCGTCCATCGCGACGCCGCTTTCAATGTACGTTCGCAACCCAATCTCGCGCTCGATCACGATTAATGCGCCTGTCTGATGCTGCGAAAATAAATTCGCCGCCAGCACAATATCGTCATACGAGTCTCCCTCCACCGCCGATCCGCGCAGGAAGCTCACCCGCCGTCCCACATCCGACAACACGTGCCGGATCTCCGATTGGAAAACCACGATCAGCGCGAACACCACATAGGGGAGCAAGCGGCTCACCAGCCAATTCAATGTGACCAGCTCGCCGATCCGCGCCAGGTAGAACGCCACCGCTACCGCCGCCAGCCCCGCCAGCATCGGTGCTGCACGGGTCCCGCGGATCATGACCAGCACTTCGTAGATGAAGACCGCCACCAGCAAAATGTCGAGCACCGTAAACGACACTCTCGACCATGGCGCCAAGAATTCCGTCACTGGACCTCACCATCCGCGGGAACTTCAACCTTTGGAACTCTTCATTCTAATGCAGCCCTGTCTCAACGATCCTGGTATTACCGCCGCGGATCTTCGGGTTGGATTGACTTAGCGTCGCTTTTTCGGGCGGCTGCCAGTTTCTCCCTGGGCGGCCGCTCGTTCCACCGTGGCCCGAATCTCTCCTCGCGCCAAGCGCGCCGAAATCTCCTGCCCAACCTTGACCTGGGCCGCATCCTTCACCAATTGTCGGGCACCGTCAAATACCAGAGCGTACCCCCGCTCCAGAATCGCCAAGGGCGAGAGTGCCTCCAGCGCTCTGCCCATGCGCTCGGCGCGAACCTTGTACTGCAATAGCAGATTCCGCATCACGGCTGACAATGCCACAGTTCCCGCGTCCCATTCCGCCCGCATTCCCGCCAGTACTCGCCGCACATCGTAATGGCGCACCGCGGCAGCGACCGTCTCCCAGCGACGCCAGGTCTGTTCCAGCGTTTGCCGCTCAGCCCGCTCCAGCCGGTAAGTCAGGTCATCCAGCTTTTGCTGCCGTTGCCGGATCAGGTCCATCATCCGCGCGAACGCGCCGTCCTGCGCCCTTTCCATCAGAGCATGACGAGCTTCCAGCAGTCGACGCTCCATTGCCCGCACCAGACGCTCCCGCACCGCTTCCGCCTGGCTCTCCACTTCCTGTCTCGCCCGGATCACCAACTCCGCGGCTGCCGAAGGCGTGGGAGCCCGCAGGTCGGCCACAAAATCCACAATGGTGAAATCCGTCTCGTGGCCGACCGCGGAGATGACTGGAATTTCCGAGGCCGCGACCGTCCGCGCCAGCGCTTCATCGTTGAACGCCGCAAGGTCCTCTGCCGACCCTCCGCCGCGCCCCACAATGATCACTTCCACGCTGCGGCTGGCATCATTGCGATTCTCATTGAAATACCGCACTCCCGCTGCGACTTCGGCAGCCGCGGACTCGCCTTGCACCTGCGTCGGGTAAATCACCGCGTTCGCCGTGTGATGCCGCCGCCGCAGAATGTTCAGGATGTCGCGCAGCGCCGCCGCCTGCGGAGAAGTCACAATCCCGATTCGCGACGGCAACGTTGGAATGGCTTTCTTCCGTTCCGCGGCAAACAATCCTTCCGCTTCCAGCTTCGCCTTAAGTTGCTCGAAGGCAACCTGCAACCCGCCCGCGCCTTTCGGCTCGATGTACTCCGCCGCAATCTGCAACTCGCCGCGATCCTCATAAATCGTGACGCGGCCGCGCACAACTACCTGCATCCCATCCGCTGGACGAAATCGCAGCAGCCGCGCGGCTGATCGAAACATCACTATCCGAATCTGCGCGTTGCCATCCTTCAGCGTGAAATATAAATGTCCGGAATCCGGTGCGCGGAAGTTCGAGATCTCGCCCTCGACCCACGCGTCGGAATACTCCCGCTCCACATGCGCACGCACGGCCGCAACCAGGTCGCGCACTGTCCACACCCGCCGCTCCGGCGGCAGGAACTTGAACCCGAGCTGATCCCTGAGATCCATCGGAATACAAGGAGTCTAGACTGCCCGGCGGCCGTTTCCAAACGCAGGAATCCAATGTAGTGGGTCAGCGCAAGACTGACCCACCACCGAATCTCGATCACGAGGGTCTATTTGCTTTTTAGGGGGTTACGCCGCCGCGCGCCTCAGAATTGGACCCGTTGCCTGCAGCGGTGGTGAGTTTGGCCCCACTGGCGCTAACTGGCGCACCGTGACCAGCATCCGCCGAATCCGACAGCAGTCCGAACACGCCCACCCCGGTGGTCGTACCCACATAGACTTTGCCGTTCGCAATCAGCGGAGTGATGAACTTGTTCCCCGCGCCGAACTGATCGCGTCCATTGGCCGCCTGATTGGTGTTGTACAGTTCGACCAAACTGGTAGCGTTGAAGGCGTGCAAAACGGCGGGATCGGTATTCTCGGCGGCCCACACAATGCCGTTTTGACCTTTGTTCGACGAAATGCTGGGCGTAGCGCCAGGATAGCCGAAGCTGTGGGTGGTTTTCGCAACCGGCGTAGTCAGAAGCTTGGCATTCTTAAATTCAAAAGCGAGAATCGGCTGGCCCACGGGCCCAAAGTAGAGCCGGCCATTGGAAAAGGCCGGCATGGACCAGATTCCGCCCGGCAACGCTCCAGCAAGTTCCTGATAGATATTGTTGCTATTGGCATTGAACTTTCCCATCAAGTTGCGATTCACCACATAAAGATTGGAGTCCTTGCCCGCGCCGGCGGCGAGTTCCCAGGTGTTGCCGGAGGCATCCTTCATCGGGGGCAGCAAGATCGCCCCGCCGGAGCCGAGGTCGACGTCGTCATCGCTTTCCTGTTGCCCGTTATCCATCTCGAAATAGTCGGCCACGGCGAGGCCGCCCTTGATCGTGAGCCGAATGAAGGCATTACCGTAGTCGCCGCTGCTGGGAAAGCCGCTGGAATTCAAAGTACTATCGAAAATGCCGTTGGCGTCGAGGAAAAAGATGTTGCCGAGATTGTCCGCGGTCAGGCCAGCACCGGCGCCCCAGATGGCGCCTTCGTTGCCGTTGGGGGTAACATTGAGAACCGTTTTCTGCGCGAGCGTGTTTTGGTTGTAGCCCATGATCCAGCCGGTGTAGGGGCGGATGTCGCAATGCGACGTCCACGCCAGGTACACCGTGCCGCCCACGAGAAGCAGACCAGAGCGTTCCTCGTATTGGGCAGGATCGAAGATCACATACCCGCCGGAACTGTTATCTCCACTGCCAGGGTACTTGGCCGAAATGGTGACTGGTCCCTTGTAGAGCTCGTTGCCCGTCGTCGCGTCAAGAGCGTGCAACCGCTGAAAATAGGTACCGGAAGAATTCTTTGACATTGCTACGGTATAAATCACGCCATTCGATCCCGCAGGCCGGCTGATGACGGGGGTCGAAGTAATTCCAATCTGCGGCGTCACCTGCCCGCATCCGCGATCATCCGACGGCACCTCGCCGGATTCGAGCGTGCTGATGTGCCAGATCGGCGAGCCAGTGTCGGCATCGAAAGCGTAGACCGAATCGTTTTCCGTAACCACAATAAGCAAGTTGTGCGTGCCGCTGCCCTGAACCGGCACCGCGGACAGGTACAAGGGTTGGCCGTCGACCAAACCGTCCACTGACAGCGTAAACAGTTTCCCGAACGAACCGGAATTCACGTTGCTGAGCGTGAGCGTGGTCTCCGAGGAATTGAGACCGGTGCGGGCGTTGTTATCATGATAGGTGAGAATGTCTTGCGCGGGCGCGCTGGGAGAAACGGCGGCAAGAAAGCACGGGACAAAAAGGGTGGCTATGACGAAGCGAAGGATTGAGACCTTGGGGGACGGCATGACGAAACCTCCTGGTGGATATTGAACCTGTTTAGCGTAGGCTGGAGCTAACGCAGTTCATATGATTGGTGCCGAATTGGGAGCAAACGGCAGCAAATTTCATACTAGGAAAGTACGACAAGGGGATTCGAAATTCCGTGCAAGATTGCTCACAATCGTCCCAACTTGACGTATTTAGTTTGAAATTGTGGCAAAGTTCGCCGGATGCTGCAAACTCGTTGGTACATGCTGGCGGCAACTGGAGTGAGTCGATTCGATGGCCGAGTTGGGCAAACTACTGATGCTTCTTGGAGGGATACTGGTCGCGGCCGGCGTCGCGTTGATGCTGCTGGGGCGGACAACCCTCCCCATCGGCCGCCTGCCGGGCGACTTCCTTTTTCGCGGGAAGAATACAACCGTGTATTTCCCGCTGGCCACCTCGCTGGTTTTGAGCGTAGTCCTTTCGCTGGTGTTCTACTTGATCAGCCGCTTCCGGCGCTAGCCGCAGCGCGCAACCTCGTGGAAGAGCGGCTCTTCGGCGCCGTGTAAAGCGATCAAAAAAACGCGCGCTTTAGTCCCCAAGGTGCCCAATGCTACAATCCCCCGCATGAACCGTTACATCCTCATCTGCCTCGCGCTGCTCGCCGCCCAAGCCGTCGCTCCCGAAGTTGAAATCACCAACGAATCGCATCACCACCTCACCCTGGAGAACAAATCCGTCCGCGTCTTCAACGTCGACGTCGCTCCCCACTCCGAGACTCTCATGCACTGGCACCGGCACGACTACATCTACGTCACCCTCGGCCCCACCGAAATCGTCAACGCGGTCAAAGACAAGCCTCCCGTAACCGTCAAGCTCCAGGATGGCGAAACGCGCTTCTCCCCCGCCACCTTCGCCCACATCGCCCGCAATCTCACCGATCAGCCCTTCCGCAACGTCACCATCGAAATCCTCGAGGACGAATCCCTCCGCAACTCCACCGCTCATTGGGATGAAGACCGCGGCCTCGTCGTCCTCCCCAACGGCACCAAACAAATTCTCTTCGTCAAAGACGGCATCCGCGTCTCCGAATTCGAACTCCAGCCCGCCGGAGTCGTCCCCCTGCACCACCACACCGGCCCGTACCTGCTCGTCGCCGTCTCTGATCTCGATCTCCGCAGCTACGTCGAAGGCCAGGGCCCCATGCTGGGCCACTTCAAATCCGGCGACTCCAAATGGCTCCCCGGCAATTACTCCCACACCGTCACCAACATCGGCGCCAATCCAGCCAAATTCGTAACCCTGGAATTCCCGTAAAGTCATCGCGGCCTGTGTCATTGCAGGTCGCAGAAAGACTTGCGTACTTCCTCCGAAGCCCTGCGTGCCTCTTCCTGTGCCAGTTCCATCTGGGGCCGGAGTTTGGCAATCTCGCCCTGCACTTCGCTGATCTCCCTTTGAGTATCCGCATCCAGTTCGGGCGCCTCGATGCTCTCTTCAAGGATGTCGCCGGATTCCTTGCGTTCCGGCAAGGTGAGCGTGATCGTCTGTTCTTTTTTGTCGCGGATCACTCCCACGCTCACCGATCCCGCATTATGGGAACGCAAGGCATGAGTGAAGTCGCTGGTGTCATGCACCGGCTGATCGCCAACGCGAGTAACAACGTCGCCGGCGCGCAGGCCAGCCTTATCGGCGCGGCTGCCCTTTTCCACCGATCGCACCAAGACTCCATTCCCGTTCTTGGCGCCGAAAAATTCGCCGAGTTGAGGTGTGAGATTCTCCACGATCAGCCCGCTGCGCGCCGACGAGCGCACGACCACAACATTGATTTCCGGCATATCAAATTCGGGAAGACTCGGCATAGGCGGCATGGGCGGAATCTCGACTCGAAAATCCTTGGTCTTCGGCGCGACAAAAGAGAATTCTTTGCGCCGGTCGGCGAGTTGCACTTTAATCGTGATGGGTTGTCCATCCCGGCTCAGCCCCAGCGTAACCACACGTCCCGGCGGAGTTTCGTGGATCATGCGCTGCAATTGCGTCTTGCTCTCGATGGCCGCTCCGTTCATGGTCAGAATCACATCGTGCTCCTTGAGCCCGGCCTTGCCGGCGGGAGCGTCCTGATCGACCATGGTCACTTCCACTCCTTGTTCTTCCTTCAGCTTCAAGGCGCCAAGCCGGTCGGAAGTGATATCCATGATGTCTACACCCAGATACGCGCTTTCGCCCGAATCCTCGCTGGGAATGCCGAAGGGCTGCGAGGACTCAACCGTCCATCTCTGTGCGGCATGAGACGCGTTTAGAAACAGAGGCAACAAAGCAACCGTCGTCCAAATTTGTTTGCGCATAGCCAATCTCCTGGTCTTACTGCAGCTTCGATCCTCATTGTCTTGCCCAAAATGTTCTTAGTTGCCGGTACGCTTGAAGCGTATGTCGCCGGTCGTCGTGCGCACCTTCAGCACCGGACCGCCCCCGTTCAACTTGCCCTCCGCATTGAGTGCTCTCGGACCCCACTGGTTGCCTTCGCTGGCGATGTGAATGTCGGGAAAGTCGGAGGTTATGTGGTGCCCATTGCCCAAGTCCACGCTGGCGCGTATCGAGACGGCAACGTCCGCTGCAATGTATACGGTAATGTCGCCGGCGGAGGTTTCCAGCACTGAGTCGTTGCGCTCGACGCCGGCCTTTACCAGCTTCACTGTGATCTCGCCCGCGCCGGTTTCCGCGTGAGCCGAGGGCACGCCGTAGAGATCGATACTGCCTCCGCCTGTTTGTGCCCGTACCAGGCCCTTCGCCGAAGTTAGACGGATGGTGCCCCCGCTCGTATCGATTTCCGCGCCACCCCCAACGTCGCCCAGGTCAATATTCCCTCCGCCGGTCGTCGCCTTCACTTTCCCCGAACAACGCCTGATGTCTACGTTGCCGCCGCCCGCTTGCACCACCGCGCCTTGTTCACCCGAAAGCACGGTCACATTGCCGCCGCCAGTCTCCGCGCTGATCTTCCCTTTCACCGAGCGAATTGCAATGTTGCCGCCGCCCGTCTGCAGTTTCAGATCTCCACCTACGGCTCCAATGTCGATGGAATCGCCCCCGGTTTGTACGTTTACCGAACCGCCGATGTCATCCACTCGGATGCCGCCGCCCCCGCTCTGGATATCCACTCGCCCGGAAACGCCCGTCGTTTCCACTCCGCCTCCGCCCGTCTCAACCTTCACCAATTCCGTGTCGCGCGGAACATCGATGGTTAACTCTCCGGAAAACATGCGCTCATGGCCGACCTCAATGGTCATTCGCGCCGGACCCACGTGAACGCTGTGCATGCCCCGCCATTCGCCCACCACCCATGCCGTATCCCCTTTAACATATGTGGTCACTTTGTAAGATTGGAACTCGCGCCTGGCAGCTTCCTCCGACGAGCTGTGAGAATGCGTGTGCAGCGCGTAATCGATGCCCGACCGCTGTGCTCCATGCACCACCACCAAGCCCGCATCGACTCTGACTCGCAGGTTCTTCACTCCGGCCAGCGACCCTGTGATCACCTGGCCCCATTCGCTGCCCTCGCGAGTCACGTGTGTTTCCTGCGCCACCAGCATGGGCGCCAGCAGAGCCAGCAGGCAAAGCGGTTTCGCGATTTGTAGACGATTCAAAATGACCCCACCTCGGTTTCTTCTCTCGCCGCTGTCAGCGCATTCCAAGTCTTCATCGCCGGTCAGTCGATTTCGGGCAGTCCGGCCAGCATGGTGCGAGCCTGGGACTTGATGTAGGTGCTCTGGTCTTTCGCCGCCAGCGCCATCAACACGCCGCGCACGCTGCCATCCGCCTTGACCGGCTCAATCAAGCGCAACGCTTCGGTGCGCACTCCCGGATTCGAATCGTTCACCAACGCTTCCAGCACCACGTCGCGCACCCGCACATCGTCCTTCACAAAACCGCCCAGGCCATCGAGCGCCTTCAGCCGCACCCCCGGATTGGTGTCGTAGCGCAGCGCGTAGACCAGCGCTTCGCGCACCTGGGAAACATCGGGCTTCTGGGTCAGCAGATCCACGGAGTCCATGCGCACGCCGGAATTGTAGTTATTGCGCGCGGCAAACAGCAGCAGTTGCTGGATGCGCTGGTCGTTCATCGATCCCTGGGTCTCAAGTGTCGACACCGTGTCGTACTTGATGTCGATCTGATTGGTGCCCGGCTCCTGCGTGATGGAGCGGATGCCGGTGATCGAAGCCTCGGCCGGAGACGCAGCTACGCTCGGGCTCGAAGTCTGAGGCTGATGAACCACTAACTTGTAGGAGGTCCCCACTCCACCCGCAAACCCGAGGATTAAAATCGCGGACGCCAGCGCCGGCGAGAAGCGCACCTGCCTCAGCCAGTTCGCCGGATCGAGCGCCAGCCGCTGCCAGAATCCACCTTGCTCTGCCGTCTCCAGAGCTTCTTGCAACCGCATGCGTGACGCCGTCAGCAAGCTGGGCGCCGGTTCCGCCACTTGTTCTTGCGACAGCAGAGCGTGAAACTCGCGCTCCGCTTGCAGTGCGGCGGCGCAGTCAGCGCACCGCGCCATGTGCTGTTCCAGTTCATGACGAGCGTCATCGGCCAGTTCGCCATAAACATGCAGCGTGATATTCTCTCGAACCCATTCGCATTTCATCAAGTTCCACCTATTAGGTCTTGCGCTCAGGTCTTAGGTCTTAGCACCGTCCCCTATCTCATATCCGCCAACTGCCCGCGCAACTTCTGCGTCGCCCGGAAGAGCGTATTCTTGGCGGTCTCCTCCGTGGTATGCAAAATCTCTCCCACGGTTCTCAGCTTCAATCCGTGATAATGCTTCAGCTCAAACACCATGCGTTCGCGCGGCGTCAGCTTTTCCAGCGCCCCTGAGATCCGCGCACCCAACTGCCGCCGCATCAAATCGCGCTCCGGATTCGCCCCCGCCCGCACATCCGGCACCTGATCGAGCAGGTCATACTCTCCGCCGGACGCGTCTTTCGCCACCGGCGCATCTTCCTTGCGTACCGTCTTCCTGCGCAGGTGATCCAGGCAAAGATTGGTCACGATGCGGTAAATCCAGGTATAGAACGAGCACTCGAAGCGAAAGCTTCCGATGTTCTTATAGGCCTTGAGGAAGGCGTCCTGATAAACGTCCTGGGCGTCGTGCTCGGTGCCGGTCAGGTGCAGAGCCAGCCTCAACACCGGCTGATCGTAGTGGCGCACCAGTTCCTCGAAGGCGGCGCGGTTCCCGCGTTGCGCCTCACGGATGAGGATCGTATCGTCGATGCGGCGTTCTTGCCCAGCCATGCGGCCCCGCGTGGGGTCTTGGATACCGCTGACTCTCTCCACTCTCCCAGACTTTGTGCTCGAGTGGGTCCGTGCACCAACCGCAAGTGTTACTGCCCAAACATCGGCCGGCATTGTTTTGTCATGTCCTATACTCGCCCGGCGTCTTTGTTACTCGGGCTTGCACAGGAATAGACGGTCAGGCAGTGGAACCGTGAGCAGGAATTATAGGCTGGCGGGAGGGATTTCTGCTTGAGGCTCAACAGCTTGGACAGACAGAATAGCCAACAACCCGGATAGACACATGTAGTGACAGCCAGCCTCGGCTGTCCAGTCGAGCAGAGCTCGACAGCGGTCCTTAGAGGGACGCTTGAAAATAGCCCTCCACAGTGGCGGGGTTGCGCCCAAAGATTGGAATCCTCCGCGCTTACTCCGCGACCACTTCCTTCTCAATCACGACCTTCAAGTGCGCGGTGACGTCCTTATGCAGCTTCACCGGCACGGTGAGCTCGCCCAGAATCTTCAACGGCTCGTGGAGCTGGAGCTGCCTCCGGCTGGCTTTAGTGGTACCAGCAGACGTTCGCTGACTTGGTCACCTTCTTTCAGCAGTTCGGTCAGAGGCCGGTGAATCGGTTCAAGCGTTCCATCCGGCCAGTAGATCGCGCCTCCACCCATGGGAATACCTACTCCTCGAACGCCGGATTGAGAAAGGGTCACGAGTGCGCACAGGTTCCACCATTCATCGTTCTCTTCGTGCGCACCAACATAGAATGGCGCAAAGCCGAACAGGTCAAGCTTCTTCGGCTGCGGGGCGTCGGTAAGCGCCCCCAGTCCCAATTGGACCGCTCCGGCTGAAATCCCCACGAGGACGCTGCCATCGTAGCGCTTCTTTAAGATCAGATCCTTCAACCCGTTCCGTTCGAACACCTGCCAGCCGTGCTCGACATCACCCCCAGCCAGCAGAACCAGGTCGGCCTCCTCCAGGAAGAGCCTGTCTTCGTCCGCAAGCTGACTCGGCACCATCCGACAATTGCATACTCCCATCAAATCCATGGCGGCCACGAACAGATCATAAAACTCGGCACGGTCATGGTTGGACGCGCCGATGTAGGCTGCCTTGGGATCGCTGGAGGGCAGATTCGCCCGAATTCCGCCGGTCAAACCGTGATCGTCAGCCCGCGAAAAAAACAACTGGCTGTCCGCCAAAAGATAAAGCGGCGTGATCAAAAGCGTTCTCCTGGGAATAAAAGGGAAGCACGGTCGACGGTCGATTGCCCGCGGCACTCAAAATGCAAGAGGAGGAAATCCGGCGGCTGGCACTCGAAGCCAATGCCCAGCCGCGCGTTCCCTACTCCGCGACCGCTTCCTTCTCGATGACCACTTTCAGATGCGCGGTCACGTCCTTGTGCAACTTCACCGGCACGGCGAACTCGCCCAGGGTCTTAAGGGGCTCGTGGAGCTGGATCTGGCGCCGGTCCAGGTTAATTCCCTTTTTCGCGATGGCATCGGCAATGTCACCGGAAGTGACCGAGCCGAACAACTGATCGTGCTCGCCCGAGCGGCGCTGGAACGCGACCGACACGCCGTCGAACTGTTTGGCAAGTTCTTCGGCCTGCGTCTTCTCCTTGGCCGACTTCCGCACCGACGCCGCCTTCATCTGCACGATGACGGCTTTGTTGCCCGCGGTAGCTTCGATGGCCAGCTTGCGCGGCAGCAAAAAGTTGCGCCCGTATCCCTCGGCAACCTTCACCACGTCGCCGCGCGCTCCGAGCTTGGTCACATCTTCCTTAAGAATGACTTCCATGGTATGACTCCGGTTCTAAGCTTTTGGCTGTTAGCTCTTAGCCTTTAGCTAGCCCTAACCCCGGCTCGACTGAGCTCCAGAGCTAATGGCTGATGGCTAAAAGCTGCTCTTACGATGCCCGCCCGGCAAACGGCAGCAGGGCGATGTTGCGGGCCTGCTTGATGGCAGACGCCAGCCGGTGTTGGTGCGGCGAACAAACACCAGTCAACCTCCGGGGCACGATCTTGCCGCTCTCCGCCACAAACTGGCCGAGCATCCGGTAATCCTTGTAGTTGATGTCGGCGATCTTCTCCGTACAGAACTTGCAAACTTTCTTGCGCCGGAAAAACTTACGTCCACCTTCGCGCGGCGGACCGCCCGGGCCGGAACGCCCTCCACCGCCGAAGCGCGGACGGTCTCCTCCAGAACGCGGTCCATCGCCCGAGGGCCGCGAGGGCCGTTCGGCTGCCGCTGGTGCTTTCGTCTCTTCAGTCATAACGCTCCTTCATCCTCAATCAGTGGCCAGTGACCGTCGATCAATGATCGGTGGTCAATATCGACCGAGCCATGGTTCTTAAACGGCTGCCGCCGGCATGTCGGCCGCGGGCGTTTCGCCAGCCGCCGGCGCTTCTTCCGCCACAGCCACAGGCATCGCGCTCACCTTCTTCTTGGCGTCGCGCAGCTTCTTGATCTTATCCAGGCGCTTCTGCTCCTCGTCGACCCGCACGGTGAGGAACTTGATCACCTGCTCGGTCACGCGCAGGCGGCGCTCCAGTTCATGGACCACCGTGCCCGCGCCTTCGATCGTCAGAAGAATATAGATGCCTTCGCGGAACTTGCGCACGGTGTAGGCCAGACGACGCTTGCCCATGCGGTCCACGCTCTTCACTGTCCCGGCCGCGGACGTTACGGTCGACTCCAGGTTCGAGATCAGCTTTTCCAGATCTTCGTCCGTCATATCCGGCCGGACGATAAACATCAGCTCATACGTACGATTCATGTCCGTCTCCAAATCTTTGCCACGTCTTCGCGGAGTACCCCCGATAAACCAGAAGTTTCTCAGGAATTCTTGATCCGTGAGAGTCCGTGCAAGTCCGTAGCTAATCTTTCTCCTCCGGCTCCTTGCGGTTGAAGCGGTTCATGGCCGCCGCCGGACCTTCCTTCAAAATCACCTTCACAGCTTCCACCGCGGTATCGAGCACTCCGTCCACCACCGCAAGCTCGGCCTTGCGCATCGGGGCCAGCAGGTAACGCTGGCCGTCTTCCACCTTGTGCTCCGGAGCGACCCCAATCCGGATGCGCAAGAAATCCTGCGTGCCCAGCGCTCCAATGATCGACTCGATCCCGTTATGCCCCGCCGAACTCCGTCGCGTATGAATCCGCAACGTCCCCAGCGGAAAATCCAACTCGTCCTGAATCACAATCAGATCCGCTTCCGGCTTCGCTTCGTATTCCTCAACCAACTCCCGAACCGACAAACCGCTCAGGTTCATGTAAGTTTCGGGCTTGGCCAGCAGCACGGTTTCGCTGGCAACCACCACCCGCGCCGTCAGCGCCCGGCACTGCCGGTTCCTGATTTCCACCCCACCCTCCATGGCGATCCGATCCACCGCCAGAAAGCCCAAGTTATGCGGCGTGAGCTGGTACTCGATACCGGGATTGCCGAGACCAACGACCAGTTTCACGCTGGAGATCCTTCGCTCCGCTCAGGATGACGGCGGCGGGCTCAGTTCTTAGCTTGCCCTGAGAAACTGAGCGCAAGCGAAGTTGCCGAAGGGCCCGCCAAACGCGGTCATTTCTTCTCCTTCTTCTCCGCTTTCTTCTCGGGCTTCTCGGCAACAGCCTCGCCCTCTTCCTCGGTCTCCGCCTTGCCCTTCTTGATGACTTCGGGTTCGGCCGGAACGGCTCCGGCTTCCGCCGCGACTGCTTCCGGTGTGGCGACAACTTCTTCCTTCACGCTGGTCACGTGGGCTACGGGCTGGTTCGCTTCCGTCAGGAATTTCAGCTTTTCATTGTGCGGCAAATCCGTCACGCGCAGCACTTTGCCGAAGGTAAGCTCGCTGACATCGACATCGATGTGGCTGGGAATGTCTCCCGGCAGGCACTCGATCTCTACTTCGCGCAGCATCTGCTCCAGAATTCCGCCTTCCGTCTTCACGCCCACGGGCACTCCCTGGAGCATGATCGGCACACTGACTCGCAGCGCCTTGTCCATGGCGATGCGCTTCAGGTCGATGTGCAGCAGATGGCCCTTGATCGGCTCATATTGCCAATCCACGATCATTGCCTTGGTGCGCTCGCCGCCATTCAGCGCGAGATCGAAAATCGTGTTATGGCCGCTGTCGGAGCGCAGAATGCGCAGCACATGCCGCGGGTCCAGGGTCACCGAGACCGCGTCCTTGCCGGCGCCATAAACCACGCCCGGGATCTTGCCCTCGCGACGCACCCGACGGGCATGGTTCTTGGTCCCAGCCTCTCGCGGTTGCGCTTCCAGAACGTTTTGCTCCAATGTTGTCGCCATAATTTCGCTTCCCGTCTAAATAAATAACTTGCTGACTGAAGTTTCTTCGTGATTGGCCTGGATCGCCCGCCCGATCAATCCCGCAATCGAAAGCACCCGGATCTTTGGTTCCAGCCTGGCCTCTTCGGTCAACGGAATGGTGTTCGTAACCACCACCTCGCGGATCACCGATTTCGCAATGTTTTCCACTGCCGGCCAGGACAGCACTGCATGGGAAGAACAGGCATAGACTTCCGTCGCTCCGTTCTCCATCAGTGCCGTCGCGGTTTTGACCAGCGTGCCCGCCGTATCGATCAGGTCGTCGATGATCAGGCAGGTCCGCCCCTTCACGTCGCCGATTACGTGCATCACTTCGGCCACGTTCATTTCCACGCGCCGTTTGTCGACGATAGCCAGCGCCGCATCCACCTTCTTCGCGAAAAACCGCGCCCGCTCCACGCCGCCGGCGTCCGGCGAAACGACCGTCAGATTCGGCAGGCTCAACTTGCGAAAGTGGTCCACCAGCACCGGCGAAGCGAAGAGGTGATCCACCGGAATATTGAAAAAACCCTGCAACTGCGGCGTGTGCAAATCCACAATCAGCGCCCGGTGCGCCCCCGCGGTGGTGAGCAGGTCCGCCACCAGCTTCGAAGAAATCGGACTGCGCGGCTTGTCTTTGCGATCCTGTCGCGCATAACCGAAATAAGGCATCACCGCCGTGATGCGCCGAGCCGACGCGCGCTTCAGTGCATCGATCATCAGGAGCAGTTCCATCAGGTGCTCGTCCACACTCGTGCTCTTCGTGCTGTTCGAGTGCGCGGCGCGGCAAGTCGGCTGCATCACGAACACATCGCAACCCCGAACATTCTCCTGAATTTGCACGTACGCTTCGCCGTCGGCGAAGCGGATCACCTGCGCCTGGCCCCGCTGCATCCCCAGAAACTGACACACTTCGTCAGCCAGCGGTTCGTTGGCGGTCCCGCTGAAGATCTTGAACTTCTCATCCACCCGCGCGCGCGGCTTGCGATCAAGCTTCTCTTCGGGCGTGGGCGGAGCCTGCTTCTCGGTCTTATCCGTTTTTTCCGCCGGCGTGACTAAAGTAGCCATAGTTTTCAGCTCTTAGCCTTTCGCTCTCAACCCTTAGCCACCCCCCTCAACTCTTCGCGGCAAGCTAAGAGCTAAGAGCTAGAGGGCTGACAGCTAAGGGCTACTTCTATGGCTGGGCCGCTAGGATTCGAACCTAGACAAAGTGCTCCAAAGGCACTTGACCTACCATTAGTCGACGGCCCAATAAAAGCCATTGTTGATTTTGGATTGTCGATTGAAGCCCTGGTCAACCAACACTCTAATTGTCAATCAACGATCAAAAATCAACAATGAAAAACTTGCCGAGACCGCTAGCCTAAGATCCTCTTCCAGTATTCCCGCCGCGTAAGCGTAACCGTCGCCTGCGCCGCCCAACCCTGCCTCCGGAGCCTTGCTGCCGCCGTACGCGCCGCCTCTCTCGAAGCGAACAACCCGTACAGCGCCGAGCCGGAGCCCGACAGCGACGCATACTTCGCGCCTGCGCGTTCCAGCGCGTGTTTCCCCTCACTCACCTCGGGATACTCAGGAAAGACGACTTGTTCGAAGTCGTTCTTGATCCCGGCCCGGACAAGCTCAAGAAGCGGATTCTCAAGCCGGCCCCTCTTGGAAATCTGACGAGGAGCACCGGAGTAACTCTCGCTCAGCCACGCCGACAGCCCTCGGCCAAGCTCAATCATTCTATCGGATGGTGCCGGGAGCGTCAATTCCGACGCCTTGGTCTGAGTGGCCGACGCTCCAGCGGCCGCGTGAACCGTGGACGAGCGGCCCTTCAGCGCCTGCCCTGAGGCTGTCGAAGAAGCCGCGCAAAATTCCCGAGGCGAAGAGGGCTTCAGCCCCTGTTGGTCTTCGGCCGCTCTTCGATCCCATTCCGCAAATGCATCCGGCGTGGAAACTCCCATATCCGGCGTCACCACCACGCATGCTGTCGCCGGCAAATCCTCCAGCGGATACACCTGCTCCCCGCGCCCCACTCCTAACACCGTCCCGGCCACAAGAAACAGTGGCAGGTCTGACCCCACTTCCGCCGCAATCCGCAGCCGTACCGCCGCAGGCAGAGTTTTCTTTACCACCTGCTCCAGCCCCAGCAGAGCGGCCACGGCATTCGCCGAAGCCCCACCCAACCCGCCCCGCACGGGCAACCGCTTTTCAATGTCGACGACGACTCGACCCTTCTGACGCAGAGCGGACATGGTCTTCGCAACAATTCGATAACAGGTATTCGACTCATCTTTGGGAACTCGCGGGTCGGTGCACCGAATCTCAATTCCACTCCCGCGCCCAACGCTCACCCGCAAAACATCGTGCAGCCCGATCGTCTGATAGATAGTGAGCAACTCATGAAAACCATCCTTCCGCGCCGCACCAATCCGCAGCCCGAGATTGATCTTTGCGAACGATCGAACCAGTGTCGTCATCGAAGCAAGATTGTAAGCCATCCCAATCGAAGGTTGAATCTCTCCCGCATCTCCGTGCTCCCGAGATCGCCCTGGCAGTCGTACCACCTTGGTAATCTCGACTCCTCCGTTCCATTAGCGCACTCTATTTGTGATTCCAATCACACGAGCCGACCCCGCGGCCCTCCCGGTTGGATAAGAACGACCGCAAACACGAGTGCTGCCCGCCGGCGCGGGATCCTGTCAGCACTGTCCCGCAAGTTGGGTGCAAGGCGTTGCCTGCGGAAAAGCAAGCTGATGGACCCAAATTTCAGCCCGCCTTCCACGACGACTGCGGATCGGTTCGCGTGTAACAGGGCTCTCAGAGGTTTCCGTATGCGCAGGATTGTTGTCTGTTCTTTTTTGCTGGCTTTCCTCCTTGTGGTCACAGCCCTAGCCCTGGCGCAGGGCGACTATAAAGTCATCACCGTCACCGACGGTGGCACCATCTCCGGCACCGTCAAATGGTCCGGGCCGGTGCCCCGTCAACTCGACTTTCCCGTCACCAAAGATCCCCAGATCTGCGAGTCCGATGGCAAGAAAACCGTCAGCCTCGATCGCCTGATCGTCGGACCCGAGAGCGGCGTCGCCAACTCCATTGTCTATCTCAAGAATATCTCCCAGGGGAAAGCAATGGATATGCCCGAGCAGCGCCGACACCTGGACCAGCGCCGTTGCCGCTACATTCCTCACATCCTCCTCGTGCCCCAAAACGCGGCGCTGCAGATGCAAAGCTCCGATGCCACCCTGCACACCATTCATATGGACGGCGCGGCCACTTTCAACCTGCCATTCCCGTTCCCCAATCAAATCAGCTCGCGCAACATGCCAACCCCAGGCTTGGTCAATCTGCGCTGCAACGGCGGCCACGTCTGGATGAACGCTGAGATGATGGTGGTTTCTCATCCCTATTACGCCGTCACCGACGAGAGCGGACGCTTCGAATTCACCGGCGTGCCGCCCGGCACCTATCAAATCGTCGCCTGGCACGAAGGCTGGGGACTGGCTGGCAAGGAACAAGCCTACGACGTCCTCACCGAGCACACCGTTCAGCGGCCCATCTTCACCGAGCCGAAAACGTGGGAGAAATCAGTCACGGTCAACGCCAATCAGTCCAGCACCGTAAATTTTGTAATCGGGAATAAATAGGGATTTAAGCAGGAATCGATGGTGTGGGGCGCCCGTCGTCGCCCGCCCAATGCGAAGTTGATCGGGGTATCCGTGCAAATCCGCGGCAAAAAGAAGTTAGCCGCTACCCCCCCGCCGCTTATACAGCACGGCGAATTCAAACCCCGCGTTCGCCGGGAACAACTCCGCCACTTTCCGTAACCGTTCAGCCAGCGCCGAAGGCGCCAGCAGCGGATAGTCCCGCTCCCGCAGGTCGTAATAATCCACATCCAAATACAGCGACAACAAGTAAATCGAGATCGTGTCCGCAAACGTGGCTTCGAAATATTCGTTCTTGAAGCGCTCCGCTTCCGGCCCGCCAGCCGCAGCCAGCTTGCGCGCCTCCCAGGCATCGAGCGAGGTTTCGCCGCGCGTCCCTGCTTCCGCCTGCTTCCATGCCAACTCGCTGAACTCCCCGGAAACTCCCGCGGACTCCACCAGGGCATGGCCGACGTTGATATAGAACTCGAAGGCCACGGAAAACCTGTCGTCCATCAGCCGCGTGGAGATAAACACGCACTGCGAATCGCCGAGATTCAGGTTGCGATGGCACACCGCATTATCGCTGAGCGCCACATCATACCGGTCCGCAATCAGGATCTCTTCGCCCTGGCTCACCGTAAGCGGCACAAAATAGTAAGCCTTGCGCTGAAGCGCCGCCGCCGCCTTGGCCGGCACCGCCGCGACCATCCGCTCCAGATCAAACGAACCAATGGAGGTTTCGCCCGCCACGGCGTAGCACACTCCGTTCGCCGCCTGCGAAACCGGCGTCATCCGGACCACATCCGCCGGGCTCCGCGTTATAGCTGACGCTGCCTGTGACATACTTGCTCTTTTATACACCAGAAGCTATCCCGCGAATGCCTCGGGCCGGTTCGGGCAGCACTCGCGGTTACCTTGCGCGAGTATCGGTGGTTGTGACGGGATGAGAAGCTGATTGAACCTGCAGCCTGAAACGGTGCGGCCGAGTCGCCCCCCAATGGTCTATCTTGCTACCAACACTAGATCCCACACGGTCTGATATTCTGCCCTTCGTCGCATACCCATGAGGATTCTCGACTGTAACCTGTTGCTGGTGCTGACGGCATCGATTTGGTTGACGGGCTGCGCTTCGATTGGTCCTCCGGAAGCGCCTTCGCTGGAGTTGCCCAAGCCGGTTTCCGACCTCCGGGCTGCGCGCAAAGGCGACCGGGTGACGCTTACGTGGACGATCCCGGCGCGGACGACGGAGCGGCAGAGCGTGCGTTACCTGGGAAAGACTCACATTTGCCGAGGGGTTGCCGGGCCCCTGAAGCAATGTGGCACGCCGGCGGGAGAAGCCGTGCCGCCAGCGGAGTTCGAGAGGGCTAAAAAATCGGCGGCGAAGAAACTCACTGCGACTTTCACCGACGTTCTGCCCTCCACGATGGAGCAGGAATATTCCATGCGTTTTGCTACCTACGCGGTTGCAGTGCTGAACACCGCAGGCCGAGGCGCGGGACTTTCAAACCAGGTCCGAGTGCCGCTAGTTCCAACATTGCCGCCATTCGGCGATTTTGCCGCCCGGCCGACCGCTCAGGGGGTGCTGATTTCGTGGCAGTGTCCACCTATTGCAGGAATAAGAACGGGCATAAGATATTTGTTCCGCACCTACCGAAGGGCGGAAGGCAGCGCCAACGAAACTAGAATCGGCGAGATGGATGCCACGGAGTGCGCGGCGGGACCGGGCGGGCTCGTGCCATTGACGAGCGAGCCTTCCAAAAAAAAGGCAGATGCGCCGCAAGATCGGAACAAGGTCATTACTTCGTTTCTTGACCAGACCTTCGAGTGGGAGAACACATATTTTTATCGAGGGGCGGTGGTGAGTGTAATCGACACGGATGGAAAGCCCGCGATTGAAGTGGAGGGCGATGACACACCCGAGGTGAAAATCTTCGCTCACGATGTATTCCCGCCAGCCGTGCCCTCAGGATTGCAGGCGGTGTTTTCCGGGCCTGGGCAAGAGCCGTTCATCGACCTGATTTGGGCGCCGGTGACGGACGCGGATCTTGCCGGATATAACGTTTATCGCCATGAAGAAGGGGCCGCGGCGATGAAGTTGAACGCTGCGCCGGAGGCGACGCCGGGTTTTCGCGATACAGAGGTAGTCCCAGGGAAGATCTATTTTTATTCCGTGTCGGCGGTCGATCAGCGCGGCAACGAGAGTGCGCGGTCGGAAGAAACCAGCGAGAGGGTACCGTAGGAATTGGCGTCGAAGCGATGCTGGTTCACGACCCTCCGTGCGAAACCTATAGCGGGACTTCCACCTCTCGTGTTTAGATAGAAAGCGATGAAATATTGCCGATTTCAACTGAATGGCCAGGCGCAGTACGGGCTGGTCGAGTCTGTTGCGGGACGGGATTCGATTCTGCGAATTCTGCTGACCGCGCCAGAAGAATCCGATGGCGACGTGGAAGGGCTGCGCACGCGCCGGATCGAGCCGATTGCACTGGAAGAGGCTTCGCTGCTGCCGCCGGTACGTCCGTCAAAGATTGTTTGCGTGGGGCGCAACTACCGGGCGCATGCGGCGGAACTGGGAAGTGAGGTTCCGACGGAGCCGTTGTTGTTCTTCAAACCGAACTCCGCGCTTCTGGCACCGGGCGCGGTAGTGAAGCGCCCAAAGATTTCGCAGCGCGTGGATTACGAGGGCGAGCTTTGTGTGGTGGTTGGAAAGAAGTG
>Ga0302180_10000361_pt1 | contig 37495 bp, 37 predicted proteins | sample I_Palsa_E3_2_FD_200575 | JGI IMG/M metagenome (GOLD analysis project Ga0302180, IMG submission 200575) | Peat permafrost microbial communities from Stordalen Mire near Abisko, Sweden - I_Palsa_E3_2 | ecosystem: Environmental > Terrestrial > Soil > Palsa > Peat permafrost | place: Sweden...
ATCGACCAGTTCGATCGGCCGGACACGGTGTATGTGATGGTGGAGGATGAGGCGGGGAACATCGCCGGGTGTTCGCGCCTGCTGCAGACTACGCAACCGTACCCGCTGGCGGAGCTTTTCCCGCAGTTGCTGAATGGCTTGCCGCCGCCGAGCGATGCCAAGGTGTGGGAGCTGTCGCGCTTTGCGGCGAAGGATTTCAACGCTCGCGCCGCCACGCCGCTGGCGCAGTTCGCCAGTTCGGCCACGGCGCTGCTGATGCGCGCCTCGGTGGCGTGTGCGGCCGAGCGCGGCGCACAACGCCTGATCACGGTATCGCCGGTGGGAATCGAGCGCCTGATTCGGCGCCTCGGGCTGCAGGCGCATCGCGCCGGCCCGCCGATGATCATCGATGGGCACGCGATCTTTGCCTGCTGGATCGAGGTGGACAGGAGCGAGAATGCCTGACAGCGGGCGTGCCAGTGAGGCCACCGGCCCACGTGTTGCCGAGAGCATCGCCATCTACGCTGCGCATCAGGACGTCGTCAAGCTGCTCTACATGAGCTATTGGAGCCGCTGGAGCAGCGCCGCCAGCGAGGCGGACAAGTCCTCGGCGGCGCTGCTGTTTCGCGGCGGGCTCAATGCGGCAAGAATCGCACGCGACATGGCGCTGAGCCTGCTGCCGGGCATCTGACGGCCGCTTGATCGGCCGCACGGCGATCGATACCGTAGCGGCACGGAGGCCCGATCGATGCGAGGCTGGCGGCAAATCCTGGCGATGGCAATGGCACTGTGCGGCCCGGCCGCACTGGCGGCAGCGCCGCGCAATGTCGTGATCTTCGTCGCCGACGGGTTGCGCCCCGGATCGGTCAACGCGCAGGATGCGCCGACCTTGAGCGCGCTGCGCGAGGAGGGGGTGAGTTTCGGTAACAGTCATTCGCTGTTTCCAACCTTCACCACGCCCAACGCCTCCGCCATAGCGACCGGCCACTACCTGGGCGACACCGGCGATTTCGGCAACACGCTCTACACCGGTTACCGGATGTTCGACAGCGGCAACTTCGCCCATCGCGCCGCGAGCAACATCGCCTATATCGAGAACGATGCGGTGCTGGGCGATCTGGACGATCACTTCGAGGGCAATTATCTGGGCGAGGGTACGCTGCTGGCGCTGGCGCGGGACAACGGCTATAGCACCGCGGCGATCGGCAAGCTCGGCCCGGTGGCGATCCAGGACATCACGCAGCTGGCGCCGAAGGACGGCCGTTTCAGCGTGCCGCAGACCATCATCATCGACGATGCAACCGGAGCCGAGGCGCCGCCGCTGGACCCGGAGGTGCGCGCGGCCCTGGACAGCGCCGGCCTGCCGGCCGCCACGCCGCCACGCCGCCAGAGCGCCGGCAACAGCACCAGCGCGGGAACGCATGAGAACAATTCGTCGCAGCAGCAGTTTTTCATCGCAGCGACCACGCGCGTGGTGCTGCCGCTGCTGCAGCGACGCGGCCGGCCGTTCGTCCTGCTGTACTGGTCGCGCGACCCGGACGGCACGCAGCATAACCAGGGCGACAGCCTCAACACCCTGGTTCCGGGCATCAACGGCCCGACCTCGCGCGCTGCGGTGCGCGACGCCGACGACAATCTGCGCCAGCTTCTAGAGTACATCCGCGCCGATGCAGCGCTGGCCGCCACCACCGATGTGTTCGTGACCTCCGATCACGGGTTTGCCACCATCAGCAAGCACGATATCGACGCACGACAGCACGCCAGCGCGAGTGCCAGCGCCGGCGTGCACTATGACGATGTGCCGGCGGGATTTCTGCCACCGGGATTCCTGGCGATCGATGTCGCGCAGTATCTGCAGCAGCCGCTGTACGATCCCGACCGCCAGGGCGAGGATGCGGACGGCAATCCGATCTATCAGCGCCTGCAGGCCGGTGTACACCCGCTGCTGGGTGACGGACTGATAGGCGGCAGCGGGCGCGCGCTGGATCACACCGACGCGGATATCGTGGTCGCGGCCGGCGGCGGCTCCGATCTGATCTACCTGCCGCAAGCCGATGCACCGCGGGCGCGACGGCTGGTGTCATTTCTTTCCGGCCTCGATTATGTCGGCGCCCTGTTCGCGGACGATCAGTACGGCGTACTGGCCGGAGCCCTGCCGCTGTCGAGTATTGCGCTGCTAGGGGGCAGCAAGCTGCCGCGCCCGGCAATCGTGGTGAGCTTCAGGACCTTCGTGCTCGATCGGGGCCGCGGGCGCCCCGGCAACGACTTGCAGTACGCGGTGCAGATTGCCGACACGGCGCTGCAGCAGGGACAGGGCATGCATGGCAGCTTTGGCCGCGACAATACCTTCAACTTCATGGCCGCAATCGGGCCGGATTTCAAAGCGAAGTATCGCGATCCGATGCCAGCGAGCAATGCGGACATCGCACCGACATTGCTGCAGCTGCTGGGCTTGCGGGCCCGGCCGCACGGGCTGCTCACCGGCCGGGTGCTGGAGGAGGCATTACAGGGTCGGGCTGCGCCGGCGGGTGCCATTGAGCACTGCCTGGCGATCTCCGGGCCTGCGGCCGATGGTCGGCGCACTGCGCTCGAATATCAGCGCTACCGCGGTCGTGTGTATGCCGATCAGGCGGCACTGCGTGTCGTCCTACAGACGGAAAGGACTGGATGCCGGCGGCGCTGAGTTAGTATCGCTGCTTCCCGCAAGCGGCTGCGAGCAGTCAAGTTGCGCCGCTCGGTATGCCGCGACTAACATCATTGGGAGAACCCGCAATGTCCGCAACGAAAGCCAGAAAGAAGTCCACCATGGCCGATCCGGTCGATGCCGAACAGCTGTACGAGCATCTGCAGGCCGTGATCCGCGATTCCGAGGCGCTGCTGAAGGCGTCCGCGTCCTATGCCGGCGACAAGATTGATGTCGCCAAGGCGCAGGCCGCCGAAACCCTGGCCAACGCGAAGGAGCGGATGGCTGATGTTCAGGAGGGCCTGCTCGACCAGGGCCGCGAGTACGTGCAAAAAGGCGATCAGTACGTGCGCGACAATCCGTGGCAGTCGGTCGGGTTTGCCGCACTGGCAGGATTCGTGCTGGGCGCGCTGCTGCTGCGCTCGAGAGACTGAGCAGGCCAGTGGACCGCACGGCATGACCGAACTTCCGGGGGAATCGCAGCAGTCGCGGATCAACGGTTTCCTCGACTCGGTCGGCCAGTTGTTCGTCACTGCACTGGAGATGGTGCACACGCGGCTCGAGCTGCTGTTTACCGAGCTGCAGGAAGCCATGGAGAGCCTGGTAGGGCTGGTGCTGTGGCTATTGAGCGCGTTGCTGGCAATGGTATTGGGTCTGATGTTCGGCGGCCTGGCGCTGGTATTCGTGTTCTGGGACAGTCACCGGGTACTGGCGGCGGTGCTGGTGATGTGCGTCTTTCTGCTGCTCGCTGCGGCGGCGGCCGGTGTGGTGCTGGCGAGGCTGCGGGCGCAACGCAGTCTGTTTGCGACCACGCTGGCAGAACTGGCCAAGGACCGCGCCATTGTCAAGGCGCCGCCATGAACGCCCGCGCCGCAGAGTTCGCCCGGCGTCGCGGGGCGCTGCAGATACGCTGCACGGTGCAGCGCCAGCGGCTGCAAGCAGCGCTGGCGCGGATCGATGTGGACGTGAAAAAGTTCGAGCGTGGCGTGGCCATGGTGCGACGCATACGGATATCGCCGTTGATTCTTGGGGCGGGCGCGGCGCTCGCGCTTGGCCTCGGTGCCGGCCGCACCATGGGTTACATCGGCCGTGCCTGGCTGCTGTTCAACAGCCTGCAGCGGCTCAAACGATCTGTGTTGCCATCGGAGTAGCGAGCGTGGATCCGCGCACCAGGACTCCATCGACCGGGCCGGCGCCGCAACAGCCCGCCGCTGAGCCTGATCAGACGCCCGAGCACGAGCACCTCGACCAGGAGCTGGACCGGGAGCTCGATGATACCTTTCCGGCGAGCGATCCGCTGCCGTGGAGTCACGAGGTCAAGTGAGCGCGCCGGTGCGTCGTTGACAGCGAACCAATTCTTCAAGCTGACCGTGCCGGTGAGCGCGGTAGACCATGTGCTGGGTCCGGAGCATGCGCACGTCACCGTGGTGGAATACGCCGATTTTGAGTGCCCGAACTGCAAGCAGGCGGCGCCGGCGGTCAAGCTGCTGCTCGAGCGTTTTGCCGAGCGGGTTAGATTCGCGTTTCGCCACAACCCGCTCGAGGAAGTGCACCCGCACGCGCTGATGGCAGCGCAGGCGGCCGAATGCGCCGGCGGTCAAGGCCAGTTCTGGCCGATGCACGACCTGCTGTTCGAAAATCAACTGCATCTGAAGGCCAATCAGCTGCGCGGCTACGCCGAGCGCCTGGGGCTGGACATGGCGCGCTACACCGCGGAGATGGACGATCAGGTCTATCTGCAGCGCATTCGCGAGCAACAGCGCAGCGGGCGCGACAGCGGCGTGCGTGGCACGCCGACTTTTTTCGTCAATGGCAGGATTCACGACGTCTCATTCGGCATCCATTCGCTGTTCGATGCGGTGCAGGCGCTGCTGACGAAGTGACCCGCGGCGTGCTGCGGCGCTCGCGCACGGTTTGATAACAACCGATTATCAAGCCATAGCCGAAGCTGGGCTTCGCCCCGCGGGCGTAGCAGGTACCATGCGCGCCTGATCCAAACCCTTACGAGGTGGCTCCAATTTGGCCGCGATAGGTACCGAGCGCGTGCTCAAAATTCAACACTGGACCGACACCCAGTTTACTTTCGCCACCACGCGCGACCAGGGCTTGAGGTTCGACAACGGGCAGTTCGTCATGGTGGGCCTTACGATCGACAGCCGACCGCTGCTGCGCGCCTACAGTATCGCCAGCGCCAATCACGAGGAGCATCTGGAGTTCCTGAGCATCAAGGTTCCCGACGGCCCGCTGACTTCGCGCCTGCAGCACATACGCGCGGGCGATGAGATCCTGGTATCGCGCAAGCCGACCGGCACGCTGATACTGCACGATCTCAAACCCGGAAAGCGTCTTTATCTGCTCAGTACCGGCACCGGCGCCGCGCCCTTCATGAGCGTCATCAAGGATCCGGAAGTCTATGAACGCTTCGAGACTGTGGTGCTGGTCCAGGGCGTGCGCTGGGTACGCGAAACCGCCGTGGTCAGGCATCGAATTGCGGAACTGCAGGCGGACGAATACCTGGGAGCAGCGGTGCGAGCGCAGCTGCACTACTATCCGGCGGTTACCCGCGAGCCGTATCGCAACCACGGCCGGCTGACGAACCTGATCCAATCCGGGCGCTTAGGGCGGGACCTACATCTACCGCCGATCGATGCGGCCAGCGACCGGGTGATGGTGTGCGGCAGTCCCGCCATGCTGGCCGACACCTGCGCGCTGCTGGACGCGCGCGGGTTTCGGATCTCACCGCATATCGGCGAGCCCGGCGACTACGTCATCGAGCGTGCTTTCGTCGAACGCTGAGCCGCGCGGCGCGGCGCGGCGTCAATGTGATGGCGGGTCGGCGGTGCTCGCTTGCCGGCTGCAGGCCTTCACCAGCTTTGCGGCGAACTGCCCGATCGCGAGCCGGGCGTCGCTCCAGGGATCCTTGCCGGCCGAGACGATCGGCAACTGGTCCGCGAAATACTCGTCCTTGACGGTCGCGAGCGTGCGGCCGTCGGCGCCGCGCACGTAGCCGGTCAGCGCCGCACCGCCGTTGACGAATACCGACCGAAACGGATCCAGCGCCGGGTTGTCGAGCTGTTGTTTCATTGTCGGATGAGTTGGAGCGGCGCGCTCGAGCACAATATCGAGGTCCAAACTGCATTCGCCATGGGCGGACCAGAGCGCCTCGGAGGTCGAATCGAGAATATACGAGCGCAATACGGTGCCTTCCCGCTCTCCATAGGTCGAGTGCAGCGCGGCCTGGTAACGGGCGGCGATCTCGACCGACGCTGGCGCCAGCGGCGCGGCCGGTGTGGTCGCCCGGGCGAGGCTGGTTGCTTCGAGTAGCAGCAGCGCAAGGCCTGCGACAATCGGGTGCAAATCGAACCGGTTGTTCATTGCTGATCGCTCCTGGCGCAACACCACCGATGGCGGCCGCCACGGTCGTTGAACGCCGCGAAGCCGCGCAGGTTGACTAATAATGATAATTATTCGCATATGCATGTCAAACGACTGCCGCCGCCCGCTGCCGCGTCGCTAAGGCTGCGCCGCGTGCTCTAGGATCGGCACCGCCGCAGCCAGATTCGCGCTCAGCGTAGACGCGAGCGCATGGCGTCGAACGACATACTGCGGGTCGTTGTACGCGATCCACACGCGAGCATCCGCGTCCTCCCATACCAGGGCCTTGAGCGGCAGATCGAGCCCGGCAACGGGTGCGGCCAGCATCAACGGCGTACCGGCTTTCGGATTGCCGAAGATCAGCAATTGCTCGGGCCGCATGCTCAGACCGGCGCGGGCGGCGTCGGCGCTGAAATCGATGCGCGCGAACACGAGGATGCCGCGCTCCTTGAGCAGCGATTCGATACGGTCCATCGTCACGCTGACCGCATGCTGGGACAGGATGCGCACGATGCCATGATCGGGGTCAACGTCGTTGGCTGTCATCGATGCCACTCCACGAGCCATAACCGCATTCCACGGCCGCCAATCTTACGTGGACATGAATTTCCGCGCCGTCTATCGTGCATCGGATGAAACTGTCGCTTCCGGTGCTGCTGAGCTTCAACGGCGGCTATGTGGACAGCGCCGGCTTCCTGGCATTGCAGGGGCTGTTCAGCGCGCATGTCACCGGCAATTTCGTGACGCTCGGCGCCGCGCTGGTACTGGGCAGCTCCGGCGTGGTGGCCAAACTGATCGCACTGCCGCTGTTCTGCCTGGTGGTGGCGCTGGTGCGGGTGCTTGGCTACGCGCTGGCCGCGCATGCGGCATGGCAGCTTCGGGTGCTGCTGAGCCTGAAGTTCGTGCTGCTGCTGGCCGGGGCGGTGCTCGCTGTGCGCCTGGGACCCTTTCCGAACGGTGACGTCTGGCCGGCCCTGGTCACCGGTATGACGCTGGTGTCCGCCATGGCGGTGCAAAACGCGGTGCAGCGACTGCACCTTGGGGCTGCGCCTCCCACCACGATCATGACCGGCAATACGACCCAGGCGATGATCGACGTGGTGGACCTGCTGCGTGGACTGCCCGAGTCCCATCCAACGCGCACGCGGCTGGCGCACATGGCGGCAAACATCCTCGGCTTCGGCCTCGGGTGCGCGGCCGCCGCGCTATCGTACGTCTATCTGCACATGTGGTGTTTCGCAGTGCCGCCGGTGCTGGCACTGGTGGCGATAGCCCTGCGACCGCACGGCGCAGGCGCTGGCACGTGACGTTTTTCCGAAGGCTACTGCAATGCTACTGCCGCCGGAGCCGTGGTCGAGGCGACCTGCGGCGCATGCGTGGTGCCGCTGTTGAGGCAGGTGATCCGGTCGACGTTCACCTTGAGCACTTCGGTGGTGTGCTGGCCTTCGGCGGTGTCGAAGTACTGACGATCCACAGTCAAGGCGCGGCTGGCGTGCGGCAACACGGTGTAGTTCACCAGCCTGACCTCCGAGCGCGTCATGCCATTATCGGTCTTCCAGTCCACCCGATAGCGGATCACACCGTTGCAACCGTTGGGCGCGCTACTATTGGCATTGATGCCGAAGGCAATGCGAAACTCGTCTTTGCTCAGGCGCATGACCAGCGGGTCCTGAGTCAGCGAGACCGCGCGCTTGGCGGCGGCCGAGATGCCGGTCGCGCCCAGGGTTATCAGGCCGATCGCGAGCAGCAGTGTGGTCTTGAACAGACGCATATCCATGGTGTCAGCTCCAAATCGAGTGGGGGACTCGAGGCTGAAACCCTAGCCGGACGCCAGCGGTGCGACAAACGAGAAATAGTTGTGCCAGGCGAAGTTCCTCTCATGCATCCACCGGCAGGTTTGGAGGGTTCGCCATTCGAGGTGCTGCTGGCCTTTCTCAAACTGGGCGTGAGCTGCTTCGGCGGCCCGATCGCCCATATTGGTTATTTCCGGGATGAGTTCGTCGTGCGCCGCCGGTGGCTTGATGATGCCGCGTATGCCGATCTTGTCGCCTTGTGCCAATTTCTTCCCGGGCCCGCCAGCAGTCAGGTCGGGTTTTCCATCGGCCTTGCGCGGGCCGGCTATCTTGGCGGCCTGGCAGCCTGGACCGGGTTCACCTTGCCTTCGGCCATCATCCTGGTCATGTTCGCGTATGGCGCGACGATGCTTACCGGTCCAGCCGGCGTCGGGTTGCTGCATGGTCTCATGCTGGTCGCTGTGGCAATCGTCGCCCAGGCCGTATGGGGAATGGCGCGCACGCTGTGTACCGACCGTCAGCGTGCGACGATCGCGCTGGTCGCGGCGCTGATTCTCCTATACACCACCTCGCCGCTGGCCCAGATCGCGACCATCGCGGGCGGCGGCGTGGCTGGCCTGTGGCTGTGCCGGACGCCAGCGCCGGCAATGAGCCCGCATCTGGTCGCGGCGGTTTCCCCGCGCGCGGGACTGGTGGCGCTGCTCGCCTTCCTGGTACTGCTCGTGGGCCTGCCGCTGGTGCGCGATTTCCATCATTCTCAGACTTTGGCCCTGTTCGACGCGTTCTACCGTTCCGGGGCACTGGTGTTCGGCGGCGGTCATGTGGTGCTGCCGCTGCTGCGCGGGGCGTTTGTGCCCCCGGGTTGGGTGAGCGATGACGTCTTTCTCGCCGGCTATGGTGCGGCCCAGGCAATCCCCGGACCGCTGTTCAGCTTTGCGGCCTACCTGGGCGCCGTGGTGCATCCATCACCGCACGGCTTGGCGGGCGCTGCGCTCGGCCTGCTGGCGATATTTCTTCCCGGGATCCTGATCGTCATCGGTGCGCTGCCGTTCTGGAATAGCTTGCGCCAGCGCGCGGGCGCGCAGGCCGTTATGCGCGGCGTCAATGCCGCGGTGGTCGGCCTGCTGGGCGCGGCGCTGTATAACCCGATCTGGACCAGTTCCGTCAGAACCGCGGCAGATCTGGGAATTGCGCTGATCGGCTTTATCCTGCTCACCGCCTGGCGGGCACCGCCGCTGCTGGTGGTCGGTGTCAGTGCGCTGCTTGGCATGACACTGTGCCAGCTGTCGATCGCCAGCCCATGAAAAACATTCTTATCACCGGAGCCAGTCGCGGCATTGGTCGAGCCACCGCGCTGCTGTGCGCGGCCAGAGGATGGTCGGTGGCGGTCAACTATGTGCGCGATGAGCATGCCGCGGAGCAGACCGCGCAGGCAGTGCGCACGGCCGGCGGCCGGGCAGTAACGGCGCGGGCAGACGTCGCGGTGGAAGCGGACGTCATGCAGATGTTCGATATGGCTGCAAGCGGGCTCGGCCCGCTGCATGGCGTCGTGATCAATGCCGGCATCGTGGCGCCGGCCCAGGCGCTGGCCGACATGACGGCGCAGCGCCTGAAGCGCATGTTCGAGATCAACACCTACGGCGCTTATCTGTGCGCCCGTGAAGCCGCGCGGCGACTGGCGCGTGATCGCGGCGGTGGCGGCGGCTCTATCGTGCTGGTGTCTTCCGCGGCAACCCGGCTGGGTTCGCCGCACGAGTACGTCGACTATGCCGGATCGAAAGCAGCGTTAGACACGCTAGTGATTGGTCTTGCCAGGGAGCTGGGACAGCAGGGCGTGCGGGTCAATGCGGTGCGTCCCGGACTGATCGAGACCGAGATCCACGCGAGTGGGGGACAGCCTGATCGCGCGCGGCGCCTTGGAGCGGCTACGCCGATCGGACGCGCGGGACGTCCCGAGGAGGTGGCAGAGGCCATCGTCTGGCTACTGAGCGATGCCGCGTCCTATGCGACCGGGGCGATCCTCGACGTCGCCGGCGGCCGCTGAGATCAAGGGCAGGTGGCGCGCGATGGTTCGCGCCACCTGCCGATACCCGATATCAATTCTTGATCCTGGTGATCTTCGAGCCCTCAAACGACAGGTCGCCGAGCAGGCCTTTTTCATGAAAGATAAAGCCGAGGATGGGCTTACCCAAAGTCGCGACATCGTATTGACCGCCGGCGCCTTTTGACACCAGGGCGATGGAGCCGTCCGCACCGGCAGACCAGTTGCTGCTGCCGGTGAACTTGTCGAGCGCGTCGTGCGTCATGAACAGGATGACTTCGCTGTGCTTGCCGACGCCGAGCGTGAGGCCGACCGAGGCTGACCCGACGCTGTAGTAGTCGACCGTCTTGCCGTTGATGCGCAGCACGCCCTCGCCAAATTCGCCTGCGACGCCGGCGCCGCCCTTGGTCACTCTCCCGAACACCAACACACCCGCGGCTTTTGCGGCCAGGTCCCGATCCTGCGGGTCGAGCGTGTAGAAGCGATCCATGGCGCGGTCGGCGCTCATGTCGATCTCGGCCTTAGTGCGGGCGAAGGAAGGGGCACTCGCGATAAGAGCGAGGACCGTCAGGCCGGTGATGGCCGTCAATGCTTTCGATTTCATGGTGATTCTCTGTAATTAATGCAAATTCAATCTGGCGCCACGCTGCCGCAGCGCATGCGCTAGTTTTCAGCCGGGCATGAAATCATGTCGGGGCACACCCGGTCGGTACGTTGCCGTACACATCAGCGCAGCCGCAGCCTGACGTGCACATTGAGCAACGACGCGCGTCACACTATTCATGCCTGGACGGGAAAACCCGCTCCTATGTTGGTCAGGGTACAGAGCGCCACAGGCCCCGCTAGTAGCCTTCGCACCAACCCGCCGTGGATCGGTATCGCAATGGGAGCGGTGTTGATTTAAATGCGCATTTCCGTTTCACAAGATCAGTGGCGACGCGCCATTCTGCTATTCCTGCCACTGGCGTTCGCCATTGTGGTAGCTACCTATTCCTGGCGCCTCAATGTGCAGCTGGCGACCGACCACGCCCAGGTAACCCGCTCCTACGCCATCACTGCGAGTCTCGAGGCGTTGATGAGTCGCACCACCGATGGCGAGACCGGAGAGCGCGGATTTCTGATCACCGGCAACGAGACCTACCTTGAGCCTTACGTTTTGTTCACCTCTACGATTGAAAATATATATACCAATCTGGTGGCCCTCACCGCCGACGATGCTATTCAACGTCCGCAGATCGTCCTGTTGCGCACATTGCTGGATGCGCGCAAACAGGAGCTGGCACGCATTATCCAGCTACGGCGCGACAGTGGATTTGACGTTGCGCGATCTTCGGTCAGCTTCGATCGCGGCAAAGATATACACGACCGTATTCGCGAGGCGGTGAGAATACTCAGCATCCGGGAATGGGATACGATTCATCGACTCGATGCGAGTATAGCCAGGGCGACGCAGCATTCGACGGGGGCGATGGTCCTGGTAGCCCTGGCCGTCGCGATGCTGGGGTTCGCCATTTATCTGGCCGGCTTGCTGGGCAGTATAAGAACCAGCGCGGTGGAGGCCGCGAAAGCAATTGCAGAGACTGAAAAGGAGCGCCTGCAGGCGGAACTGGCCGCGAACTTCGAGCTGCTGGCACGCGTGGGCGAGATGGCAAAGATGGGTGGCTGGGAGGTGGACAACGCCACCAAGCGACTCAAGTTTTCGCGCGAACTGTATCGCATTCACGAGCTGGACCCGGCCGACACCCCGGATCTCTCCCGGGCGCTGGATTTTTATCCGCCGGACGCGCGGTCGGTCATTGCGGCAACTGTCGACGTGGCCTGCAAAACCGGCGGCTCGTGGGATCTGGAGCTGCCGTTCATCACCGCCAAGGGGCGCCATATCTGGGTGCGCACGATCGGGGTGGCGGTGGTGGAAGATGGGGTCATCGTCAAGCTCGAGGGATCATTTCAGGATATTACCGACCGCAAACGGGCCGACGAAACGTTGAAACTGCTGACGGCGCAACTGGTGCTGGCACGCGATCGGGCAGAAGCCGGCAGCAAGGCCAAGAGTCAGTTTCTGGCCAACATGAGTCACGAGATTCGCACGCCGATGAATGCCATCCTCGGCATGCTGCAGCTGTTGTCACAAACCGAGCTGGCACGGCGCCAGCATGACTACGTCGAGAAGACGCAGTCCGCTGCGACGTCGCTGTTGAGCATCCTCAACGACATACTGGATTTTTCCAAGATCGACGCCGGCAAGATGACGCTGGATCTGCGCTCGTTTTCGCTCGACGACCTGCTGCGGTACCTGTCCGTGATCCTGTCAAATACCATCGGCAGGAAGGACATCGAAGCCGTGGTCGACGTCGACAACCGCCTGCCCCTCGATATCGTTGGCGATTCACTGCGCTTGCAGCAGGTGCTGACCAACCTCACCAGCAACGCAGTGAAATTCACCGAACAGGGCGAGATCGTGCTGTCGCTGAAACCGATACGAATGAGCGAATCCACGGTCGATATCGAATTCTCCGTGCGCGACAGCGGCATTGGCATCGCGCCAGAAAATATGCAGCACATCTTCGAGGGCTTTTCGCAAGCCGAGACGTCCACGGCCAGGCGCTTTGGGGGCACGGGCCTTGGCCTGGCGATCAGCCGGCGACTGGTGCAGCTGATGGGAGGCGAGCTGAAGCTAGAGAGCGAGCTTGGTGTAGGCAGCCGGTTCTTTTTCTCGCTCTCCTTCCAGCGTTCCGCCACCGACGCGGTTGTGAAGGACAGATACGCGGCATTAGCGAATCACGGCATGACACGAGATCAACCGTTGCGGGTACTGGTCGTCGATGACAACCAGGCGGCACGCGAGGTGATGCAATCGATGGTAGAGGCATTGGGCTGGCATTGCGATGTCCTCGACAGTGGACGTGAAGCGCTGGTGAGGTTGGAGCGTTGTGTTGAGCTGAAGACTCCTTACGATGTCGTGTTCATGGACTGGAATATGCCGGACATGGACGGTTGGAAGACGGCGCAGCGGATTCGTGCGGCGCACAGCGCACAGAAGGCACCGATCATCATCATGATCTCAGCGTATGGACGCGAAGCACTGGTCGAGCGTCTGCGGGCCGAACCAACGGTGCTGGACGGATTCCTGGTAAAGCCGGTGACCGCATCGATGATGTTCGATGCAGTGGCGGACGCGAGGGCCGGGACCGCACGAGTGAACGCAGTATCGCTGCGGCGACGAGCGACCAGGCGTCTGACGGGGCTGCGCTTGCTGGTGGTGGAAGACAACCCGCTGAACCAGCAGGTGGCGCTCGAGCTGCTGTCCAACGAGGGCGCTCAGGTCACTGTCGCCAGCACCGGCCGGGCCGGTGTAACGGCCGCGCTGTCCGCCATGCCGGCATTCGATGTGGTGCTGATGGACATTCAAATGCCCGACATCGACGGCTATGCGGCAACCGCCGCGATTCGACAGCATGATTCGATGCGTTCGTTGCCAATCATCGCGATGACCGCCAACGTCATGAGCGAGGACAAATCCGCCTGTCTGGCTGCCGGCATGAACGACCATGTCGGTAAACCGATCGACCTGGATGCGCTGGTGATCACCATTCTGCGGCACTGTCCGCGCATCAGTGGCTATGGGGGCACGGCATCGCTGCGCACCATCAGCGAGGCTCTGCGCAGCCCACCGACGTCGTCGGCCGCAAGTGTCAATCATGACTTCGACCAGGCGTTGCACCAGATCGGGGGCAATAAGGCGCTGTTTGTGAGTATGAGCGGCATGTTCGTGGACGCTGCGGGCAGCCTGGCCGGCGAGCTGCAGCGCCATGTGCTGGAGGGGGAGAACGACGCCGCCGCACGCCTGTTACACACCTTGCAGGGCACCGCCGGCGCTGTGGGAGCAACGCGGCTCGCGGACTACGCGCTGCAGATCAAAAAGCAATTGCACAATACGGCCAGTGTTGATTCGCCGCCGTTTTCGGCCGACGAGTTCGACGCCTTCATCCGGCAGAGCTGCAATGCGTTACTCGCCTATGCCGAAACACTCAAGACGAGTTCCTCAACGACGCTGGAACGGCCTTCGGGGCTGGACAAGCCAGCGATCGGGAAAGTGCTCGATGAACTCGAGCTACTGATGCGCGATAGGAATATGCGGGCGCTGAATATCTTCGAACAGCTCAGGATCACGCTCGGACCGACATTCGGGAACAGGCTGATGCCATTGGAACAGGCGATGAACGATCTGGATTTCCCATTGTCGCTGGAATGCAGCAGCACCCTGCGGACATCGCTGATATGACGCCCGGCACGGTCGAGGATTTGCTCGGGACGCCGGAAGCGCGGCCGCGGTTACTGATCGTCGATGACCAGCCGCTCAATATCCGCCTGTTGAATCAGGTGTTCCAAGCACAATGCGAGGTATTTGTCGCCACCAGCGGCGTGGACGCGCTGGCCTTCTGTGAGACCCAGCTGCCGGATCTGATTCTACTCGACGTGGTGATGCCGGGACTCGACGGTTACGAGGTGTGCCGCCGGCTCAAACGCGATGCGCGAACCCGGGAAATTCCCGTGGTCTTCGTCACCTCGCAAAGCGATGCGGCGGAAGAGGAAGAGGGTTTGGCCGCAGGGGCGGTGGATTTCATTGCGAAGTCCGCCAGCGCCAATGTGATGCGGGCGCGGATTAATACACTGATGACCCTGAAGCGGCAGACCGACCTGCTGCGCTCGATGGCGCGCATCGATGGCCTGACGGGTCTGCCCAATCGTCGTCATTTCGACGAGAAGCTGGATGCCGAATGGCGTCGCTGCGGTCGGTCGGCGACGCCACTGGCTCTGATACTGATCGACATCGACCATTTCAAACTATTCAACGACTGCTATGGCCATCCGGCAGGAGACGCGTGCCTGCAGCGAGTCGCGGCGTGCCTGAAGGGGGAGTTCACGCGCTCGCATGACCTGGTGGCGAGGTATGGCGGCGAGGAATTCGTGTGTGTCCTGCCGGAGACACCGCTGGCGGGCGCGCAGGCTAAGGCGCATTCGCTCGAAGGCGCGATCCGCGCCCTGAGTATTGCGCACGAGAAGAGCGAAGTACCGGGCGGGGTGGTGACCATCAGCCTGGGCGTCGCAGTAGCGGTGCCCATCGCCGGCGAGGATTGCGCGACTCTGATTCTTGACGCCGATCGATCGCTGTATCTGGCCAAGGGCGCCGGTCGCGGGCAGGTCAAGACCTTGCATGCCTAGGGGTTCGCGGCGTCACGGCAGCGATCAGCCGGGCCCACCCCAGCGGCCGATGGTCTTGATCTGTTCGATGTGCGCAAGAAACAGCGGCTGAGGCGGCGCGGAATTCGGCCCGGCAAGTGCGGCTGGGGCCACCGCGTCGATTCCGGCTCGCGTGTCGGGGTCTGCGGCCGCCTGCGCGAGTCCTTCAGGATCCACCCAGGCCACCTCGCCTGAGAGGATCTTCAGATAGATACGACCGCCGCGCTGGTCGGCGAAGCAGATTTCGCGGAATCTGTCGACGCAATCCCTGAGGAAAGCGGTGTTGCGCTCGGGGAGCAGAAGCTCCTGATTGCCGAACAGCTCTGCGGGCGAGGCGGCGCCGATGTTGACCTTTCGATAGCGCTCCACATCCAGCAGGCATTTAACGTCGAGCACGTTCATGACGTCATTCCATCCAAACGCGACCGTGCGCGGGTGCTCGCCCTGCGGCACGCCGTTGTCGAGAAACTCGAAATGCAGCTGCTTGTCGCGCCGCTGAACCCAGGTAAAGAACAGCTGCGGAATTCCGCTGTATGCCTCGACCGAGTGAGCGAGCGTATCGTCGACCGCTTTGTAGCGACCTACCGCAAGTCCGCGGTTCCACGCGCGCTCGACCAGCGCGGCCGGCGGAGTGATGACGCAGAACAGATAGACGATCTGACCGAATCGCGTCAGCAGGTTACTGCCAGCCTCGTTGGAATCGGGTGCAAAGCTGTCAAAACGGAATCGATCGATCAGCAGATGCGAGATGCGACCGAGCTGCGCCTTGCGCGCCATGTACCGATCGAGCTTCTGGTCCACGATGCGCAGTTCCTCGCCGGTGAATGCACCCCCGTATTTGTAGGCGGCGCCGAGCGTGCCGTAGTCCAGGAGCAGCTTGCGCCAGATGTCGGGGCTGATCAGGGCAAATTCACTCCAGGCGACGCCGATGCGTCCGGCCAGCGCCTTCTGCAGCGGCCGGATCGTACTCTTGCCGGCGGCCGACGGCCCCTTGATGTTCATCACTACCGGCTGTTCCTGCTGCGGCAGCAACCGGTAGCCCTCCGTCTGCGCAGCGGCGGCCAGCCAGGGATCCAGCAGCTGCCCAATGGCGTCGCTCGCCAGCTCGTTGGTCGCCATGTCGGTGGCCAGCCCGTCGATCATTTCCCGGCCGAGCCAGATCCTGCCGTGCTTGATGAGCAGCGCCGAGACCACCCGTGCCAGAACTCGTGTTGTGGTGGCCTCGATGGCCTCGACAGAGGAGCGCGACCGGGCTTCCCATTCCGCCACCAGCGTTTCCGCCTGGATGCCCGCCGCCTCTGACGATGGCGCTGCGGCCCGTGCGCGGCCAAAGCGCGAAAACAGGCCAGGCCTCGGCGCTCGCGCCGTAGCGCCGGCGGTTTCCCCGGTGGGCGGCAGGAGGCGGGCCAACTCACATTCAATGGCCGTAGCGGCCGCCATCCGCACCGCGTCGTAGGTGGCTGTGATCGCTGCCATTCGCGGTTCAATGTGGCGCTCGAATAGTGCGCGGGTCATGCGCCGGAAGTTAATCCCCAGATCCTCGATTTTATCGCCGTCGGGTACGGAGAAGTCCGCAGTCACGCGAATCAGAAGTTCGTGCAGCGCCAGGCGCGAAGGTCGGACCGCGACGATCTCCGCGGCCCCGAGACCAATGAGGTCGGCTAGCTCGGAAGCCGTGGCGAGGCTGGTGAAGACGTAGTCCGACCGGAAGATCGTGCACAGGTGCAGCAGGGCATCCGGCACGCTGGATGATATTCCGGGATTCCAGGGGCCGAATCGGCTCCCGTCACTGTCGGACTCGGGTGCGGGCATGCTCGCATGATAAACCGGCGCAGCCCGATATACGCGTCATGGAGTGAAGGCGTAGACCAGATTCAATGTGGTCAGCGTGTTGACCTTCTTCAGTCCGGCCGGCGGCTGGGTATTTTCCAGAAACGTAAACCCGACGCTGATCGCGAGCGTCTTCGACATGTTGACCACCAGCGCCAGATCGTTCTCCAATGACGTATTACCCGAGCCGGACTCGGCCAGGAACTTGTCGCTGAGTTTGGTGATGGTGTTAAAGGTGTGAGTGAAGTCGAAGCCGGCGGTGCCGATGACGTTGCCGGTGGACTCCTCGGGCGTGCGCGCGATGACGGCGCCGCTGGCATCCATCGTCAGCAGTTCCGGGCGCAGCCGACGGTAGCCGGCGCCGATCTGCGCCGTGAGTTTGTTGGTCGCCGTGTCGAGAAATTTGTAGCCGGCGCCCGTGGTCGCGCTGACCTGGTATTGAAATCCGCTGAACAAGTCCTCCATGAGATGCAGCGCGCCGAAGCAAAAGGCGCGCTGCGTAAACTGGTAATCGGATTGAAGCAGCGCCGCCCAGCGCTCCGCCGAGGTGATTTCAGCGCTGCGTCCGTATAGCGCCTCCAGGTGCATCGAGTGCTTCCAGTCTCCCACCACGTCACCCAGGTCGATCTTGGCGTTGGCGACGTCGGTATCGGTATTGCCGCGCGCCATCACATAGCCGGCCTGGCCCTTGCCGGACCAGCCCTGCGCCGGCGGCGGCGGTGGCGGCGGGGGCGGGGGCGGGGCCGGTGCGTCATCGGCGCACACCGTGGCCGCAGCAGCGAGCAAGGCGATGGCTGCGGCCGGCGCCCGAGGTCGAATCATATGCAGCTCCAGGGAAGGGTGGCGTGCCCGAGGCACGATACAGCCTGCGAGCTGCATTGTCCGGCCTGCTTTGCATCACGCGCTTGTAAAAAGTCGCATCGGGTGCAAAGACTCGTGCTCGTGGCGTGCCGATGTCACCTGCCGCCGCGGCGATGCCGTAGAATTTGCCACAACGCCCGCGCAGACGAGCTGATAACGACCGCTGCCTCGCGTCGGCGCGCTGTCAGAAAAAATCGGATCGGAGGGAACATGAGCGTCGAGCCAGCCATTCCGCAGCATCTGCGTTGCCCGCGAACTCAGGCCTCTCGCATGCCAGCCGGATTCGAGGCGCCATATCCGGCCTGGATGGCGCGCTTCGATCAGGGCGCGCCGCCGCTGATCATGGCCTATTTCGGAGTCCAGCATCCGGTGACGTTGCCGTCCGAGGCACTCGCGCCAATCAAGGCAATGCTACCGGCGCATCCCGCGCCGCCCCACTGGATCGAAGCGCAGTGCCGGGATGGCGCCGACTTCGATACCAGGCTCATCATCGCCTACTGGCAGGACGCCACGAGCTTCGTCGCATGGCGGCAGGCCAGTGGTTTCGACGCGTGGTGGGCAGACCCGGCCCGCGAGACCGAGCCGCTGGGCCGGTTCATGGAAGTCTTAGCGCCCCCCATGGACAGGCTCGAGATCGCCTACTCGCCTCCGCACTTGCCGCAGGGCGCGGGCAACCTGCAGAGCCGGGTGAGCCCCTGTCCGGTCGCGGAGCATGCGTACTGGGGTAGCGCTCGCGATCGAATTCCCGCCGCGCAGACTGATCCGCTGGACAACAGCGCAGGCACGCTCGCCCTGACTCGCAACGGGGCACGCTTGCGGGTGGAACCAGGACGCAACGTCTGCATGATCCGCTCAGGTCAAGACTGGTCCGACACCAGGGATGAGGAGCGAGCAACCTATCTGGGCCGAGTGCGGCCAAAGCTGATTGACGGCATGACCTATCTGCGCGATGAGGGTCTGGCGATTGGCTGCTTTTTGTGCCGCTTCATGCAGGTGCTGGACGGCGCCGGCGCTGCCACCGAGAAAACCTTCGGCCAGGCGTATTTCCGCAGCCTCGGCGCCCTCGAGCATTGGGCCGAACATCATCCGACGCACCTCGCCATATTCGGCACCTTCATGCACGAGATGGCGCCCCTCGGTGACGCGATGCAGCTACGCCTCTGGCACGAAGTAATGGTCTTGCCGGCGGAGGCGCAAAGCTTCGAGTACATCAACTGTCATGATCGAACCGGACTCATGGGAGCTGCCGGCCTGTAGCGGGATGCTCTTCACTTGCGCAGCATCGGTGCGCCTTCGTGGCTGACCAATAGATCGTGCATGTCATTCGCATGCTCTTCCTCCTGAGCGAGGATGCGCTCGAGCACGACGCGCGTCGTTGGGTCTTTGTCGCCGAAGTATCGAATCAAGTCCCGATACGTCTCCACTGCGATCCGTTCGGCGACCAGGTTCTCTTCGATCATGTCGATCAGGTTGGTGCCTTCGACGTACTCCGTGGTTGCTCGCGATGCCAACCCTTCCGGGTTCAGGTTGGGCTTGCCGCCCAGCTGGTTAATGCGCTCGCACAGCAGGCCGAGGTGCTCGAGCTCCTCTCTTGCGTGTTGAGCAAACTCTTCCTTCACCGCATCGCTGGAAATGCCGGTCGCGCAGGTGGCATGGAACTGATAGCGCAGGACACACACCACTTCGGTGGCGACTGCCTGATTCAGCAAGGCAATTGCATCTTCGACTTTGCCCTGGTAATTCAGCGTTACCGCGCCCTGAACCAGATGTTTCCTCGCCTCGCGGCGTATTTTCTTGACGTCGCTTAAGAACTTCTTTGGCTTACTCATTCATCTCTCCCAGTAGGCTTCACGGTGGTGGTCGTGAAAATTTATGATCAAACTGATGGCGCTACGCCGTTGCCGACGAGTTAGCGGTTGCCGGTGGTATCGCGTTCCTTGAGCTCCGACACGGTGTGCGTTGCCTCCGGCAGCGCCTCGAGTCTTTCGCGCGGAATGGGTGCGCCGTTCGTGTCCGAGAAACCGTAGGTCCCATCCGCGATCTTCTGCAGGGCGCGCTCAATGCGCGTCAGGCGTTGCATGCTACGTTCGACCGCCGTGCCGTCGAGTTCCAGCATCGCAAGCTTCTGCGCGTCGTCCTCGGATTCGTGTGCTTCGCCGAGGGATTGCGTGCGGATCTGGGCCTCCTCTGTTTCCCCGGTCTGAGTGGTACGCAGCAGCTCGTCGCGAAGCCTTGTCAAGCGATGACGCTGTTGTTCGATAAAGGCCTGATCCAATTTCGGCGTTGATTTGTTCACAATGGCTCCCGGTGTCTGGGCCGCGGCGTTTGGCTCAATAGTACGCATGAAGGCGAGTCACGCCTAGCCGTGCGTGCGCTGCCCCCAAGGGGGCGTCGAACAGCCTGCTGGCAGGGATAGCGCGCCTCAATGGAGATGTCATGTTTTTCGGCATAACATAGGCCACTTTCGCTTCGCCGGCCCGTTTTCATGCTCGGCAATGCTGCCAGCGAGCTGGGTGATCTCGGCGCCGCGGTACGCCATTTCGTGCGAGCGCGCGATCTTCACAAGGACTAGACCATGGCGCAAGACTCAGGCGGATTGACCGGCCCCGATCTCACGAAAGGCATCGCTGCGGCTGACCTTGCCGACGCCGGCAAGCTCCTCGGACGAGTGGGTGATGACCAGGTTCTGCTGGTGCGCTGCGGTGCTGAAGTGTTTGCGATCGCTGCCCAGTGTACGCATTACAGCGGTCCGCTCATCGATGGGCTGGTGGTCGGCGATACCGTGCGCTGTCCCTGGCATCATGCCTGTTTTAGTTTGCGCAGCGGCGAGGCCTTGCGTGCTCCGGCCTTGAGCCCGCTCGAGTCCTGGTCGGTTGAGCGGCGCGACGGCGCGCTCTTCGTGCGAGGGAAACGCGAGCGGGCGGCAGCGAGTCCTTCGCTCAAGGCTTCCGAGGACTCGCCACGCAATATTGTCATTCTCGGCGGGGGCGCCGCCGGTTTTGCGACAGCCGAAAAACTTCGGCGCGAGTCGTACCAGGGTGGCATCGTCATATTGAGCGACGACGATTCGGCGCCGATCGACCGCCCGAACCTATCCAAGGACTACCTGGCCGGTTCCGCGCCAGAGGAGTGGCTTCCACTGCGACCGGATAGCTTTTATTCCGAGAACCATATCGATTTGCGTCTCGGCTCGAAGGTCACCGGCATCGATGTCCAATCGCGACAGGTGATGCTCACTGATGGGAACAAAGTCCCCTACGACCGGCTGCTGATCAGTACCGGTGCGGAGCCGGTCCGCCTGTCAATACCCGGTGCCGAGCAGCCGCACGTGTGCACGCTTCGCACACTCTCGGATTGCCGTGCGCTCATTGAGCAAGCCAAAACGGCGCGCCAGGTGGTCGTTCTGGGCGCAAGCTTCATTGGACTTGAGGTCGCGGCGGCCCTACGCACACGTGGAATCGAAGTTCATCTGGTGGCGCCGGACAAGAGACCGATGGAGCGAATCCTAGGTTCACAGATGGGCAATTTCGTGCGCTCGCTTCACGAGGCGCACGGCGTCGTGTTCCATCTCGAAGATACAGCAACCGCTATCGATGGCCATCAGGTCAGGCTAAAAAGCGGCGCCAGACTCGCGGCGGACATAGTGGTCGCCGGCATCGGCGTGCGTCCGCGGGTCGAGCTTGCAGAGAAAGCCGGCCTGACCATCGATCGGGGCGTGCTGGTGAATGCGTATCTGCAAACCAGCGCGCCGGGGATCTGGGCTGCCGGTGACATCGCACGCTGGCCGGATCCTTACAGTGGCGACAATATCCGGGTCGAGCATTGGGTGGTGGCCGAACGTCAGGGGCAATCCGCGGCGCTCAATATGCTCGGGCGGCAGGAGAAATTTGCCGCCGTCCCCTTCTTCTGGAGCCAGCATTACGACACCAGAATCAACTATGTCGGCCACGCCGACACGTGGGACGAACTTGCCATCGAGGGCGACATCTCTGCAAGGGATTGCGTGCTTCGCTTCAGGCGCGCTGGGCGTGTGCTCGCCGTGGCCTCGATATCTCGCGACCTCGAAAGCCTGCAAGCCGAGGTGGCAATGGAACGAGCCGCGACGACGCTAAGCGTATAGCTAGCGGATGTGAAGGGCAGGGCGCTGCCCCGTGTCGTAAGATGGCCATGGTAACCATCGCGGAGCCAGCGGGCAGGACGTCACCAATGTGCGTGAGTTTGATATGGCCACGATCGTAGGCGGCATTGGCTCGTCGCATACGCCGACGATAGGCTTTGCCCTGGATACCCTGAAGCAAAAGGATCCTGTCTGGGCACCGATCTTTGAAGGCTACCGACCGGTCCAGCAATGGCTGGCCGAGAAGCGGCCAGACGTGCTGTTCTTCATCTTCAACGACCACGTGACGTCGTTCTTTTTCGACCACTACTCGCACTTCGCGCTCGGAGTGGGGGATCGCTATTCGGTCGCCGATGAGGGCGGTGGGCCTCGCAATCTACCGCCGGTCAACGGCCATTCCGGGCTGGCGCGGCACGTCGCGCATGGCTTGGTGGCAGATGAATTCGATCTGTCGTATTTTCAGGCCAAAGCACTCGATCACGGATGTTTTTCTCCGCTTTCGCTGCTGTGGCCACACGAGCCCGCGTGGCCCGGCGCCATCGTTCCATTGCAGGTCGGCGTGCTCGAGTTTCCGATTCCAACGGCGAAGCGTTGCTTCAGGCTCGGCCGGTCGCTGCGTAGGGCGATCGAGAGTTATCCAGAAGACCTGCAAGTGGCGATCGTTGGCACCGGTGGACTATCGCACCAGGTCCACGGCGAGCGCGCGGGCTTCAATAACACCCCGTGGGATACTGAATTCCTGGATCTGCTGGAGAAGGACCCGGTAAAGCTGACCGAGATCACAATCGCAGAATACGCGGCACGCGGCGGCTTCGAAGGAGCCGAGGTGATCATGTGGCTCATCATGCGTGGTGCGCTTACGGAACAGGTCAAAAAGGTGCACCAATCGTATTACATGCCATCGATGACACCGATTGCGACGGTTATCTATGAAAACATCCCCGATGGCCCGCCGCGCGAGTCGGATATGGAAATTCGGGCGCGAATCGGCCACGAGTTGGCCGGAATCGAGAAGCTCCCCGGAACGTATCCGTTCACACTGAGCCGGAGCGTGAAAGCGTACCGGTTGAATGATTTTCTCCATTCGCTCATTCAACCCGAGAAACGTAAGCGCTTTCTTGACGATCCGGAACCGATGTTCGCAGAAATTAGGCTTACAGAAGAGGAGCGAGGCATGGTCCGCCGACGGGACTGGCGAGCGTTGATCCAGTATGGCGCAATCTTTTTCCTCCTGGAAAAGCTAGGTGCAGTAGTCGGAACGACGAATCTTCACATCTATGCCGCAATGCGCGGCGAGTCGCTCGAGAACTTTCAGAAGACTCGCAATGCGCAGGTTCTCTACTCTGTTGCGGGACAGGAACAGGGAAAGAAGGAATGGGACAAGAAGCAGCCGGCGCACTAGCAAAGTTGAATTATCTGGAACTTGCAGGACGCGAACATGGAAAAGTCAGGTGCGGGTCAAGGCCAGTCGGCATCGAAGCTGATCTCGAAAAGAATCGCCGACCTCGGGGACTGGCGCGGGGAAACCCTCGGCAGAATGCGCAAGCTAATCAAGCAATCGGTCCCGGGCGTCGTCGAGGAATGGAAGTGGAGGGGGACGCCGGTGTGGTCCCACGACGGCATCATCTGTACCGGCGAATCCTATAAGAAAGTCGTCAAGCTTACCTTTGCCAAGGGCGCGTCTTTGAAGGATCCGGCCCGTCTGTTCAACTCAAGTTTGGACGGGAACGTACGCCGCGCGATCGATATTCACGAAGGGGAGGAAATTGCCGCGACCGCCTTCAAGGCGCTGGTTCGCCAAGCAGCCGCCCTCAACAGTTCCGGCAAGTCGAAGGCTTCGAAGAAGGCGAAGTCCTGAGGCACTTCGCCTCCGTTGCCGTGACCGGTGCCGCTAATTGAAGTGAATGCGTATCCCCGCGTAGATCTCGCGCGGAGCGCCCGGCACGCCGTTCTGCACGAAGGTGTTCAGGTAGCGGTAGAACGCATTGCCGGACAGCAGCAGATTGTCGGCCAGCATTTCCGTGCCCGCGTGGTTCACGTAGATCATGATGTTCTGCGTGTAGTCGGGGGTGTAGGGCTGCCCGCGCCGGTAGTAGAGCATGTGCAGGGGCGTTGGTCGGTCACCGAAAAGGAATGTGTCCGCGTAAGTATTACTTCATACTATTCCTGATGACAACCAAATCGCAAAGGATCCGGCCAACCGACTCAGTGGGCCGCAGCGCGTATATTCATTGCTGCGGCCTGGAGTAATGATCAGAAATCAGCGCCGTGCACCGCGGAGGCTCTAGCTGGTGCGGCCCCGTCACGATGCGCTAGCATTGCGGGGGCACCGGTAGCGCATCGGCACAGGAATATCCAGCATGAAGCACAGGACGCTGACGATACTCGCGGCGATTGCTGCACTCGCGCCGTTATCTGCCAGTCCGGCTCGCGCCGCATCGAAAGCATTGCTGATCGGCGTCGGCACCTATCAATTGCCGAACAACGATCTACCCGGTATCGATCTGGATATCGAAAACATGAAGCATGTGGCGCAGATCATGGGCTTCAAAGCGGCTGAGACCAAGGTGCTTTTTAACGATGAGGCGACTTACGCCGGCGTTAAACAGGCGCTTACGGTCTGGCTGCGCGACGGCGTCGGCCCGAACGATCGCATTCTCATCTACTTCAGTGGTCACGGGACCCGGGTGCCGGATCCCCGACCGGATCGCGTCGGTGCCAGCGATGATGCGCTGGTGCTGCATGATGTGAAACGCGCGACCGTGGGTGGCCACCCCAGCCTTGGCAACGTGCTGCTGGGCTATGAGTTCGGAGCGGCGTTGGCCGCGATTCCGAGTCAGCACGTGCTGGTGCTGGTAGACGCATGTCACAGCGGTACGGCCACCCGGACGCTGGCGCTTGGTAACCAGCGCCTCGGCGAGACCTCGGGCGCGATCAAATTCTTCAACTATCCCGGTGCGCCGACCGGCGTTACCCGAGCCCTGCGGACGGACAGCGGCGCCGAAAACTATGCCGCGCTGTCTGCGGCGCGCGATGATGAATTCGCGATCGCAACGCAGCATGGTGGTCTTTTTACACTTGCCGTTGTCGATGGCATAGACCAGGCATCACGCGATGCGAAGAATCCGACCGTCGAGGAACTTCGAACATCCACGGCAACGTACATAGAGCAGCATACGTCGGAGCAGTCGCGTCATCATCCGATGACCGACGGTAACCAGCGCCTCATCAAGGGTCAGCTGGAGTTGATCCCGCTGCGTAACGGTAATGGTCCGACCTGGTCGGCGCTGGAAAGCCTCTCGAAGCAAGGGGAACCGTTCACCGTCACGGCGCGCGCGATGGAAGTCGGGGTCGGCGATCAGATCGTACTTACCGCCGATGTGCCAAGGCCCGGGTTTCTCAATGTGGTCACTGTGGATAGCCAGGACCGCACGACGGTTCTGTTTCCCAACCAGTTTTCGCCAACAAATGAGGTCGCCGCTGGAAAGTTTCAATTTCCGACATCGAGCATGAACTTCGACCTGCTGGCGTCAGAGCCTGCTGGACCGACGCTGGTGGTGGCATTCCTGAGCGACAAGAAGGTCAATTTGCTGGATCTGGGAGTCGAGGGGCGTGATACGGCGGGAAAAATGCAGCAGACCTTCACCGAGGTCACCGCGCTCGCGACGCGTGCCATCACGGTCGAAGCGCGGCATCATCAGGGCTTTGCGGCCGGCTCGCTGACGATCACCGTGAAACCGAAAGCGTCGACTTGAATACCGAGCGCTCCGACAGCCCCTGACGGTGTGGGAGCGCTATGCATAGAAAATCCTGAGAAAGTCGGGAATGCGTCATCATTTGGGCGCCTGCGGCGATTGAGCCGCCATGGACTGCCACATAAAATGTGCCCGGGCCCCAATCGGTGGCCTGCCGCGGTTCGGACCGTCAGGCGTCTAAAACGTCTCTGGTAGGGATGTATTGCAGTGCGAGCACAGGAGGAGAATGTACCAGCGCGCGGCACGGGTTCGTCACGGATGTCTCGTCATGGGACTCATCGGTTTGGCGATCGGTTTCGTGCCTGCCGCCCGGCCGGACTCGCCGAATGACACCAGGCCGTATGGGCTCACTCATCGGATTGCTGCCAAACCCTATTTGAATATGCCCGCTCGCGCAGACGGGAAGATCCCGCTGCTGCTGTCTCAAACCGGGGTGTTCACCGATACCCGGCACCGCATTCCCAGCGAGGCGCTGATACCGTACGACCTGATTGTGGCCTTCTGGTCTGACGGCGCTGCAAAGACCCGATGGGTTGCCATTCCAAATCAAAGAATAAAATATTCAGCCAGCGGGCAATGGGTCTTCCCGGCAGGCACGGTGTTCGTGAAGAATTTCGATTTGCCGGTGGACGCAACCGACCCGAACGCGAAGCGGCGCCTGGAGACGCGCCTGCTGGTCCGAGACAGCGCCGGTGGGGTTTACGGGGTGACTTACAAATGGCGCGCCGACGACAGCGACGCGGACCTGTTGCCAAACAGCTTGCTCGAAGATATTTCAATCAAGACGGCTTCGGGTCAGCCGCGCCGCCAGACCTGGTACTACCCCAGCCGCAAGGACTGTGTGACCTGTCACACCGCCGGAGCCGGCGGCGTTCTCGGGGTCAAGACGCGCCAGCTCAATCACGCCTTCAGCTACCCGTCAGGGGTCGCAGACAATGAACTGCGTAGCTGGAACCACGTTGGACTCTTTGATCGGACAATACCGGCAGATCAGCTGGCCAGCCTTCCGACGCTGGCCGCGTCGGACGACTCTACCCGCAGCCTGGAGGACCGGGCAAGATCGTATCTGGACGCCAATTGCTCGCACTGCCACCACCCCGGTGGGACGGTCGCCTATTTTGACGCCCGATATACCACGCCGCTTGTACAACAGGGACTGATCAATGGCCCGGTGCTGATCGATCAGGGTATCGACAGGCCAAGAATCATCTCGCCGCACGACGTCTGGCGCTCCATTGCCTTTATGCGCGTGAACACCGACGGCGATATCAGAATGCCGCCACTGGCGCGCGAAACCATCGACCAAAAGGGGGTGGCCCTGCTCAGCGAGTGGATTCAGAGCCTGCCGGGTCGGGCGGTGCTGGATCCGCCATCTCTGTCGCGGCCCGGAGGTACCTATGAAGCGCCGCTTGAAGTCGCACTGCAGGACAGCGAACCCGGCGCCGCCATACATTACACCCTGGATGGCAGCGAGCCGGGCGCGTCCGACCCGGTGTACGAGGCGCCAATCCAAATCACGGGCACCGAAATTGTGCGCGCCAGAGCGTTCAAGGATGGCTTCACGCGCAGCATCACCGGGCAGGAGATCTATATTGTCGGACCCTAGTCTCCCAAAACCAGGGGCTGCTGCTAGCGCGGGTTGGGCACGATAACAATGCCCCACGGGCTCTGCCCCGCCTGAATTCGCGCAATTTCCCTGTCGGTCTGCAAATCGACGACTGACACGTCGTTCGATGGTCCGTTCGCCGCGTAGAGATATTTGCCGTCCGGCGAAATGATGATCCCCCACGGGCGAGCGCCGACCTTGATGCTGTCGAGCAAATCATAGGTATGGCTGTCGAGCACCGACACGGTTCCGGCACGCCCGTTACTGACATAAATTTTCTGGCCGTTGGGCGCCGTCCGCACCCGCACTGGCCGCGACCCCGGCGGCAAGTTGATGGTCTTCAGAACGGTGTAGTGCACTGTATCGATCACGTTCAATTGACCGACGGACTCTGATGGAATGAACCCAATTGCTGTTCCCGGCAGGAAATCGACGCTACGCGGCCGCAGTGGCACCGTGAAGTGCCCAATCACTTTGTAGCCGGCCGCATCAATCACGTAGATCTCGCCGCCTGCCTCGCAGGTTACATAAAAGCTTTTGCCATCAGGGGCTGTGGCTACACCCTCGGGTTCCTGGCCGACAGGAATGATATGTGTCACTTTTCCGCTGGCGAGGTCGATAACGCTGGCGGTCTTGACGTCTTCATTGGAGACGTAGAGTTCGGCCCCCGACTTGCTCAGAGAAAATTCCTCAGGATCCGAACCCACGGATATTTTGCCTGTGAGTTTCTTTTGCGCGACATCGATCACCCCAATGCCATCGGCGGATTTGTCGGCGTGCGCTGTATCATCGTCGTCGTCGTCCTTGCCCCTTTGGAAGATCGGGTTGCCTTTCGCATCTAGCTTCGGCGGTGGTGCTACGGGAGTGCCACTCATGGCTATGTAGACCGTCCTGCCGTCGGGACTCACCTGGATGCCGCGCGGCCGCTTGCCGACCGGAATCGTGGCCACGACTTGGAAATCGCCGCCATTGATGACCGTGACGTCGCCGGATTTTTCGTTGGAAACGAAGATCTGATAATTCTGACCCGCTAGCGTCTGTGCCGGCAGTGACGACCATGGGATCAGCGCTGGCGTGAGACCAATGAAGAACCGGACAAGGTGGTTACGCTTATACATGCGGATGCTGCCTCAAAGCCAAGCTATGATTGCGGATGCAAGCATAAGCCAAGCGTCCATGTAATCGCCATCCCGACCTTGATTTATCCAGGTGTGTCGGATCAGTGCTTCGATTCCAGCCCAAATTCATTGGCTATCGCGAATAGCCGAAATGGAGAATCTACACGCAGCTTTTGCCTGATCGCGGATTGATGCCTGTAAATGGTCTTCGAGTCCAGTCTCATCGAGTGCGCGATATCACCGATCGACTGACCTTGCACCTGCATGCGCAGCACTTCGAATTCGCGCGCCGACAGCGCATCGCTCGCAGACTGGCCGGTCGTCGAATCGCCCACGGCAAGCGTCCGGGCGACAGTCGCACTTAGATACTTCTTGCCGCTGGCGATGGCGTGCGCGGCTTCCACCAGGACGCCGGGCGCATTGGCCTTGGTCACGTAGCCGAATGCGCCCGCCTGCAATGCGCGTTTCGCGAAGATGGCGTCCTCTTGCCTGTTGAAGATCAGCACCCGGGCATCAGCCTCGTGCTCCAGCATGCGCCGCATTGCCTCTATTGACTCCCGGTAAGGTGATGTCCATGACGACGATCTCGGGTCCGAGCTTGCGGAATAGCCCGCAGGCCTTGGCCGCGTCGGCCGCCTCGCTAATCACGACCATGTCGCGGCGACACTCCAGGAGTCGCCGATACCCCTCGCGCACCACCGCGTGATTATCCACTAGAAGCACCGTCACGCGACGGTCGTTTCTGTTAGCCATCTTGCTTGTTCTCGTTGTCGCCTCGCGCTCGGCAACCTAATCAGCGCGCGCACACAAGGCGAGGGATTTGCGCCGGCCAATCACGGGTTGAAAGCCTGAAAATCTACGGACCACGGTCGCGGGCACTCAGGACACGCTCTGTAGTCACGCTGGTCAGGTGATACAGCGGCCCGGGCGGCAGCTCAGCCGCGTGCGCCTTCCGGCTTCAGTACCTGCGCATCCATCTTGAGGCACACATCGAGGGCGACGTGCTCGACCAGGCTGCCGGGCAGCTCATGCTGCCAGGTGGGCACGGTGTTGTTGACCGAGACGTCCGAAAGCCGACGAGTCGCCATGCGAGCGCAATCGAACTGCCTGAGTTCGATAATGCTCTTATCGATGCCCGCAGCATTGCGGTAATACTCGCGATCGATCCACGCGGTGACAACCGAGCCTTCTCGTCTCGCGTACCGATCTGAGACGTATATATTCATACCGGGGGCGGCCATGGCCCATCGCCAGGCGCTCTTGTCGTTCGGTGAAGGGGCCTTGTCCCACAGTATCGCGCTGGCATCCGTCGGCGGACTGGGTTGCGCTGAAGTTGCACACAGTAGCGCAACGATAAGCGCGCCCCACAGCGCTCCCACGGTCGTGCGTCCCCGCGTCGCAGCTGCCGCTCGTAGGTTGCGTTGTCTGAGCTTTATGTGGTCCATGCAACGCGATGGTAAAGACAGCGGCACGGGATCGATCTCCAACCGGGTCACAGTTGCGCGGCGGGGCTATGTGAGCCGGCTATCGATTTGCTCGCTAACCCGACCATAGTCGGATTATGTAATTCGCTTGTTTACGCGGGTTCGTGGGACACGCGAAGATTCACTGATCAGGCGCCCGAGCGCCCTGGCTTCAGTACCTTCGCATTCATTTTGATGCACACCTCGAAGGCAACGCGCTCGAGCAAGCTGCCCGGCAGTTCCTGCTGCCAGGTGGCCACTGTGCGGTTGATCGATACAGCGACGAATATGCGCGCCTCATGGCGAAGAGGCCGGCGGTCAGCGGTGTGTTCATAACCCCAACTTCTTGGCTATGCTCAAAAGCTGCACCGCCGAATCAGCGCCCAGCTTCTGCCTGATCACCGATTGATGGTTGGAGACCGTCTTGGGATTGATCCCCATTGAGCGCGCGATATCGTTGATCGAGTGGCCCTGTACCAGCTGGCGCAATACTTCAAATTCGCGGGCCGACAAGCCATTGCTCGCCGCCGAATCCAGCGCGTCGGCGCGCAGAGCCAGGGCCTGGGCTACGGCCGCACTCAGGTACTTCTTACCGCTGGCGATAGTGTGCACGGCTTCCACCAGGACGCCGGGCGCACTGGCCTTGGTCACGTAGCCGAATGCGCCCGCCTGCAATGCGCGTTTCGCGAAGATGGCGTCCTCATGCATGCTGAAGATCAGCACCCGGGAATCAGGCTCGTGCTCCAGCATGCGCCGCATGGCCTCGATGCCACTCAATCCCGGCAAGGTGATGTCCATGACCACGATCTGCGGCGCCAGCTTGCGGAACAGCGCGTGCGCCTCGGCCGCGTCGGCCGCCTCGCCGATCACGACGATATCGCCGTGGCGCTCCAGCAATCGACGATAGCCTTCGCGCACCACCGCGTGATCGTCCACCAGCAGCACCGTTACCCGATCGGATTTGGCGCCGGCCACAGCTATTCCCCTTGCGCTGGCAGGGTGGCGCTGAACGACATACCCCGACCCGGCGCGCTCTCCAACTGGAATGTGCCGCCGGCCATCTCCACACGTTCGCGCATGCCGCTCAGTCCGAATCCCGTGGTGCGCGCGCCCGGATCCATACCGCGACCGTCATCGGCCACAGTCAGTATCAACTGGTCGGTGCCGTTGCGGTCTGATTTGTGTCTTTCCATTATGATGTCGACCTGCCGAGCGGCGGCGTGCTTATAGGTGTTGGTCAGCCCTTCCTGGATCAGGCGATACAGTGTGAGCGTCAGCGACTCATGCAGCGCGTGCAAGTCGCCGCGGATGATCAGGGAGAATTTTGTCCCCGGCAGGCGTTGCCGCCAATGATCCACGCAGTTCTCGATCGCGGCGGCCAATCCCAACTCATCAAGACCCACCGGACGCAGGCGCCGGATCATGTCGCTGACGGCACCATGCACGTGGTCGATGCTGCGGATGATTGACAGCGACGTTACAACCGAAAACTGGGCGTCGCCGCCACCGCTGTCGCTGATGGCCACGGCATCGAGCTTGATCGCATTGAGATATTGCCCCAGCTCATCGTGCAACTCGCGCGCCATGTGCTTACGCTCCAATTCCTGCAGTCGCAGATATTCCTGTGCCAGCTTACGGTTTTCCGACAGCACGCCGGCAAGGCGCGTTTCGGCCAGCTGCCGCGCCTGCAATTGACGAGCCGCCTGGCGATTTCGCCGCCAGGACAGCCAGATCAGGCAGATTGCAAGCACCAGTAATCCAACCGGCAACTCGTCGAGCTGAATGTACTCCCAGTGACGCGTGAGCGCGTACAGCGTCTCGGTGAGCTGGAAATGTGCCGCCAGGATGATGCTCAGGGCGGTAAGGCCGACCACGACCGCGGCCTCGGGTATCCCGTGTGTCAGTTGTGACACTGGCAATTTAGGCTGCGATTCGCTCATGACTCACCTTGCGGCATGCTCGATATTGAACTCACCACGATCGGGAAAAATGCCCGATTGTGGCGGGAAGTGATCTCTGGTCGGCCGGGTGCCATTCGCAGACACTACGGGCATCGCAGAAAACGAAAGGGGGCTGTCGTGACCCGACTGTCCATCGCCGGGATTTTCTCATGTTATGCAATTGTGCTCTGGCCGGGAATGCCAGTGCACGCTGCCGATGTATCCGCGGCCGGCAATGCCCAGGAGCTTCAGACCGTAGTCGTGGAAGCGACCGCGATTTCCGGTGCCGAGGTGGATGCTGACAAGATTCCAGGCAATGTTCAGAGTCTTTCCGCTTCGGACCTGAGTCGGGACGGAAGCGCCAACCTCACGGGAGCAATGGATTCCCAGCTCGGTAGCGTCAACATCAACGACACGCTGGACGATCCGTTCCAGCCCGACATCCTGTTTCGCGGCTTTGAGGCCTCGCCGGCGCTGGGCACGCCCCAGGGGCTTGCGGTCTATCAGAATGGTGTGCGGATCAACGAGGCCTTTGGCGATACGGTCAATTGGGATCTGTTTCCGAGTATCGCGATCAATCAAGTGGAGCTCGTGAGCTCGAGCCCGGTGTACGGTCTCAATGCCCTCGGCGGCGGCGTCTCAATCAGCATGAAGGACGGTTTCAGTTATCACACCTCCGATGTGGAACTGTCGGGCGGCTCATTCGGAAACCACGCCGCGGCGGTGCAGTACGGGGCGAATTCCGGCATCTTCGGCATCTACGTGGCCGGCAATGCGCTGCAGAACACCGGTTGGCGTCCATACTCCGATGATTCGCTGCGTCAGCTGTACGCCGTGGCGAGCGTTCGCACCAACCGCGGGTCGCTCGATCTAAGCTACACCCGGGGCGACAATCAAATGGACGGACAGGGGCCCGCGCCAGTGCAGGAAATGGCGGTCAACCGCTCCCTGGTCTTTACCGGCCCCCAGACCAACATCAACCGGCTGAATTTTCTGACGCTGAACGGCTCCCTGAAACTCACCGATAACTGGTCAGTGCAGAGCCTGGTCTATTACCGGCAGTACCAGCAGGTGGTCTCGAACGGCAACACGACGGACTACACGGCCTGTACGACCCCCGCCGGCCAGCTGTGCCAATCCGATGCGATGACTCCGATCTACACCTCGTCCGGTCAGGCCATACCCGATATCTCCGATGGCGGGACGCTACCTATCGGGGAAAATGATTTCGAAACGATCAACGCCTATGGGCGCGGCGCTGCACTGCAGACCAGCGACAGCGACACTATTTTCGGTCATAGCAATGTAATCACCGTCGGCGCGGTCATTGACTATGCGCAGTTGAATTTTCTCTCCGGCGCCGTGATCGGACTCATCAACCCACAGCTGTTCGTAGAACCGTCCCCATGGACGGTCGATACGCCGGAGAGCTCTCCCTTCGGCGGAAACCCCGTGAACCTGAAAGGCGTCAACCGGGATTTCGGCGCCTACGTGACCGACACATTTGATGTGACGTCAGAGTTTTCGGTCACGGCCAGTGGGCGCTATAACAGTGCGGCCGTCGACCTGCAGGACCTGAACGGGACGGCCCTCACCGGCGATAATCGCTTCTACCATTTCAATCCGGCGATCGGAGCCACGTATAAAGTGTTGCCGACACTGACCGCTTATGCCGGCATCGCGCAGAACACCCGCACGCCAACGGCGAGCGAGATCGAATGCTCCAATCCGCTCACGCCCTGCCTGTTGCCCACCAACCTGGCCGGAGATCCTCCGAACCTGAAGCAGGTCGTGGCACATACGGTGGAATTCGGTGTGAGGGGCAGGGTGCCCGCCGCCTCGCCCGACGGCGGCACGCTGTCCTGGAACCTCGGCGCATTTCGCACCCAGCTTGACGATGATATCTACGGCATCGCAACCTCGATCAGCACGGGCTACTTTCAGAACATCGGTGCAACACGGCGCGAGGGCATCGAGGCAGGCTTGAACTACCAGACCCTCGCCTGGTCGGCCTATTTCAACTACAGCTACGTCGATGCCACGTTTGAATCGCCGCTGCTGCTGCCTTCGCCGTCCAACCCGTTCCAGGACGTGAACGGCAACATCCAGGTCGAGCCAGGGGATCATCTGCCCGGCATTCCGCAACACCGGGTCAAGGCGGGGCTGGACTACAAGGTGCTGCCGCAGTGGACGGTCGGGGCGTCGGTGAGGTTCGTCAGCAGCCAGTTTTACGTCGGGGATGAGTCCAATCAGAACGCGCCGCTCCCCAGCTATCAGGTGTTTGGACTGCATTCGACCTATCAGGCCACCCGCTGGCTCCAGGTCTTTGCACATATCGACAATCTGCTGAACGCCAAATACGCTACCTACGGGACGTACAGCGATCCCACGGGTATAGGTGCGCCGGGGGTGCCGGTCAATGGCATGACCAATGGCCCGAGGATCGATAATCGATTCCTGAGTCCCGCGTATCCGTTCGCCATATACGGCGGAGTGCGAATTACCTTCTGATCTGATCTGGGCACCCGACATCCTTGCCCTGCGCGCCAGATGGCCGCGCCAACGTTACAATCGCGCTGTATTTATTGTATACAGCGCGTGTGAAGCCGATAGCGCGACCTGACTCTATGCCGGGCTGATGACGGCCCGCATATGACCTTAATCCTGCTGGCATTCCTGGGAGGAGCACTGACGATTTTAAGTCCGTGCATCCTGCCGGTACTGCCCTTTGTGTTTGCACGCGCCGAACAGCCGTTCCTGAAAAGCGGTTTGCCGTTACTGGCCGGTATGGCCATTACATTTACCGGCATTGCGACGCTGGCGGCCGTCGGTGGTGCCTGGGCGGTACGTATCAATCAATACGGCCGCGTGTTCGCTCTGGTCCTGCTGGCTGCGTTTGCGGTGACCCTGCTGTCGCGGCACCTGTCCGATTGGCTGGCCCGTCCTTTCGTCAAACTCGGCAATCGACTGTCGCAGGCGCCTGTGAGCACCGGCCCCGAGCTGGTGAACTCACTGGTGCTGGGTGTCGCAACGGGGCTGCTGTGGGCGCCGTGTGCGGGTCCGATTCTTGGGCTGGTGCTCACGGGCGCTGCGCTCTCCGGGCCCAATGCCCGAACCACGCTGCTGCTCGTTGCCTATGCGGCTGGAGCCGCCGCTTCCCTGGCGTTGGCGACGCTGGCAGGCGGCCGCATCTTCAAAACTCTCAAAAAATCACTTGGGGCAGGTGAATGGATCCGTCGCGGCCTGGGGGTCGCCGTGCTCGGCGCGGTGATCGTTATTGCATTGGGCTGGGACCGCGGCTTGTTGACGCAATTGTCGTACGCCAGCACCAATCGCGTGGAACAGTCGTTGATAAATGCGATCAATCCGCCTCCGCCCTCGGTATCAGGGACGCACAGCGAGGGTGAGCTGCCGTCACTGAGTGGTGCATCATCCTGGCTGAATTCGGCGCCACTGACACCCGAAGCTCTGCGCGGTAGCGTTGTGGTGGTGGATTTCTGGACCTATTCCTGCATCAACTGCCTGCGATCGCTACCGTTTGTAGAGGCCTGGTACAAAAAATATAAAAATCACGGCCTGGTGGTCATTGGCGTGCATACGCCGGAATTTGCATTTGAGAGGAATGAAGACAACGTGCGCCGTGCGGTCAGCGATCTTGGCATCACCTACCCGGTTGCCCTCGACAACGATTACGCCATATGGCGGGCGTTCAACAACCAGTACTGGCCCGCGCATTACTTTATCGACTCGACCGGCCAGATACGCGGCCATCACTTTGGGGAAGGCGACTATGACCAATCAGAGCAGATTATCCGGCAGTTGCTGACCGAAGCCGGATACACGAAATTAGGGCTGCCCGGGACCGGAGCGGCGGAGGCAAATGGCGTCCAGGCGGCAGCGGACGTCACGCACGTGCAATCGCCGGAGACCTACCTCGGATATCGGCGCGCCCAAAGCTTTGCATCACCGGGGGACCTGGTGCACGACATCGCTCACACCTATGAAGTCCCGGCGTCGCTGGCCCTGAACCAGTGGGCATTGGCAGGGTCGTGGGCGGTCGATCCCGAGAAAGCGGTGCTGCAGGCGGCGCCAGGAAAGATTGAGTTCCGTTTCTTCGCGCGAGATCTTCATCTGGTAGTGGGGCCGGGCGCGGACGGTAAGCCGGTGCGCTTTCGCGTGCAGCTGGACGGCGCCGCACCGGGTGCAAATCATGGCACTGATACGGACGCAGATGGATCAGGAGTAATCAGCGAGCAACGCCTCTATCAATTGATTCGACAGTCGACGGGGGTAGGCCAGCACATCTTTTCGATCGAATTCGAGGATAGCAATGCGCAGGCGTATGCGTTTACGTTTGGTTGAAGGGCGCCGTTAATCGTACAATACATGCAATTCAACGCCTGCCGAATGAAGGAGCCGCGACGATGAAGGGCAAAAGCGTCCTGATCAGTGTGGGCGTTACGACGGCGCTCGCCGCCCTGGCTACCGCCGCTGCGATTTCCGCCCAGGACAGGTACGCGCTCAAAGTGCCGGGTGGGCTCGCGTTCTCCGAGTTCAAGGGATATGAAGACTGGCATACGATTGCCATCAGTCATAACGGCGACCTGCTTGCCGTGATTCTCGGCAATCCCGCGATGATCGACGCGTACAAGGCCGGTGTGCCCGGAAACGGCAAGCCTTTCCCCGACGGCGCGAAAATGGCTAAGATTCATTGGAACGCGCGCAAGAACGAGGCCGAACCAGGTCAGCCGTCGGTGCCCGGGACGCTGCACGACATCGATTTCATGATGAAGGACAGCAAGCGGTTCGCGGACAGCGGCGGTTGGGGGTATGGGGAGTTTGAGTATGACGCGGCGTCCGATATGTTCAGGCCTGGCACCGTGAAGGACCAGCCAGCGCAGGCAAACGATGCCAAGTGCGGCTTCGCGTGCCACACGATAGTGCAGAAGCAGGACTACGTTTTCACCGCGTATCCGAAGAGGTGACGTCACCTGCGCTGGGGGAGGTACACGTGGACGAGACCAAGGATGCGGCATTCGCCGCAGGCATGCAGGTGCGACGCGAGATGTTCGGGCCCGGCGGCGCCGAGGAGCGCTACGCGCAGGCCACGGACTTCAATCGCCCGTTTGAGGACCTGGTCACGCGCTACTGCTTTGGCGACGCGTGGACACGACCGGGGCTGGACCGCAAGACCCGCAGTCTGATCACGCTGGCCACACTGACCGCATTGAGCAAGCCCAACCAGCTCAAGGTGCACGTCGAGGGCGCCTTGGCGAACGGCTGCAGCGTCGAGGAGATCCGCGAGACGATCCTGCATACCGCTGCTTATGCGGGCGTGCCCTGTGGGGTCGAGGCCTTCACTGCCGCGGCCGAAGCTCTCGCGCGTCACGCCGAGCGCAAACGGTGAACGTCGCGTTCGTCGGGGTGGGTGCCATGGGCGCTTATATGAACGCCGCCCGTATTGGACAGATGCTGTGATCGCGAGGCATCGAGGTACAGATGCAGTCTTATATCCGGCCTACGTTATGCAGAGCTTTGGCTCTGCGTGGCCCTGATGAAAATCCGCTGAGGAAGGCCTCATCTCCCGAAAGGACTCGAAGTCCAAGCGCCCATACAGGCTTACTTCCTCACGGTCCGACCTATTTGCCATCACGAGTGTTGCACCCGCTCAATTCGATTGGCTAATCCTCCAG
>Ga0302180_10000371_pt1 | contig 37062 bp, 36 predicted proteins | sample I_Palsa_E3_2_FD_200575 | JGI IMG/M metagenome (GOLD analysis project Ga0302180, IMG submission 200575) | Peat permafrost microbial communities from Stordalen Mire near Abisko, Sweden - I_Palsa_E3_2 | ecosystem: Environmental > Terrestrial > Soil > Palsa > Peat permafrost | place: Sweden...
ACGCTGTAGACGAGGCCGCGCTTCTGGCGCAGCTCTTGCCAAAGTCGCGATTCGAATGCGCCGCCCGCGCCGAGGATCTGGTTGAGAACGAGGAACGTGTCGTAGTCGGGACTGTTGCGCCCGACCCCCGGCTGCCCGAGGCGAACGTAGACCTGAGTTGCATCGGTGCCAACGTATTCGTGGCCGGAATGCGCGGTTGGAAACGACATCGCATGCGCGTCAGGCTTCGAGCCCTGTGCGCTCCAGCCGGCGAACGCGCTCTCGAGTACGCTGCGCACTTGATCCGGCGTCACGTCGCCGACCACCGCAATCGTCGTAAGATCCGGGCGCCAGTAGGTCTTGGTGAAGGTCGTCAAATCGGCTTGCGTGAGGCTCTGGACGCTCGTCTGGCTTGCATGGCGCAGCGAGGGATCACCGGGTGCAGCGAGCAGTCGCAAGTAGGCGCGATCGATCATCACGCCGGAAATGGTCGCCGTCGATTGCAGACTGTTGGCGAGTTGCTCGCGTTCGAGCGTGAACCACGGTTCGCCAAATGTCGGGTGCATCACGCCGTCCGCGAGAATGGCGACGATCTTCGGAAAATCGCGGGCCAGACCGCGCGCGCTAAAGCTCTGACCGTTCTGCACGACCGCACCCATCATATCGACCGCCTTGCGCCGCTGCGCAAAGGGGTATTGCGCACTGCCGTAATCGGCGAGTGTGGAGGCGAGGTCTGCGATGCCTTCTTTGCCGGGCGTCGCAAACGCCGGGGAACCCGCGATTTCGCCGCTCAGAATGAAGGTCGAACGATCGGGCTTGGGTTGCACGAGCACCCGGATGCCGTTCGAGAGGGTGAAGCTGGCCGGATCGAGCGTACTGCGCGCCGTCGTCGGCGTGCGAACGGCTTCGCGTAGCGCGGGCGGCACATCGATCGGCCCAGTCGGCACGCGCTTGGAGAAATCGTCACTTATTGCTGCGTCGCTCTTTTGCGAATTGCTGCGGGGCCGTTGCGCGTTCGGGTCGAGGCGTCCGATAACGGTGGGGCGGTTCAAGTATTGGCGCGCGACCGCAAGAAGCGATGCTCCGTCGAGCGCAGCGAGCCGGTCGTCTTCGTTACTCACGCGCTCGTTCACGATGCCGTAGGTGTAGCCGGCCAAATCGCCGAGGCCGTCGACCGAATCGGCGGAATAGAGGCGTTCGGCGATGGTCAAGCGCTTCGCCGCCTCGACCAGATCGGGCGCGAATCCGTTTGCAAGCGTTTGCGCCATCGTCGCCGCAAAGACGCGCTCGGCCTCATCCGCATTATGTCCGGGATTGAGCACGATGTCGACGTGCAGCAGGCCGCCTTTGAGCTGTGTGTCTTCCGTCGCTTGCAGAGCGATCGCGATGTTGCTTTGCACCAGCGCTTGATAGAACGGCGAAAGCTGATTTTCGATCAAGACGGCAAGCGTGCTAATCGCCGGTTCGCCAGGCTCCGAGTCGCCCGGAACCGCGTACGCGAAATCGATGATGCCAAAAGGGAAGGGCAGATCTGACGTGACCGAGACCGTGTGCGCAACCGGCGTCGGATGCTTTTCGGTGCGCTCGGGCAGCGTCTTGCGCGCGATCCCGCCGAAGTAGTGTTCGGCTTTCGCGAAAATTGCGGTGTGGGTGACGTCGCCGGCGATCACCAGCGTCGCGTTGTTCGGCGCATACCATTCGTGGTAATACTTCGCAATGTCGGCAGCACTAGCGTGTTCGACGTCGCTGATGTATCCGGTCGGCGCGCGCCCGTTCGGCTGGCCCGGATAAGCGGCCGCGCGCACGAGCTCGAGCAGACTGAAGAACGGCGAGCCTTCATCGCCTTCTAGTTCGCTGAGCACGGCGCCGCGCTCGACGTTCCAATCGGCTTGACGCATCGCCGCGTGCTGCATGCGGTCGGCCTCGATCGCAAGGCCGACATCGACCTTATCCGCGGGCATCTCGAAGTAGAATTGCGTGTAATCGTACGAGGTCTGACCATTCATCTGCGCGCCAAGCCGCGCGACGACATCGTCGAGACCACCCGCGCTCATATCGGTGGTTCCGCGAAACATCATGTGTTCGGTCGCGTGCGCAAGGCCCGTCTTGCCCTTGGTCTCATCCAGTGAGCCGAAGTGATACCACACCGCGGTCTGCACAACCGGCGCCGCGTGATCCTCGATCACCACCACGCGCAAGCCATTTTTCAAGGTCGTCGTGTAAATGCCGGCATCACCCGGGCCGCCGGTTTGCTGGGCGCCGGCGCTCGAGCCCGCAAGCGCGAAGATGGCGCAGGCGATCAGGATGACGAGTTGCTTCACAGTGTCCCCAAATAGTAGCGAGCCGACGTTTCCACCGCGGCGCGCGGAATCAGACCGATTAGTTCACTTCGGCGGATCGCAACGCCGTTCTTGGCGGCCAGGCGCGCGATCGACTCGACGATACGGTAGAGCGGCGTCGCTTCGACGTCTGTGACATTGAGCGAGACTTGTACCACCCCCTCGCTCAAGCGTAGTCCCAGCGCGCGCAAGCCGCGCAAACCGCCCGAGCGTTCGCGCAAACTACGGGCGATCGCTTTAGCGAGTGCCAAATCGCCGCTCTCCAGCTCAACGTTGAAGGCGACGAGGACGTTTCGCGCGCCAATCGCGATCGCACCGGCACGCTCGTGGCTGGGAATTTCACCAACGTCCGGGGGCAACTGCTCGAAGCGCGCCTCGAGTCCTTCGAACTCACCGGCACGCACGTCAGCGAGCAGTTCGCGCTGCGGTGCCCGCGCTGCGGCACCATAGAAGAAGGAAGGCACGCGATAGCGCTCCCAAATCCGCGCCCCGGCTTGATGCGCCAGGGCAGCCGCGTCGGCGAGCGAGGCATCGCGCAGCGGCACGAACGGCAGCACGTCCAACGCGCCGATGCGCGGATGTGTGCCCTGGTGGGCGCGCAAATCGATTCGTTCCACCGCGACGCCGGCGAGTGCGACCGCCGCATCGAGAACGCGCGCAGCGTCACCGGCGATCGTGAGCACGCTGCGATGGTGGATGGGATCGCTCGTGCGATGCAACACGCGCGCGCCGGTCGCGAGGACGGCGTCAACCGCCGCATCGATCGTTGCTGCATCGCGCCCCTCGGAGAGATTTGGAACGATCTCGAACAGCGCCATCTACGAGAGGGCCGCGGCGATCGCCGAGGCGACGTCGCGATACTTCTCGGGCGAGAAGAGTGTGCGGTATCCGAGCTTACGTGCCTCGGCTTCGCGCCGGGACGCGGCGTTCACGCCGCGCAACTCACCGGAAAGGCCCAGCTCGCCGAAGGCCACCGCGTTGGGCGGCATGGGCCGGTCGCGAAACGAGGACGCGATCGCGAGCGCAATGCCCAGATCCGCGGCCGGTTCGCTCACGCGCAATCCACCTGCGACCGAGGCGTAGACGTCGTGCGTCCCCAGATGCATGCCCACGCGGCGTTCGAGCACCGCGAGAATCATCGCGAGACGGGCTTGGTCGAGATTGTTCGCGAGGCGCCGCGGCGTGCCGTAACTGCTCTCGCCGACGAGTGCTTGCACTTCGATGAGGACCGGCCGCGAACCGACGATTGATGCGACGACGCACGAGCCGCTGGGCCGCTCTTCGCGTCCGGCCAGAAAGAGTTCGGAGGGATTGGCGACTTCGTCGAGGCCGCGATCGTGCATCGCAAAGACGCAGATCTCGTCGATCGAACCGAAGCGATTCTTATAGGCGCGCAGGATCCGGTATTCGCCGCTGGTCTCGCCTTCGAAGTAGAGCACCGTGTCGACCAAATGCTCGAGCAGACGCGGTCCGGCGATCGCGCCGTCCTTGGTGACGTGTCCCACGAGGAACGTGGCGCATCCGGTGCGCTTGGCGAATTCCATGAGCGCCTGCGTGCAATCGCGAATCTGGGTGACGCTTCCAGCGTAGGATTCGGCGTCCGGCAGCCACACGGTTTGAATTGAATCGACGATAACCGCAATGGGATCGGTGCGTTCGAGCGCATCGAGGACCGCGCGCAGGTTGGTTTCGGCATGGACGAGCAATGGCGCCTCGATGCCGAGCCGCTGCGCGCGTAGCTTCACCTGGGCGGCGGATTCTTCGCCGCAGACGTACACCACGCGGCCACTCGAGCACAAGCGCGCCGCGATTTGCAGGAGCAGCGTTGACTTTCCCGCGCCCGGGGGTCCGCCGATCAGCGTCACGCTTCCGGGCACGATGCCCCCGCCGAGCACCGCATCGAATTCGTTCATGCCGCTACGCAGACGAGCGATCTTCGTACTGTCGATCGATTCGAGCTCAATCGGAGCGAGCGCCGCATGACGCGCGTTCGCCACGGCTTTTGCGGCGCGCGTGGGAACGGCAAAGGGGCGCTCGTCGAACGAGTTCCAGGCTTCGCACTGCGGACAGCGGCCGAGCCACCGCGTCGATTCGAAGCCGCAGCCACTACAGAAGAAGACCGAGCGCGTTTTTGCCACGTCGAGAAGTTAGGCGCGGGGTGGAATGCGACCCCTCGGCGAATCGGCGGCTCGACCTATGAGCGTCCCAAGTCACCTCCAGATTGCCATCGACGGTCCAGCCGCATCGGGTAAGACGACCGTCGCATTCCGTCTGGCACAAGAGCTCGGCGTGCTCTACTTGGATACGGGCGCGATGTATCGCACGCTCGCGTATCTTGCGCTTCGCAGCGGCATCGATGCCGACAACGAGAGCGCGCTCGTGCGGCTCTGGGAGGGCGCGCACGTGAAGGTGACGCTCGATGCGAAGGCCCCGCAGGGGTTCCGCATCATTGCCGGCGGCGTTGAACTCGATGACGCGACGTTGCAATCGAATCAAGTGAGCACCGTCGTCTCGACGATTGCCGCGCATCCGCGCGTGCGCGAAGCGATGGTGAGTAGCCAGCGCGAGATCGCACAAGAGGGGCCGGTGGTCATGGCCGGGCGCGATATCGGCACGGTCGTCTTGCCGCTTGCGCAGGTCAAGATTTTCCTCACCGCCTCCGTGCAGGCCCGCGTCGAGCGCCGCCGCGCTCAATTGCTTGCTGCCGGCGACAACATCAGCGAGCATCAGCTCGCACAAGAAATTGAAGAACGCGACCGGCTCGACCGCGAACGCGCCGTCTCGCCCCTCGCGCCGGCGCAGGACGCGCACGTGGTCGATTCGAGCACGCTGGGCATCGACGCCGTGGTGGCCGAGATTGCCGGTCTCGTGGAGCGCTCACGATGAGTCTGTACGGACTTGCCAAGGGGTTGATCCGTCTCTTCGGCGCCCCTCTCTGGCGACTGCGCGCGTATGGGAAGCAGAACGTGCCGATGAGTGGACCGTTGATCGTGGCCTGCAACCACATCTCCAATCTCGATCCGCCGTTGCTTGGTGCTTGCTGTCCGCGCCGGATCAGCTACATGGCAAAAAGAGAGCTCTTTGAAATGCCCGTGCTCGGGCCGCTGATTACCGCGGTCGGCGCGTATCCGGTCGATCGTCAGGGAAGCGCCGCGGCGGCGATCAAGCGCTCCGTCGAGATTTTGCGCAAGGGCGGCTGCGTCGGCATCTTTCCCGAGGGAGGACGCAACGTCCACGGCGATAAGGAGCCGCAAATCGGCGTCGCGCTCCTGGCCTCGTTGACCAAGGCGCCGGTGGTGCCGGCCTATATCTCGGGAAGCGGGCAGGCCGGGCGCCTGGGTCAGATCAAAGTCGCATTCGGCAAACCGATCTCCTTGCCGCCGGATCGGAAAGCAACGCGCGACGACTTGGCGAAGTTCACGGATGACGTCATGAGCGCCATTTGGGCCGTACGGGAAAGCATCGATGGAAATTCGCAAGGCTAAGGTTCAGGGGTTCTGCTTCGGTGTCGCGATCACGGTCAAAAAGGCCGAGGAGGCGATCGCGCAGCGCAGTGACGTGACCACGCTCGGTCACGTCGTCCATAACCCGCAGACCGTCGCAACGCTCGAGGCGAGCGGGTTGCGCAATGCCGCAAGCATCGATGAGGTGCAAAGCGGTGCGCTCTTCGTGCGCGCGCACGGCCTGCCGATCGACGTATTCGAAAAGGCGCAGGCCAAGGGCCTAGAGATTATCGACGCGACCTGCCCAATGGTGACCAAGATTCACGTGCAAGCCGAGAAGCTAAAGGCCGAAGGCTATAAGATTATTGTGATCGGCGATCCGCAGCACCCGGAGGTCAAAGGCACGCTCAGCCACGTGCCCGGCGCGTGGTGCATCGAGACGGTCGAAGATGTTGCCAAATTGCCGCGTGGCAGCCGCATGGGCGTCGTCGTGCAATCGACATACTCGCGCGAGCGGTTCAGTGATATTGTCAAAGCGCTCAGCGAAAAATATTACGAAGTGCGCGCGGTGAATACAATCTGCACCGATACGAACAACCGGCAAAGCGAAGCGTTGCGCCTCGCAGAAGAAGTCGACATCATGGTCGTGGTCGGCGGAAAGACCTCCGCGAACACCAAGCACCTGGCCGAACTTTCCGAGACGCACGGTGCGCACTCGTATCACATCGAGGGCCCGGATGAGCTGCAGTCCGAGTGGTTCGACGGCGTCAAGGTGGCCGGCTTGATGTCGGGCGCCTCGACCCCGGGTTGGCTGGTCGATAGCGTGCAGGCGCGCATGGAGGAGCTCGCTCGTCAACTCGTCTGAGCGCTTCGAAGCCTACTTTAGCGAGTGTGTCCGGGAATATGGCGGATCGACCGCGATCGCCGACATGCTCGCCTATCATTTCGGTTATCCGCCGCATGGCCCAGCCCGGCGCGGCAAGCGCCTGCGGCCCACGATGCTCATGCGCGTGTGCGAATTCGAAGGTGCACCGCTCGAGCACGCGCTCGACGCCGCAGCGGCGGTCGAGCTGTTACACAACTATTCGCTCGTTCATGACGATATCGAAGATCGCGATGAGTTCCGTCACGGGCGCCGCACGCTGTGGAGTGTTTACGGGATAGCGCAGGCGGTTAACACGGGCGATGCGATGTGCGCGCTCAGCTTTCTCACGCTGATGCGCGCGAAGGCGCTGCTCGGTCCCGCGCGGGCGCTCGACGTGATTGAGCGTCTGCACCGCGCGCACCGCACAATGTGTGACGGGCAGTCGCTCGATCTGCAATTTGAAAGCGAGGGTCACGTCGAGCTCGCCGATTACGATGTGATGATCGCCTGTAAGACGGCCGCGCTCTTCGAGGCAGCATGTTCGCTGGGTGCTTGCGCTGCCGGCGTCGACGAATCGCGCGTTGCGGGCTACGCCGAGGTGGGACGGGCCTACGGGATGGCCTTCCAGGTGCGCGATGACTTACTCGGTATCTGGGGGTCAACCGACCGCACCGGCAAGACCGTCGCCGGCGACCTGATGCGCCGAAAGTGGAGCTTTCCGGTCGTGTGGGCCTTGGCCCAGCCGGCGTCGCCGGCGCGCGAGGTGGTTGCCGGCGCTTACCGTTCGCGGCGATCGCTCGATGCGACGGAGGTTGCAAACGTGGTCGCCGCGCTCGAGGAGCTCGGTGCCCGAGAGGCCGCGATGCGTGCCGTTGCAGAACCTATGGCCGTCGTGGAACGCCACCCGAACCGCGCGCTGCGTGACTATCTGCTCGAAACACTCGCCGAACCCGTCGGCTGACCGGAGGCCAGCTCTACCGTGAACGCCAGGACGAACGTCCAAACGTCCGTCTGGGAGCGCGCTCTCCCGTACGCACTGCCGCTCTTGCTGCTCGTCGGCTTCGTGGTGCGCATGTTGTTCATTGGGGCTACGGGGTTCTCGACCGACGTCAACACGTTTGTTGCCTGGGCGATCTCGTTGGTCGATAACGGTCTGCCGAACTTCTATGCAAAGACGAGCTTCGCCGATTACCCGCCCGGCTATTTCTACATCCTCGCGATCTTTGGCCATTTGTGGGCACCGTTTCGCGCGATGGATCCGCAGTACAACATTTTGCGGATCGTTGTGAAGCTGCCCGCGGTACTGGCCGATCTCGGTGTGGGCGCGTTGATCTATGCAACCGGCCGGCGCTTTGCCGCACCCGCGATTGCTCTTGGCGCCGCCGCGCTCTATCTTCTCAGCCCTGCCACGATCATGAATTCCGCTGACTACGGGCAGGTCGACTCGGTCGCAGGCGGCTTCGCGCTCCTCGGCGCGTATCTTCTTCTAAAGAGCGATGATTCGCCGGTTGGAACATTTCCGTGGGCGATCCCGGCGGCGTGGGTGAGCCTTGCATACTCGCTCTTGATCAAGCCCCAAGCTGCCGTGCTGATCGTGCTCTTCATTGCGTTCGCCTTTGCCGATCGTGCGCGCCTCCGCGATCGCCTCTACGGGACCGCCGCCGGCGTCGCCGCGGCGTTCGTGTTTTCGATTTTGCTCGTGCTGCCGTTCCATCCGACGGTCAATCCAATCGCCGCGCTGCAGTGGCTCTTGGGGCAGTACGCGTTCGGCTCGAGCCAGTATCCGTACAATTCGGTCAACGCGTTCAACCTCTGGTCGATCTTGCATCCGATGTGGCAAAGAGACGACCAGTTGGTCGGCTGGTGGATCGTGAAATTCCCGCAGTACGTCTGGGGCATCGCGCTGGTCGTCGCGGCGCTTGGGCTCGTGGTCTGGCGCTATCTGCAAGAACGCACGGCGGCTGCGTTTATGGAGTCGTGCACGATTGCACTTCTCGCATTCTTTATTCTCTCCACGCGCATGCACGAGCGCTACAGTTTCGATGCCGTTCTTTTTTGCACGGCGTGCATTCCGATCGCGCGACGATACCTGTGGGGCGCGATCGCGCTGACCGTTGTGCTCTTCGCCAATCAAATCTACGCACTGCAGTATCTCTCGGTGGTGACCAATCACACGCCGGGCGTTGATTCGTTCGACCTCTGGGGGCCGCTGAATTCGTTCTATGCGATGATCGCGGTCGGCACGTTCTTTGTGCTCGGCTATGCCTATTTGGGCACGGCCCCCGAAGCCGCACGCGCGGAAATTTCTAGAGAGCAAGAAGAAAAAACGAAAGCGAAGAAACGCGCGCGCGACTACTACGACCCGCGCGAAGGCCTTTCGGTGATGAGCGCGGTCGACTACATCGCGATGGGCGCGCTCGGCGCGGTCAGCTTCGTGCTCTCGTTCATCCGTTATTGGTATCCCGCAGACAAGATTTTCGACGAGATTTATTTCGCTCGCGCGGCCGAAGAATACCTGAAGAACATGCGCATCTACGAGAACACGCATCCTCCTCTCTCGAAGCTGTTGGTAACACTCTCGGTGCTGCTCTTCGGCGGCCTGGGCCACGGCGACAACTCGTGGGGCTGGCGCTTCCTCGATGTGGTTTTCGGCGCGATCGTGATCATGTTGCTCTATGTCTTCGCCAAGCGCGTGACCGGCTCGACGATCTTTGCCTCGATTGCAGCGTTCTTCTTGCTCTGCGACGGGATGCACTTCGTGCAGTCGCGCATCGGCACGCCCGAAGGCTTCGTGGTCGTCTTTTCGCTTGGAGCGGTCTACGCGTTTTATCGCTTCTGGATCGCCTCACAAGTCGAATCGCGCGCGCATACGGTCGTTCCACCGTGGGCGTTCGGCGCTGCTGTCGCGCTTTCGCTGGCTGCCGGCGCGATCGTCGTCGGGATTTGGGACCTGTTGTGGCGGTCTTTCGTGCATCCGCCGATGGTGCTCGATACGGCATCGAGCATCGTCGTCATTCTGTATGTCGCCCTCGGCGTCTATCTCTTTTTGCGGTACGGGCTCTTTCGCAACTGGTTTGCTGACGGCGCACAAGAGTTGACCTTTCCCGACGGCGCCTACGCGCTGGTCGAAGGATCGAGCCGCTCGCTCTACGCGCCCGATGGCGGCATCATCGAGGGCACGGGTGGGAAAGCGCGGATTACCGCCGGCGACCGTTCGCAAAACCGCGCCGGAGCGCTGGTCTACCCGGGCGACGACTTCACGATTAGCTATCGCTCCGATCCGAGCGAGACGTATGAAACCTCCGCAGCAAGCGCGACCTACGCCGAGAACGAAATTCGCGCGGGAGAAGCGCGAGAGAAGGGCTCGTCGGCAACGCTGTGGCTGATCGCCTTCACGATCGCGCTCGGCTTGCTGGTCAGCTCGAAGTGGTATGGCGTCATGGGCTTCGGAGTGAGCTTCGTCGTGCTGATTTTAATCTGGCTACAGCGCGTCTTTTTCGAACGTCGTCCAGCGCTGTGGGGCAATCCGCGCGGCTTCCGCCTCGACGGTGCGCTGGCGACGATTCTGTTCATCAGCGCGACCGTCTACGCGCTGGTCTGGGTTCCCGATCTGGTCCGCCAGTCATCCGATGCCAACGAGGTCCACAACTTTAACGATGTGGTCTATCGTCAGTACTCGATGTTCGAGTATCACGACAAGCTCGTAGCGACGCATCCGTACTCCTCGAAGTGGTGGGAATGGCCGATCGACTATGTGCCGATCGCCTATTACTATCATGATGGTCGCGCCGATCAGAAGAATCCGGACGGCTGCTGCGTCGAGGAGATCACCTCGATGCCCAATCCGTTGATCATGTGGATTGGGTTGATTGCAGTGCCGATCGTCGGCGTGCTCGCGTGGCTACGCAAGAACAAAGCGTACGCGCTTATTGTCTTGACCTACCTTTTGCAATGGCTGCCGTGGATGCAATCGCCGCGCATTACGTTCGCGTACCACTTCTACGTAAACATACCGCTGATTTGTTTGTGTAACGCAATCGTGCTCCAGCAGCTATGGCTCCACTTCCGAGATAAGGGCGAGAACGCTCGCCGCTGGACGATCGGGGGAATCGCCGCGGTTGTCGTGCTCATCGCGGCGGCCTTCGTCTTTTTCTATCCGGTTCTCGCGGCCGTCCCGCTCTCGTGGAACCAATGGCACCTGCGCATGTGGTTCCCCACCTGGATCGTCGGCCCTGGATAGTCCGATTTCTCCCAGGCTGTCGTTATGGAGGTCCTCATGTACTCATCCGTACACTTTGGCCCTCCATGCCTAAGCCTGAAAGAAATCGATCCTATCCATGGGAAGTAAGAGAATACATGTTAGAGGCTAGCTATGGGTCGTAAGTGGCAAAATATCAAGCTGGACAAGGGCAAGACGGACGCACAGCGCGGTGCGCTTTTTACGCGCCTTAGCCGCGAAATCACGCTCTCGGCGAAGTCGGGTTCGCCCGATCCTGAGTCCAATCATCGCTTGAAGCTTGCGGTCGAAAAAGCGCGCGAGCACAATATGCCCTCCGACAACGTCAAACGCGCGATCGCGCGCGCAAGCGGGAGCGGTGAAAAAGAGATCGAGGAGATCCGCTACGAGGGGTACGGCCCTGCTGGCCTCGCTGTCGTGGTGGATTTGGCGACGGATAATCGCAACCGGACCGCGGGCGAATTTCGCTTCATGTTTACCAAGCACGGTGGCCAGCTCGGAGAGACCGGTTCGGTCGGGTGGATGTTTGATGCGGTCGGCATTCTCGAAGTCGATCCGCAAGGTGCTTCCGAGGACGCTCTTACCGAGTCGGCCCTCGTCGACGGCGTGGTCGACGTCGACTACAGCGAGACGCGTGCCTACATTTATACGGAACCGGCCCAGCTCGCCGCAGCGCGCGACGCGCTGCGCGGCGGACTCAAGTTGGCCGACGTTTATCTCGGAGTTCGCGCCAAACAGACCGTCGCGCCCGAGGGAAGTGAGCTCGCTGCCGCGCTCGCATTTCTCGACGTGCTGGAGGAGCATGAAGACGTGCAACATGTCTTCAGCAATCTCGACGTGAGTGAGGCAGCGCTGGAGGCGCTCACCTGAATAGGACGCGCAACTGGCAAGAGGTCGTCCATCAGTACATCCCTCGCGATTGGATCTTTCCAATTGTGCTCGCTGCGTTCGTCGGCGTGTTGGTCTGGTTCGGACATCAAATCTATGAATTCTTGCTTCCGGCCGCCGACACCATAACCGTTCCGTCGTTCGTCGGCCAATCGGCGACCGACGCGAGCGCTGCAGCGCTGCAGATGAATCTCTCCGCGCAGATCGTCGATCACGCCACCAGCGATCGTTACCCGAAAGGCGCGGTCATGAGCCAACGGCCTGACGCGGGAACGACCGTGCGAGCCGGGCGCCAGGTCGATTTCGTTGTGAGCGACGGCATTATCATGCGCGTGATGCCGGACTTGCGCTACCAATCGATGCGCGAAGTGCAGCTGGACCTCTCGCGTTCGAGGCTGGTTCTCGGGCATGTTACCTCGGTTAAGAGCGATATTGTTCCCGGCGGACACGTGATCGAGCAAGATCCTGCGCCGCTCGAAAATGTCACCGAAGGCGAGAGCGTCAATCTCGTGGTCAGCAAGGGTGGCGCGACGATCGTTCGCGTTCCAACGTTCACGGGTCTGAAGATCGACGAGGCGCGCGACCTCGCGACCAAAGCCGGCGTCAAAATCGGGCAGATCGTCTGGACGCCGCTCGGAAAGGACGGGCCGTCGCACGGACTGGTCGCGCGCCAATCGATTCCGCCCAATACCAAGATCTCACCATATGACCCGGTCTCGCTGCAAGTCAGCGCCGGTCCAAACGAGTCGGGCTACATCATTCGCCAAGTGCACGTGCTCGCGTCGATTCCGGTCGTCGAAACCGCGCAGCCGGGGCAGCCGTTAACCGTGGTGTTGCGCGTGCGCGATGCCACCGGCGAGTATGACGCGTATCGCGCCTTCGCGCAGCCCGGCCAGAAGCTCGATTTTACTGTGACCGCGGTCGGCACGTCGGTCGTCGATCTCTTCGTGAATGACACACTGGTGGGCGAGACGCGCCTGGGTGACGAACCCGCCCGCATCTACGACGAGAAACCGACGCCCTCACCCTCGCCTGGAGGCCAATAGTGTGCCGATCCATACTTCGCGTGCATTCGTTGCGAACAGCGGCCTCCGCGGGCGAGGCGCGATGAACGACAAAAGCAGCGCTTTGCGAGTGAAGAGCAACGACGTCCGCGGCGTGCCGCTGACGCAACCCAACGGGCTGACACGCTCTTGCTCCGATTCTTCGTTACTCGTTTGGGCAACCAAAAGTACGCGAGCGCATACTTTTGGTTGCCCACACAGAGGTCCCACTATGCTCCCTCCTCGTGTCTCGACTCGGGGCAAGAGCGCGGTCAGCGAATGCTACGCCAAGAATGGAGCGGCACACTAAGTGTCAGTCGTCATCGCGCCGTCGCTGCTCTCGGCGGACTTCGCCCACATCGCCGATCAAATCGCGGCTGTTGAGGCTGGGGGCGCTGACTTTCTTCATCTCGATGTGATGGACGGACGCTTCGTTCCTAACCTCACCTGGGGACCGAAAATCATCGGTGATTTGCGCAAGCTTTCGAACCTGACGTTCGATGCGCATCTGATGATCGTCGAACCCGAGCGCTATGTCGATGAATTTCGGACGGCAGGCGCTGACATCATCACCTTTCATTTCGAAGCAACGACGCACGCGCAGCGTCTGCTCACGCACATCCGCTCGCTCGGCGCGAAGGCCGGCATCGCGCTCTGTCCGCAAACGCCGGTTGCGATGCTGCAAGACATCATCGACGACTGCGATTTGGTTTTGATTATGAGTGTCAATCCGGGCTTTGGCGGGCAACGCTTTATCCCGCGCTCGTTCGAGAAGCTGCAAGAGGCGCGCGCGCTGATCGACGCGCGCAATCCGAAGTGCATCCTGGAAGTGGACGGCGGCATCGGAACAGAGAACATTCGCCGCGTCGTGGACGCCGGTGCCGACGCCATAGTCATGGGCTCGAGTATCTTTGGCACGACCGACCCCGCGGCGACCGTGCGCGTCATGCGCCGTCTCGCCAGTGAATGAAGACGAGCTGGTAGAGGCGATCGCTGCGCTCACCGGCGCCGAGTCGCGTGTGCTGATCGGGATCGGCGATGACGCAGCCGTCTGGCAGCCATCGCGTTCGCAGCGCAGCGTCATTTCAACCGACGCACTGATAGAAGGCGTTCATTTTTCGCGCGCCTGGATGTCGCCGGATGACATCGGTTGGCGAGCGATGGCCGCCAACCTGAGCGATCTCGCGGCAATGGCAGCGCGCCCACGACTAGGAACCGTGGCGCTCGGCATTCCGCCCGAGTGGACGCCGCAAGCGCTGCTGGAGTGTTACGCCGGCATGGCGCGCTGCGCGAAGAGCTACGGTCTGCAGATTGCCGGTGGCGATCTGGTGCGCGCACCGGTACTGACAATTGCGATCACGGTTATCGGCGAAGTGCGCGCGAGCAATCTCAAAACGCGAAGCGGTGCGCGTCCCGGCGATGTTATCGCAAGTACCGGGGCACTCGGTGCCAGCCGCGCTGGCCTCGACGTTGCGAAAGGTGCCGTGCAAATCGATGCAGCGCTCGCCGCGCGGGCGCTCGAAGCGCATCGCCTGCCACAGCCGCGCCTCGCGCAGGGGCGATGGCTCGGAGCGAGCAGCCGCGTGCACGCGATGATGGATTGTTCCGACGGCCTCTCAACCGACCTCACGCGTATGGCGCAAGCGAGCGGCGTAGGCGCATCGATTGAGCGCGTCCCGATCGCCGATGCGGCATCCGCCGCTGCGGCTGCGCTTGGGATAGATCCGATGGCCTACGCGCTGGCAGGCGGCGAGGACTTCGAGCTGCTCCTTGCCATCGAGTCGCGCGCCTTTATGCATCTGGCACGGCGCTTCCAGGCGCGTTTCGGGCAGGCGCTCGAACGGATCGGCACGGTGAGGGCGGACGAGCGCATCGTCATGGTGAACCAGGGACGAGAAGAGCCGATTGCGCGCACCGGCTGGGATCACTTCTCGCAATAGGAATCGCAACTTTGTTCGAAGACGACGTTCAATCGTTTCCGCTCATCGGCAGCATTCAGAACAGCGTCGGAATGGGCTTTTTGGGCAACCAGGCAGCGTTCGCAATCGCGAATGCGCTTGGTTCCCGGCTCGTCCATGCGCAATCGCAGTTCGCGAGCGCCCACGGCGGTGTGAGCGGGCGAACGACGGCGATTTCCGACGTGAATCAGTTTCGCCGCGACGTCGACTTCGTCGTTCGCGCGCGTCCGGCGATTCTGCACATCGGATTTCTGCCCAAGCCCATGCACGTCGATGTCGTCGCGTCGGCGCTGCACGAATTCAAAGGCGTCGTGCTGCTCGATCCGGTGATCGGCGAATATAAGAAGGGACTCTTCGTTTCCGAAGAGACCGCACGCGCGATTCGCGATCTGCTCGTGCCGATGGCCCAGGTCGTGACGCCCAACCGCTTCGAGGCCGAGGTGTTGCTCGGCAGCGGCGATCGCACGCTTACCGAGCACGCCTATCTCAACGGCATCTTCGATCTGGGTCCACAGGCAGTAATCATTACCTCATTCGCGCGCGATCCCGAGAAGCACCGCACGACGAGCCTCTTCTCAAACGGCTACTCGTACTACCGCATCAACGGGCCGTTCTTCCCGCGCTACCCCGCGCACGGCGTAGGCGACGTCTTCGCCGCGTCGGTCGCGGCGTTCATGGCGCTGGGGGGATCGCCGTTTGCCGCGACGCTGCTCAGTACGGCGCTTGCATCGCGTGCCGTCGCGAACACGACGAATTACGCCGGATCAAGTGTCGATCCAATTGCGGCGCTCGCCAAGTGGAATCCGCTCGGCTATCAGGTCGACGACGATCGCACGATGCGTTTTTGTGAGCGCTCGAACGTCGAGAGTGAAATGCTCAAAGCGACGGCTGATGACGGGCCGCGCCTGAAATTCGCACCGCCGAAGAATACCATCATCTACGGTTAACGTGCATACAATTCGCATCGGCGATGGCGAGCCGAACGTCGCGATCCAGATTGCCGGGTACGTGCACCCCGAAGTGGCCGAGCCCGAGGGCATGGATCTGCTCGACTGCTTCGTTCACGCGGTCGCGCCGCCGGTCGAGGCAACCTTTCCGGTTTCGATCCGGGTGGACGAACTGCGCTCGCTGGGAAGCTATCTCGCGCAGATCAATTCCGGCAACGGACCGGCCGGAAACTTTTCGATCTCGGGCGGTCTTTTCAATCTCTCGTTCGCACCCAGCCGAAGAGGACCAGTTCTTTGCGCAGTCGGTCTTAAGAGCATCGAAGCCTCACATGTAAGACTCGAATATCTCGTCACACTCGAACCGCGCGAGATAACCAAACTCCTCCAAGACCTCGCCGCTTTCGAACAAGCCACCGCTGATTAACGGTTGGCAAATACAAAAGCCGCACGGATGCGGCTTTTCGAATGGTTTTCGGCCGGAAAGGTCTTAGCGCGTCAGACGGCGCGAGTGACTTTCTTCGAACGCAAGCACTTCGCACAGACGCGTGCCGTCCGATGGGTGCCGCCAATATTGACCTTGACCGACTGCAAATTGGGCAGCCAGCGGCGTCGGGTCTTGTTCATTGCGTGGCTCACATTGTTGCCCGCCATCGGGCCTTTGGAGCACACTTCGCAGCGCTTCGCCATCGGGATCGTGTCCTTTAAAATAACGCGGGTTTCGACAAATCTCGCAGCGCCGGCGTGCTGACCGGCGGGCGAACTTACGGATGATACCATGGGCCCGAGGCCTTGACAAGGATTCCGGCGCCGGGGGCTCGCAGACCGCACCTCCGTGGACGTCACCAGCCTCGATGGCCGCGGCTACGCCAAGTTCCTCGCGGCCGGGACCTACTTCCTGAGGAAGTATCGTACGGTCCTGAACGATCTGAACGTGTTCCCGGTCCCCGATGGGGACACCGGCACGAACATGTACCTGACGGTCCGCTCCGCGATGCTCGAAGCCGGCAAACTCCATTCAACCGATCTCGCCGAGGTTGCGGCGGCGGCGGCGCAAGGCAGCCTGATGGGCGCCCGCGGGAACTCCGGCGTGATCATCTCCCAAATGCTGCGCGGATTTGCCCACCACGTCCGCCACCGCACCGAGATCGATACGTTTGTGCTGGCAACCGCGATGCGCGAAGCGGCAACGGCTGCGCGGCAAGCGCTCTTGCGCCCGGTCGAGGGCACGATCCTCTCGGTGGCTGAGGCAGCAGCCGAAGCGGCCTACAAACTCGCATTACACGAGCGCGATTTTTATCGTCTCGGCGGCGGAATCGTGCGCGCGGCAAACGACGCGCTGGATCGTACGCCCGACCAGTTACCGGTGCTTAAAGAGGCGCAGGTCGTGGATTCAGGTGGCGCGGGATTCGTCTATTTTATTGAAGGCATCCTGCGCTTTATTCCCGAGTCGCGCTCGCGCACGACGGCGTTCCCACGGCGTCCGGTGCGTCAGAGCGTCTTCACCCCCGCGCAAACCGTCGGCGAAAACAAGTTCTGTACGGAGTTTCTGCTTCAGGACGCCACCTGCAGCGCGCACGATCTGCGCCATCTGCTCGAACCGCGCGGGGAGTCGTTGCTCGTCATCGGCGCGCCGCCGACCATCAAGGTCCACATCCACACGGATAATCCCGATCGCGTGCAAGACATCGCTAGGCGGCACGGACGGCTTACACGAGTCAAAGTCGATAACATGGAGCGTCAGCATCAGTTACTGGTCGTCGAACCTCCGAGTGTGTCGCATTCGATCGTTGCTGTCGTTCCCGGATCCGGGTTCGAGCGAATCGCGCGCGAACTCGGCGCCGAAGTGACGATCAACGGAGAACGCAATCCGAGCGTGCGTGATATGCTGCTCGCCGTCAATAAAACGCTGGGCAGTGACGTCTACCTCTTCGTCAACGACAAGAACGTGGCGCTCGCGGCCAAAGAGCTGGGCGCGATGACCGATAAGCACATGCACGTCATGCCGACCGTGGACATCGTTGAAGGCATCGCAGGGCTCTTCGCGATGCGCTCGGCAGGCGATGCGGTCCCCAGCGATGATGCGATTATGGCTGCCGCGCGCGAGGCGCATGGCGCGCAGCTCTTTCTCGCCGGCAAGGACTCGACCGTTGGCGGAGTGAGCGTGGAGCGCGGGAAGCCCGCGGCGACGCTCGACGGGCGCCTTGTCGCCGCGCCGACCCTGGGCGAGACGGCGATCGAGGCGTTGCGCGAGATGGGGGCGGGTGAGGGGGGCCTGGTCACGCTTTACTACGGCGGCGCACAGCGGGAGAAGGATGCGCAACGCATGAGCGAAGAGCTCAGTGCCGTCTACGCGAATACCGATGTGGAATACTACTACGGCGGCATGAAGAACGCGGAGTACTGGATTTCACTCGATGAATAAGCCACGGATAGCGATCGACGCCATGGGCGGCGACCACGCACCCGACGAGATCGTGGCGGGAGCCCTGCTCGCCGCGGTCGAGTCCCCGCAGGCTTCGCTCACCCTATATGGCGACGAGGCGCGCGTTCGCGCACTTCTGAAGGGTCCGGGGGCGGATCGTATCGCGGTCGTGCACGCGCCCGACGCCGTTCCCATGGATCAACACGCGTCGCAAGCTTTGCGCAGCGCCGACCGCACCTCGCTTGGTATCGCGGTCAACGCGGTCAAAGCCGGAGAAGCCGACGCCGTCGTCTCCGCGGGCAACAGCGGCGCGTTTCTCGCGATCGCGTTGATCAAGCTGCGCACGATCGAGGGCGTTGCGCGCCCTGCAATCGCAACCGTATGGCCGAAGATCAATGGGTGGACGGTGCTGATCGACTCAGGTGCAAACGTCGATTGCCGCGCAGAGTGGCTCGAACAGTTCGGCATCATGGGCTCCGCCTACGCGTCGGCCGTGCTGGGCATCGAGCGCCCGAAAGTTGCTCTGCTCTCGATTGGTGAGGAACGCACCAAAGGCAATTCGCTCGTGCTTGAAGCAGCCGAGCTGCTCGAGCGGGCACCGATCAATTTCATCGGCAACATCGAAGGCAAGGACATGTTCCACAATGTTGCCGACGTTGTCGTTACCGACGGCTTCGTGGGCAACGTCTTGCTGAAGACGGCAGAAGGCATGGTCGCTGCGATGGGCGAGGTGATCAAAGACACGCTGCTGCGCCGCAACGTCATGAATCTGCTCGGTACGGCCTTGCTCGCGCCATCGCTGCGCGGGTTGCGCCGGCGCTTCGATTACGAAACGTACGGCGGCGCGCCGTTGCTCGGCGTGCGCGGAAACTGCATCTACACGCACGGGCGCGTATCGCGACGAGGCATCAAGGGTGCAATTCTCAGCGCGATCAGCGAAGTCGAACATGACGTGGTCGGCCGCATCGGCGAGATGATAACGCCCCATCTCACGCGTGAAGCGAGCTCAGTCGAAAGCGCCTAAGGAAACTCTTTGTCAATCGTCGTCGTCACCGACAGCACCTCGGATATCGAACCGCAGCGCGCGGCAGAGCTTGGGATAACCATCGTTCCGCTCTTCGTGGTCTTCGGCGATCGCAGTTATCGCGACAATATCGACTTGAGCCGCCGCCAATTCTTCGAAATGCTCGGGAGTGAGAAGACGCTGCCGACGACCTCACAACCAACTGCCCAAATGTTCGAAGAGGCGTTTCGTCCGCTGGTCCAGGCTGGGCATGATTTACTCTGCCTCACCATCTCGTCGCATCTCTCAGGAACGATCAACGCGGCGCAGACGGCGGCGCAGCAATTTCCCGGAGCAAAGATCGTCGTCTACGACTCGGAAAGCGCTGCCGGGGGCCTCGGCATCATGGCCATGCGTGCACAAGAACTTGTTGCAGCAGGCGCGAGTTGGGAGGACCTCCTTGCCGCGCTCGACCGCGAACGCGTCGCGCAGCGGATTTATTGTTGCATCTCGGACCTTTCGCACTTGCAGCGCACCGGGCGCATCGGCAAAGCCCAACAAGTGCTCGGTACGCTAATGAAGATCGTCCCCGTCATTGTGTTGAAAAATGGTCAAGTTTCCGCTGAAGCACAGGTACGCACGTTCGCGCGCGCGCAATCCACAATGATCGATCTTGCCTTGGCCGCCGTCACGGACGTTTCCAAGGCTCGGTTCTTGGTGATGCACACCGACGCGCCGCACTTGGCGGAGGCGGCGATGGAACAGCTGCGAGCACGACTGGGCGAGGGTCAACCGCGCCTGCTCGGCATACTGGAAGCGGGGCCGGTAATCGCAACGCACGCTGGGCCGGGCGCGGTGGGCATCGCCGTCGCGCAGGATACATAAGGGGGACCCCGTGCCAACAACAATTATTACCGATAGCGGAAGCGATATTTCGCGCAGCGAGGGGCAGCGCCTCGGCATCGAGATTATTCCCGTGTGGATCATCTTCGGCGAGGATCGTTTTAAGGACGGCATCGACATCGACCGCGAGACGTTCTTCGCGCGCATGAAAGCGGGAGAGCATCCGCGCACCGAACCGCCCACACCCGAGCAGTTCCGCGAGATGTTTGCGAAGGTCGTGAGTGCCGGCAACGAGGCGGTGATGATCACGCTTTCGGGTCAGATTTCAAAAAGCTTCGAAATGGCAACCAATGTAGCCAAGGAGTTCGGCGGCAAGGTTGCCGTGGTTGATTCACGTGGCGCCTCGGGCATGGAGACGCTTCTCGCGTACTACGGGCTCGAGCTTGCAAAGGCCGGCGCGTCGTCCGCGGAGATCGCCAAGAAGATCGATCCGCGCGGGCTCAAGTACACGGTGTACTTCGCCGTACCCGACGTAAGCATGCTTTCGCGCAGCGGGCGGTTGCCAAAGGCCGTCGCAGCACTCGGCTCGATGCTCAACGTGAGCCTCGTGTTGAAGATGAACGAACAGGGTGCCATCGGTCCCGCCGGGCAGAGCTTTTCGTTTGATAAAACGTGCGAGATCATGGTCGACGCGGTGGTGCGCGGCATCGATCGCGCGCCGAACGTCCGCGTAGCCTTCGGACACATTGGTGCCCCTGAGATGGCGGAGAAATTACGCAAGATGCTCGAAACGAAACTCGGTCATCCGCCTGCGCAGGAAATCATGCACGAGGGCACGCTCACGATCGCCGCGCACATGGGACCAGGGGCAATCGGGATTTTCGCCATCGTGCCCTAAAGGCCGGTCATGCCGCTCGGTATCTACGTCCATCTGCCGTTCTGTCCATACATCTGCCCCTACTGCGACTTCGCAAAGTGGCCGATGCGGCGAACGCGCGCCACGGAATACTTGGAAGCACTCCGCGCGGAGATTACTCTAGCGAGCAGCAGGCCGGCGGGGACGATTTTCTACGGAGGCGGCACGCCCAACGCCTATGAGGGGGATGAGATCGCCGCGCTGACACGCATGTTACGCGAGCGTTTCCCCGCCTCCGCCGGCGAACAAGAGATCACGATCGAAGTCAATCCGGAGCTGGTGCGCGACGACGATTTCTCGCGCTACGTTGCGTGCGGGATCAATCGCCTCTCGATCGGTGTACAATCGTTCGTCCCGAGCGAGATCGCAACGCTTGGAAGGAAGCATACGCCGCAAGATGTCTCGCGCGTCGTCGAGCTGGCGCGCGAAGCGAAGATTCGTTCGGTTTCGCTCGATCTGATCTTTGCCGTGCCGGGCCAAACGGCGCAGAGCTGGACGCATTCCCTCGAGCGCGCGGTCGCACTCGGCGTCGATCACATCTCAACGTATGGGCTTACCGTAGAAGAAGGTACGCCGTACGAGCGCTGGCGGGAGCGCGAGCCGGCCGCTTTTATGAACGATGCGGCGGAAGCCGATCTCTATGAGATAGCAATCGAGCGCTTGGAGCAGGCCGGGTACGAACAGTACGAGATCAGCAACTTCGCAAGGCCCGAGCACCGCTGTGCGCACAACGAGAACTACTGGCGCAACGGCGAGTATGCCGGATTTGGGGTTGGGGCGGCATCCTATCGCGACGGCGAGCGCAGCGTTCACACCCGCGATCTCGAAGTGTATCTGACCGCGGCGGGTGCGGGCCAGCCGATCCCCGGCGAGGCTGAGAGGCTCAGCGGAATCAAGGCGGTCGGCGAGGCGGTGATGATCGCACTGCGGACCGCGCAAGGGGTTGCCCTGGGGGAGTTCAAAGAGCGCTACGGCGTCGATGTAGCCGAGCGATATGCTCCCGTCGTCGCTCGGTACGAAAGCGATGGCCTGCTCGAACGTAGCGGAGATCGTCTCGTGCTGACCAGGCGCGGGCGTTTTTTCGCCAACGACGTGTGCGGAGCGTTTGTGACATTCGAGTGAATACAGGCAATATTTCCGCGGCGGTGCTGCGCACGGTCTTCGCCATCGTATTCTCGATCACGGGCTTCTTGCTCGGGCGCGAACTCTACGTCAACGTCCTCTCGCTCCACTTTGCAAGCGATTGGCTGCAATGGACGATGATGATTTTTTCCCCGGTCGCCGGCGCGCTCGCTGGGATTGCGGTTGCGCCACTCGCCCAAACGTTCTTCGAAGACGAGCTCAATCTGGTCGAGCGCGCAATCGAGCGGCTCGCTCCGGCCGAAATCGCGGGCGGTGCCATCGGGTTGCTGGTTGGTCTCGGAACCGCACTGCTGATTAAGAGTATTCTTTTCGAGTTCATCTCGATCACCGGCCGCGCGGGCAGCTATCTCGCGATTCTGCTCTACCTCATCGTCACGATTTTCTTTGCGTATCTCGGTGCTCGCGTGGGCGCGAAAACACGATTGGTGCCGCTGGCTTCCAAAGATGCAAGCGTGCGCAGCGGCGGCGACGCGAAGATCGTCGATACCTCGGTGATCGTCGACGGTCGAATCGTCGAGATCGTGCAGAGCGGGTTTGTCGATGGCGCGTTGATCGTACCGCGTTTTGTGCTGCGCGAACTGCAGGCAATTGCCGATTCGGAGGATCCGCAGCGGCGCACGCGTGGGCGGCGCGGCCTTGAGGCACTAACCAAACTCCAAGAACTGCGTGCAATCGAAATCCACGAGCGCGATTACGACGACCTCCCTCCGGGAAGCGTCGATGCGAAATTGGTGCGCCTTGCGCAGGAGTTGCCAGGCCGGCTCCTGACCAACGACTACAATCTCAATCGCGTTGCACAAGTCGAAGGCGTGGAAGTGCTCAACATCAACGAGCTAGCCAACGCCGTTAAGCCGGTCGTTCTTCCCGGTGAGGAATTGCACGTGCATGTCATTCGCGAGGGAAAAGAGGCGCATCAAGGCGTGGCCTACCTCGATGACGGTACGATGATTGTGATCGAGCAGGGGAAGCGGCTCGTTGGATCCAGTACCGACGTCGTGGTGACCAGTGTCCTGCAAACCGTCGCCGGACGAATGATCTTCGCGCGCCCCAAGGCCGTAAGCCCGGCGGCGCGATGAACTGGGGCGCGGTGATCGTGGCTGCCGGACGCGGAACGCGCTTCGGCCGTCCGAAGCAACTGATCGAGATTGCCGGGCGTCCGATGCTTGCGTGGTCGTTTGAGACCTTTGCCGCGATGCCGGAGGTCGGCGCGATCGTGGTGGTAACCGAACGCGAGTGGCTCGACGCCGTGAGCGATGTGACCAGCGCCCTCGCCGCGCAGTGTGAGTTCGCCGTCGTTAGCGGCGGTGCGACGCGTCAAGCCAGCGTCCGCTGCGGTCTCGACGCGCTCCCCGAGCTCTACGATGCAGTCCTGGTGCACGACGGCGCGCGTCCACTGGTGCGCGCTGATGACGTGCGCGCGGGAATGCGCGAAGTTCGGACGGGCCGCGCAGCGGTTTTGGCCGCGCCCGTGGTTGACACGATCAAAGTGGTCGATCCGCAGACGATGCTGGTGCAACGCACGCTCGATCGCGGGACGCTTTGGGCCGCGCAGACGCCGCAGTTCGCCATGCGTGCCGAGCTCGTGCGCGCACACAATGCGGCGAGCGCCTCTGCTCTCGAAGCAACAGACGACGTCGCGCTGCTCGAAGCCGTCGGCATCGAGGTGGCGATCGTTCCTGCCAGTGTGGAGAACTTCAAGGTCACGCATCCCGGCGACGTCGCGCGCGCCCAGGTGCTCCTCGGAGCTTCCCTTAAATGACGCGCGTCGGCCACGGCTTCGATGCACACCGCTTAATTGAAGGTCGTCGCCTGGTGCTGGGCGGCATCGCGGTTCCACACGATCGCGGCGCGCTCGGCCACTCTGATGCCGACGTTCTGGCTCATGCGATCTCCGACGCGTTGCTCGGCGCCGCCGCGCTCGGCGACCTTGGCGGGCATTTCCCGGACAGCGATCCGCAGTGGAAGGACGCCGATTCGATGGTTCTCCTCGAAGCCTGCGCAGCGCGCGTACGCGAGGCGGGCTACCGAATCGTGAACCTCGATGCGACCATCGTCGTCGAGCGCCCCAAGCTCGCACCGTATATTGGGGCCATGCGCGAACATCTCGCGACCCGGCTCGGGCTAGCCCTCGAGTGCATTAGCGTCAAAGCCAAAACCAGCGAAGGCATGGGTTATACCGGCGACGGCACCGGTATCGCTGCCTTTGCCGTAGCGTCGCTCGATCGGAGTGAGCGATGACCATCTCGCGCGCCGAACTCTTGACGGCAATGCAGCGCTGGGGATTTCTCGAAGCCCCGGCGCCCGATGCTGCGTTGCGCTGGATCGATACATTTATCGAAGCGTACGGCGATCGGTTGTCGCGCGTGGACGATGCGTTCGCGTACATTGCCGCGCTGCGCGCAGAGTCATGCGTGATTCCGGCTCTCGAACTCGAACGCTTACGCACGCGCTCGGTCTTATTTTTTCTCGACTCGGTCGGACAGTATATCGATCATCAACCGGAGCTGCGGGGCTTGCCGCTCGCACACGACGTGCCGGCGATCGCCGACGAATTCGGCATTGCCGAGCACGACGCGCTCGCCGCGCTGCGGATGGCGCTCACCGGTGAGGAAGATGGGCCGCCGCTCGAGCTGCTCTTTCCGCTGCTCGGTCACGACCGCATGCTGATTCGGATCGGCGCGGTCAGTTCGCGTTTGCTCCATGGGCGCGGTCTCGAGCCGATCAAGTTCGGCCCCGATGGAAAACCATTCGAAACAATTGAATCCCAACGCATTGACCCGTAGGTTAGACTAGTGGCAATGGCCGGACCGATCGAGACATTTCTAGGGGACCTGCGAGCGCCGCTCGATCGTGACCCTGCCGCGCGCGGTTGGCTCGACGTCGTCCTCTCCTATCCAGGCTTCCATGCGCTGACCGCCTACCGTGTTACGCATCGGCTGTGGCTGCTCGGCGTGCCGCTCTTACCGCGCTGGCTTTCGCATGTTGCCCGCTTTCTAACCGGCATCGAGATCCATCCCGGCGCGACGATCGGTCAGAGCGTGTTCATCGATCACGGCATGGGCGTCGTGATGGGGGAGACGGCCGAGGTTGGCGACGGGTGCACGATCTACCAGGGCGTCACGCTCGGCGGCACGAGTCTGGCGCATACCAAACGCCATCCGACGCTTGGAAAGAACGTCACCGTTGGCGCGAGCGCGGTCGTGCTCGGTGCGATCGTGGTCGGTGATAACGCGCGCGTGGGCAGCGGTTCGGTCGTGGTGCGCGACGTGCCACCTAACGCGACGGTGGTCGGAATTCCCGCCCATGTGGTTGCGCAAGATGGTAAACCGGTGCGCGTTGTGCCGGATCGTCCGCAGGTCGAGATGCCCGATCCCAACGGCGACGCCATCAATCACTTGCAGCGCCGGCTCGAACAGCTCGAGACCCGCTTAGCACAGGTCGAACGCGAAAACGGCGAAGAGACCTGGTCGTGGGTCATCTGAAGCTCTATAACACCCGTACGCGATCGCTCGAAACCTTCACCCCGCTGCGTGGTAACGCGGTGCGTGTATATGTCTGTGGCCTCACGCCTTCCGCGCAGGCGCACCTCGGCCACGCGCGGTCGTTCCTGTTCTTCGATCTGCTGCGCCGGTATCTGAGGCACAAGGGCTATGACGTCACCTACGTGCAGAACGTCACCGACATCGACGATCGCAGCATCAACCGTGCGCGCGAGACCGGCGAAGACTGGCGCGAGATCGTGCGCGGATACTATCAAGAATTTCACGAATCGATGCGCAAGCTGGGTATGATGGAGCCCGACGAGGAGCCCTACGCTACCGCCTACATCCCGCAAATACAGACGATGATTCGCGAGCTTATCGCTCACGGAAACGCGTACGCCGTGCAGGATGGCATCTACTATCGCGTCGGGAGCTTTCCGAATTACGGGAAGCTCAGCCATCGCAACATCGAGGAGCTCGAAGCGGGCGCGCGCATCGAGGTTGACGAGCACAAGGAAGATCCGCTCGACTTCGCGCTCTGGAAATTCGCGAAGCCGGGCGAGCCGAAGTGGCCATTCGAACCGTACGGCGACGGCCGCCCCGGTTGGCATATCGAGTGCTCCGCCATGTCACACGTACTCCTCGACCCCGGGGGTGTCGGCTTCGACATTCACGGTGGCGGCGCGGACCTGATCTTCCCGCACCACGAGAACGAGATCGCGCAGAGCGAACCGCTGATGCAGCATCCGCCGATGGCGAGCTTTTGGGTCCACGGCGGCTTGCTCAATTTCGAGGGCCGGAAGATGTCGAAGTCGCTCGGGAACTTCGAACCGCTGGTCGATCTGCTCGCGCGCCACGACCCGCAGGCCATTCGTCTAGCGTTTCTGACAACCGGCTACAGCAAGGTCATGAACTTCACGGAAGAGTCGCTGGCTGCGGCGTACGCGACGCTGGATCGCTTGAAAAAGATGTACCGCGTGTCTTTATCGGTCAAAGCTGAAGCTTTGCCCAATGAGGACACGACGGGATTGATCGGCCGCATGGAAGCCGCGCTCGACGAGGACATGAATACCTCGGTCGCGCTCGCCGAACTGCTGCAATGGAATCCCGTGCTGGGCGGAGGCGAGGAATTCAAGCGTGCTCTCTGGCTGCTCGGTATCGAATCGAACGAGGATTGGTTGCGCGAACCGCAGCGTTCGCTGCCCGCGGATCTTCTCGAATGTTTGCGCGCAAAACTCGGTAACGAGCTTTCGCTAAACGGTGCGAGCCCGGAAGAGGCGATCGCGACAGTGATTGAAGCGCGGGCACGGGCTCGAGCAAGTAAGGATTGGGCCGCGTCTGACCGCTTGCGCGACGCGCTTGCAAGCGCCGGCATTACGATCAAAGATTCGAAAGACGGTACGACATGGACCGTCGCCGAGTAGGAAAAGCGCCGCCGCCGCGGCGCACCGGCGGACCGCGCAAGCCGCGGCTCGATTTCGATGATGTGATGTATGGAATTCATGTTGTTGAGGAAGCGATGAATGCCGGTGAAGAATTGCGCGCGATCCACGTCTCCGAGGATCGCAAGCGCGATCCGCTGCTGCGCAAGATCATCGCGCAGGCGAGCGAACGCAACGTGCCGGTGCGCTTTGAGGAGCGCGGATTCTTTACTCAACTGCCGTTCAAGACGCATCAGGGCGTGGTCGCGGTCGCGCCGCCGTTTGACTACGCAAACCTCGCGCAGGTCATGGGATCGAAAAAGACCGGACACGCGCTGTTTGTGATCCTCGATCATCTGACCGATCCGCACAACGTCGGAGCGATCATTCGCACCGCCGAATGCGCCGGAGCGGATGCGGTGATCTTGCCCGAGCGGCGCTCGGCGGGGGTCAACGCAACGGTCCGGAAGGCGGCCGCGGGCGCGGCGGGCTATCTGCCCGTCGTCCGCGTAGCCAATGTCAACGAGGCGATCCGGAGCCTGAAAAAGGGCGGGATCTGGGTTGCCGGGGCGGCAGCCGGAGAAGAGGCCGTGCCGATGGGACAGGCGGATTTCGACCGCGACCTGGCGCTGGCTATCGGCGCCGAGGGTGAGGGGCTTGCCCCGCTGGTCAGGCGAGAGTGCGACTATCTGGTCAGCATTCCGCTCCGTGGCCAGACCGAATCCCTGAACGCCTCGGTGGCGGCCGGCGTCCTGCTTTACGAGGCTCTCCGCCAGAGAACGCACTAGCCTTGCCTGCCATATCCACGCTTGACGCGGGGAGGACCCCCTCCTATAATCACGTGGATGTGCCGCGCCCGATGAGGCCCCGGCCCGCGTTTTGTGGCGCATCGACCAACGAAGGCAAAAACTATGGCTATGACCCATCCCGCGACGGATGGTTTGGAATACAGCGAGAGAGTAGACGAAGATCTCGTTGCCATCGCAAAATCGGGCGACAACCTGGCGATGGAATATCTGCTCAACAAGTACAAGAACTTCGTCAGGATTAAGGCCAAGAGCTACTTCTTAATCGGCGCGGACCGCGAGGATATCATCCAAGAAGGTATGATCGGCCTCTATAAAGCCGTGCGCGATTTTAAGGCGGACAAGCTCTCGAGCTTTCGCGCGTTCGCCGAGCTCTGCATCACCCGGCAGATCATCACAGCGATTAAAACCGCGACTCGTCAAAAACACATTCCACTGAATCAGTATATTTCGCTTAACAAGCCGATTTACGATGAGGACAGCGAACGCACGCTCCTCGACGTGATGGCTTCGCAGAAGACGTCCGACCCCGAGGAACTCGTGGTTACCCAGGAGGTCTCCGACGATATCCGCCAGCGCATTCGGCAGAATCTCTCCGAGCTGGAATCCCAGGTGCTCGAATCCTATCTCGAAGGGAAGAGCTACCAGGAAATGGCGCGCGATCTTGGGCGCCACGTGAAATCGATCGACAACGCGTTGCAGCGCGTGAAGCGAAAGATTGAAAAAAACCTAGCGGAATTCGAATTCCAGTAGACGATTCCACCGGCCTACGGCCGGACGCACATCGTGTGCTTGGAACCTTCAGCCGCATCGTGCGGCTACCGCATAAAGAAAGAGGCTCCCGAATCGGGAGCCTCTTTCTTTTTCCTTGTGGTCTTTAGAAGACGCCGTTGTCCTTGAGCAGCGACAAATCGCCCTTCACGTACTGAACGAATGCCGAGACACCGGGGGACGCCGTCTTGAGCGTATAGAGGTGCTCGTCGGTCGAAAATGCGTAGAGGTGGTTGCGAATGTTATCGGGAGTCGGTGCCACGCCTTCGTACGTGACGACCATGCTTTGATGCCCGTCGAGGAAGCCGCTGGCGAGATACCCGAGCGCGCCCGACGTTTTTGATACTGCATCGACGACGGCGGTCGCATTGTCCTCGATCGTGATCGGAATCAACGTTTTCGCGACTTTATCTTCGAAGACAAAGCGCGTTCCGGTGCCAATCTGCCGCCCGATCAGCACGATCTTGCGATCGTTACCGCCGACGGCTTTCCAATTGGTGATCTTACCGGCGAAGATCTCGACGAGCTCCTCGCGCGTGAGATTTTTCACACCGACATCGGGATTGGCGACGAAGGCAAAGCCGACGACGCCGAGCACGGTGTCCGCGAAATCAGCGTCGTTGACCGCCACGTCGGACATCGCGATGTCGACTGAGTGGTCTTTCAGGGCGGCGATTCCCGCGCCCGAGCTGTTCCCTTTGACCGTGATGGTTAGGCCAGGGTGAATACCCTGGTATTCGGTTGCGGCCTTGTTCACGACTGGGGCGAGATTGGTCGTCCCACCCACATTGATCGTCTGGGCGGCTCCGGCCGGCAGCAGTAATGCGACGGGAAGAAACAGCGCCGCCAGGGCGGCTAGGAAGCGATTCACGTGAGTTCTCATATAATCGAAGCTCCTTTGCGGGCGTTCCCGCACACTAATACCTGTATTAAGTATATTAAGCCCTGCTTGGCGGGCCGGTTGGGTCCTTAGTAGATGCCTGAGGCCTCAAGAATGGCCCGGTGCGAGTTGACGAAGGCCACAAAATCACGTGCCGCTGCCGGCCCGTCCTTGCGCGTGTAGAGATGCTCGTCGGTCGAGAAGGCGTAGGTGTGGTTGCGAATATTTTCGGAGGTCGGTGCGACGCCGTTGTAGGTCAGTACCAGTTCGGGGTGATCCGAGACGAACTGCGTCGCGATGTAGCCGATGGCGCCGGGCGTGGTCGCGATGTCGTGCACGAACACCGCTGGATCAAGCGGATCCTGGGTCGGGATTTCGACTTTGGCAACCTTCGTTTCGAACAACAGGCGCACGCCGGTACCAATTGCCCGGCCGAACGCCACGATCGGTTGGTCTTCGCCGCCGATCTGCTTCCAGTTGGTGACCTTGCCGGAGTAGATCGCAATGAGCTGATCGCGCGTCACATTTTTCAGGCCGGTGTGCGGACCCGCGACGACGGCGCAGCCCAACACACCGATCGTTGTGTCCACGAACTCGGGATAGTCAACGGCAATATCGGACGCCGCGGCGTCGATCTGACCCAAGTGTAGCGCCGCAACGGCTTGTCCCGCACTCGTACCCTTCACCGCGATATTGGCCTGCGGATGGGCGGTTTGATATGCGACCGCGGCCTTTTTTAATGCGGTCGTCTGATTGAGCGTGCCTTCGACGCGTAACGCTGTGGTCGCCGGGGGATCCGCGGCAACGAGAATGCCGTAGGACTTCAGAATTGCCGGCTGCGTTGCGACATAGGCGAGAAACGCGCCGACCTGCGGGGCCGCGTCCTTGAGTGTGTACGCGTGCTCGTCGGTTTCGAACTTGTAGGTGTGATTGACGATGTTGGCCTCGGTCGGCGCCACGCCTTCGTAGTTGACGACGAGATTCTGATGATCGCCGACGTAGTTTGTCGAGCTATAGCCGATACTGCCCGGCGTGGTCGCGACCGCATTTACGACGGCCGTGGCATCGGGCTTGATCTCCATCGGAACGAGCGTCTTGGCGACGGTCGTCTCGAAGACGAACCGGGTTCCGACGCCGATCGGGCGGCTGAACGGCACGATCGCAAGGTCGTTGCCGCCGATCTGTTTCCAATTCGTGAACTTCCCCGAATAGATGCCGGCAACTTGATCGCGCGTGAGGTTGGTCACGCCAGCCCCGCTGCCGACCACAAAAACGAATCCGACAACGCCGATTTTCGAATCGTGGAGATCCGGATCGTCGACGGCGACATCCGAACACGCAATGTCAAGCGAATGCCCTTTGAGCGCCGCGATGCCCTCACCTGAGCTCGAGCCTTTGATCGAAACGGTTGTTCCGGGATTTGCAGCCTGATAGGCTACCGCAATTTTGGTCAGTGCCGGAGTGTCATTGGTCGATCCGCCGATACGCACCGTCGCGTCCGCCGACGCTGGTGCCGACGAAATCAGCGGAAGTAGGAATGCGGTCGCGATAGCTACGTGCCCAAGACGTACGAGGAATCCCACGAAAATAGCCCCCTGCCCATAATGGACGGAAGTACTCGGAACACACCCGCACCCCGAGGAATGCTTTATAGGTGTTCGGTTCAGTGGGTCTGAGGGTTTACTGAGGCCGGACCTTTTTGCCCATTGAATCAAGGATGGTAGCGTAAAGTTTGTCGCGTTCGTCGATCGGATCGACGATGAGAACGCTTGCCGGATCGCCATTTTTGGGATCCAGGCAAACCGTTACTTTACCTTTAGCACACACATCCATACAGGTAGTGGCTATAACACGAATCGGGCCCCATTCATGGTTTTCCTTGAGTTCGGATTTGAGCCAGTCGCGCAAGTTGAAATCGCCGAGACGCTCGGCGACCTCGGGCGCTTCCTCGGGAATGCGTTCTTTGAAACAACGCTCGCAGACGAGGACGAGTCCGCTCTCGAGCCATTTGGGGTTGACCGGTTGCATATTTGCTGTCGTATCTTTAGATGAAGACGAGTGGAGCCGGAGGTCGGATTCGAACCGACGTGGACTTGCGTCTCGGATTTACAAAACCCGCCCAATCGACCGCTATGGGACTCCGGCGTGACGGCCCTCGTTTCCACGGTCCGGCCTTCGCTCCTGTATGATGCAGTGCCGTCAGTATGTCGCTCTAATTTACCCCGTGATTGGGTGCAAAAATTCTTCCATCGACTTCGCGAAGCGATCGAACGCGGTGCGGTGCAGGTTGTGCCCCTGATCCTCGAGCGTAACGATATGAACGTGCGTCGAATGGTGCGCGGCGATCGTATCGAGTACTGGTCCCGGGACGATCGTTCCGTCGCGTCCCGCCATGACCAGTAGCGCCGGCTTGGGATACGTTGCGATGCTCGAACGCAAATCCCATGCGCCGTCGCGGTTCTCGTCGCGCAGCCCCTCGATCGGTGCGGTCGTCATGGAATGAACAGCATGTACTTTGCCCGCAATGTCGTCGCCGCCCCAGTGCGCTTCGGTGTAGTCGAAACGTATGCGTGCATCGCGCGACTCGCCCCGTAAAACAAACAGGTCGTCAAGTTCTGCGATGAATTCGGCGTACCAGTCGTCGCCGACTTGCACGAGCATCGGATCGATCGCGACAACGGCGCGCGCCGGCAGCTCTAATCCTCCGCGCAGAACGACCGCGCCGCCCCACGAGTGACCGACCAGCACATCTGCGCCGGTAACCGCAGCCACGTTATGTAAATCGCGCACGCCGCGCGCGAGCGTCATCGGTCCCGCGATCGCGGTGGAATCGCCATGGCCGCGCTGGTCGTAGGCGACCACTTGATACCGATCCGCGAAGCGGCGCGCGAGCCGGCGCCAGGCAAGACGCGAGCTGGTCATCCCGTGTACGCAAAGCATCACCGGGCCGCGTTCGCCCCAGCGCTCGATCGTCGTGGTCGTGCCGTCGTCGAGCGTGATCGCCGCTTCAGTTGTCATCGCGCGAGCATCACGCGTGCGGCGTTCCAGCCGGGCGCGCCCATGACGCCGCCGCCGGGATGCGCGGCCGATCCGCACATGTACAGGTTCTTGAGCGGCGTCTTGTAGTTCGCATAGCCGGGCACGGGCCGGAACGCATAGAGATTATGCAGAGGCATCGTGCCTTGGAAAATGTTACCGCCGGTAAGGCCGAAAATTGACTCGATGTCGACCGGGCTGAGGATCTGTCGGTCGATCACCGACGCCGTAAAGCCCGGTGCATACCGTTCAACGATGGCAAAGCACCGATTCGCGAAGTCGTCTTTCACGGCTTGTGTCCAGGGGCCGTTTTTCAATTTATACGGAGCATATTGCACGAACATCGACATGAGATGCTTTCCGGGCGGAGCCACCGTCGGATCCAGTGACGAGGGGAGGCAGCATTCGACCACCGGCTCTTTCGATGGGTGACCATACTTTGCATCGTCGTAGGCGCGTTCGATGAAGTCCTGATCGGGACAGAAGTGCACGGTTCCGTGATGCTGCGGACCAGGTTCGTTGCCCGGCATCGCGGTGAAGCTCGGTAAGCGCTCGAGCGCGACATTGATTTTGACCGAGGCGCTGTCGTATGAAATTCGTCCCACGGCATCGCGGAAGGCCGGCGGCAGCGTCGACGGATCGAGAAACCGCTCGAACGTAAGGTGCATGTCAACGCCGCTCGCGATTTGTTTGGCGGCGTATTCCTCGCCGGTGCGCAGCGCGACTCCTGTCGCGGCACCGTTCTTGGTGAGAATCTTCACCACTTCGGCATCGGTCTTGATTTCGACGCCGAGGTCGTTCGCTGCCGCTGCCAGCGACTGTGTCAGGCCGCCCATGCCGCCGCGCATGTACGCCCATACGCCGCGCTTGCCGTTCGTTTCACCCATAACATGATGAAAGAGCACGTACGCCGTACCGGGCATTGACGGCGCCATGAACGCGCCGATGATTGCATCGGTTGCGAGCGTTCCTTTGAGTTCTTCGCTTTCGAACCAGCGATCCAGGATCGGTCGCGCCGCGCCGCTGAGCATCTCGACCGCCTCGTTCATGTTCGGGCCCATTTTTTGCATCGCTCGCGCCAGGCCGCCGAGATGGACGAAATCGGCAATCCCTGGATGCAGCACGTTGGGCGGAATCTGAGTGAGCGTCGGTTCGATGACCGCGGCGACGCGTTGCAGCATTGCTTCGTAGCGCGGATACGCTTGCGCATCGTGGCGGCTGAACTTGGCAATCTCTTGCACGTCACGCTCTTGCCCGCGACCGAGCATCAGGTAACGCCCGTCGAGAAACGGTGAGAACGAAGCTGGATCGCGTTCGATCGCCTCAAATCCATACCGCTTTAGATCGAGATCGCGAACGATCTCGGGACGGAAGAGACTATTAACGTAGGCCGCGGTCGAGACTTTGAATCCGGGAAAGGTTTCCTCGGTGACGCACGCGCCGCCGACCACATGGCGGCGCTCGAGGACGAGCACGCTGCGCTTCGCGCGCGCCAGATAGCACGCCGTGACCAGGCCGTTGTGACCACCCCCGATCACGATTGCGTCGTAGGTCTTGGACATAAAGCGGTCATTAAGTTGGAGGGAAGGCTGGCCCTGTGAGGGGTAGTTGTGTCGGCATGGAGATCACCGTACGACGCGCGACCACCCGTGACGTCGACGCGCTCTTGCCCCTGGTGCAGTCTTATCGCATGTTCTATAAGCAGATGCCCGACGAGGCCAGCGAGCGGCGTTTCCTCGCGAAGCATCTGCGCGACGGCACAAGCACGTTGTTCTTTGCTAGCGGCGCAGGCGTCCCGCTGGGTTTCGTGCAGCTCTTTGAGTCGTGGAGCACCGTGCGACTCGCGCCGGTGCTGATCCTGGAAGATCTCTTCGTCGAGCCGCAGTTTCGCCGTCGCGGCATCGGTCGCTCGCTGATCGATGCTGCGTTGGCATTCGCGCGTGAGAGTGGTGCCGCTGCGATGTTCCTCGAGACGGCGGTCGAGAACGAGCGGGCGCAAGAGGTCTACGAGCGGGAGGGCTGGCAGCGCGAGCGGGCCTTCGTCAAATTCAACGCGCCGATCTAAAAGTCGGCCACGTAAGATAAATGTCGAAGACGGCTCGGGCGCAGCCCGAACGTAACGGATTGGGCGAAAGCCCAATCCTTGCGAGGACCCGCCGCTCGTGGTATCGTACCGTCGTTAGCCGTGCTGGGATCCCCGTGGGTCGGTGGTCGAGTGGTTAATGGCACCGGACTGTAAATTCGGCTCGCGAAAGCGATACGCTGGTTCAAATCCAGCCCGGCCCACCATCCCTTTTTTGGCTTTCGCGGGCGTTGCATAGTGGTAGTGCCTCTGCCTTCCAAGCAGATAGCGCGAGTTCGATTCTCGCCGCCCGCTCCAAAGAGTGCCAGCCAGGTGGACAAGCAGTCGTTCACGCTTCGCTTGTGAAGCGAAACACGAAGAAGGTTGGTGATCTCTCCGAGCTGATGGTCATGGCGGCGTTCCTCGATAACGGGTACACGATCGCCAAACCCTTTGGGGAGAACGCGCGTTACGACTTTTTGGCTGACAAGGATGGGTACATTTCCCGCGTACAGGTCAAGAGCGGCTGGCTACGTAGGGGCGTAGTAACTTTTAGCTGCGAGAGCAGTCACTATCACCGCGGCGGATGCGCGCGCGGATATCTCGAGCAAGCAGACGTTTTTGGAGTGTATTGTCGCGATTCGGGCGCAGTGTATGTCATTCCAGTTGGTGAGGTGGGCCGCCGAGGTTCCTTCCGGCTGGCTCCAACGAGGAACGGCCAGCGCTCCGGCGTGAGATGGGCCGAGGATCACGTCGTAGCGAAGCTCACGCCACCGGAATTGGTAGGGTTGCCGCTGTGGGATGGAGTAGCAAACGCCGGCGCGCCGTTGTAGCTTAGTGGTAAAGCACCGCCTTGGTAAGACGGAGACCGCGGGTTCAATCCCCGCCAACGGCTCCACTATCGAAAACGGCCCCGCGAATCGCGAGGCCGTTTTAGTTTACCCGTTGCGTTTGAGATTCTCGACGATTTCGCCGAGCACCCGATCGGCGTCAGCCGGCGCAGGTTGGCAAGTTCCGGCGCCCACGTGGCCGCCGCCGCCGTATTCCGCGAGCATGTCGCCGATGCTGGTCTTGCAGTCGCGTTTGAGAATGTTGTGTCCGACTTGAATCGAGACGAACTCGTTATTGCGGCCGTCAGCCACGCGTATCGACACGTTCGCGGTCGGGAAGAGTTCGTAGATCAAGAAGCGATTGCCGCTGGGAAGATTCCTTAATCCGCGCACGTCCGTAATGACCACGTTGCCGTCTTGGCGCGACGTCGCCAGCAAGTGCTCGCGGAAGGCCGGCTCTTCGGCCTTGAGCCGGGCGACGTGTTTGCTCACTTCGGGATCTTTCAAAATCTGCTCGACAGTTTGCGCCTTCGCCAGCGTCATGAGATGCCGGAAGTAGTCTTTGAACGCACCGAGACCACTACGCGGATCGAGCGTGTATCCGACCAGAATCCAGCCCTTGGGATCGACGATGTCGTCGCGCGTGAGCAGCGCGGCATCGAGCCGGTCGGTGGCTTCCATCAGCTCCGAGAAGCGCCCGAACTTATCGGACTTATAATGGTCGGCGATGACTCGCGCTGCACTTGGAGCGACGCCGAATTCGCCGCGCATCTGCGGATTCCACGCCGCGTCCGATTGGCTGACATGATGGTCGAACCACAACGCGGCCCGCTCGTCGTAGGGGAGGTTGGCCAGAATGTCATTGGCGGAGAGGGCGAACTTGCCGTCCTGCACGTCTTTGGGATGGGCGAAGTCGACCTCTTCGATGGGCTCGACTTCTTGCAGCAAAATGGCCGAGGTGAGGCCATCAAGGTCGGCACGGGTGATCAAACGCATCGCGATTCCTCCGGGCGCTTGAGGTTCGCGCAAGCAACTGGACGCTCCTTATGCCTTTGGGACGCATCCGCGGGACCGGCGAGCGGCGTTCTTAAGAGTGCAATGAAACACGACATCACCCCACCGATCGCCAAGACCGAGGCGCAATGGCGCGAGGAGCTTGGCCCCCAGCGCTACGCCATCTTGCGCGAAGCCGGAACCGAACGCCCATTCACGGGCGAGCTGCTCGAGGTCCGGGACGACGGGACCTACCTCTGCGGCGCCTGCGGCGGCGAACTCTTCACTTCGGATGAGAAGTTTGATTCGCACTGCGGCTGGCCGTCCTTCACGCATCCGCACGAGCAGCAGAACGTGCGCCTCATCGAGGATAACAGCCACGGCATGCACCGCACGGAAGTGCGTTGTGCGCGCTGCGATTCGCACCTAGGCCATGTTTTTGATGACGGACCGGGACCGCTCGGCACGCGCTACTGCATCAACTCGCTCTCGCTGGCTTTTAAGAAGACCTGAGCCAAGACGCGGGGGTTTCGCGGCAAAGCCCGCGAAACCGAGCCGAAAGTCCCATTCAGGAGCCCAGTGTGAAGGATCAACTGGTTGGAAAACGCCCGGAGGGCGGCAGCGACCGTCTGCTCATACAGCAGGCGGCCTCGCTATTATCGACCGATCTTTCTCTTGGCGAGCTGTTCGAGCGCCTCACGACCATGCTCGCGCAGCACATCGATTCGGCGGTTGTTTTTATCGCCCTCGCACAT
>Ga0302180_10000377_pt1 | contig 36738 bp, 32 predicted proteins | sample I_Palsa_E3_2_FD_200575 | JGI IMG/M metagenome (GOLD analysis project Ga0302180, IMG submission 200575) | Peat permafrost microbial communities from Stordalen Mire near Abisko, Sweden - I_Palsa_E3_2 | ecosystem: Environmental > Terrestrial > Soil > Palsa > Peat permafrost | place: Sweden...
AAACTTTAGGTGTGTTCGTGACGGGAGCCGCCGTTCCCTTGGAAATCAGGAGGACGCCGCTGACTACCACCACCAACACAGCCGCAATCGCAAACCAGCTTGATTTGCGTTTTCCATTTCTTGCAAAGGCCATAGAGATTCTCCTCTGTTGATATCGGACCTGTGGGAACCGGGTGAAGTCGCGGCGCCACTCTATAACAGTCCAAAAGCCTTGTCAATCCTGCGATTGCGCGGGTAGGGTCCTAAGACTCTAACTCCTGATGGACCGAATGCCCTGGTTGACGCGCAGTTCAACATGGCTGCTGCAGTAGTCGCTTTGCGCACCCGGTTAACTATGCCAACCATTCGACTGAGGCTTTGGAAGCGACCGGAACCGAGAATGTGATTCCGTTTCATCGTAAGGCACCGGCAGTGTCGGTAGTAAGCGGCGCGACACCTGGGAGTGCGCCCCTGCACAAGCTATACTCCAGGCGAGCCGGTTGTTTAAATTGGATTGTAATGGACCGTACTCGGCTGGCAAGTGCACGCAAGTCAATGAGATAATTTGGAGGACGCCGTCGTTCGCAACGACGAGACCGTCGGTTCGAGCCCGACCAGCTCCACCAAATTCGCGATCGCGTAGAGCGTAAAGAGCGATAGAGCGAAAGAGCCAGAAGATGAATATTTATTCGCGGACTGGGAGACCTTTAGCATGGCCACCACCACGATAGAAGTTGACGCAGCCGCAAGTAGCCCCAGGCACGCCAAACTGGGGCGCTGGGTCGAAGAAGTGGCTGAGATGTGCAAACCTGACCGCGTTCATTGGTGCGATGGCTCTCCGGAGGAATACCAGGCGATGCTGCGGCTGCTGGTCCTCACCGGCACCGCGATCCCGCTGGATTCGGCGAAGCGGCCGAACAGCGTGCTGGTCCGGTCGGATCCCGCTGACGTGGCCCGCGTGGAGGACCAGACTTTCATCTGCTCCCGAACCAGGGAAGAGGCGGGCCCCACCAACAACTGGGAAGATCCGGCGAAGATGAAGCAGAAGCTGGCGGAACTGTTCGCGAACTCCATGGTTGGGCGCACCATGTACGTTGTGCCCTACAGCATGGGTCCGATCGGCTCGCCAATTTCAAAGATTGGGGTGGAGATCACCGACTCGGCATACGTCGTGGTCAGTATGCACATCATGTCGCGCGTGGGCAGCCATGTGCTTGAGGTTCTCGGCGAAGATGGCGAGTTTGTGCGCGGATTGCACTCGGTCGGCGCGCCGCTCGGCCCCAACCAGCCGGATGCGAACTGGAGTTGCAATGCGCAGCAAAAATACATCTGCCATTTTCCGGAAACGCGAGAGATCTGGTCCTATGGTTCCGGTTACGGCGGCAACGCGCTGCTGGGGAAGAAGTGTCATGCGTTGCGTATCGCCTCGGTGCAGGCGCGCGACGAGGGTTGGATGGCTGAGCACATGCTGATCCTGAAGCTGATCAGCCCATCCGGACAAGTCAAGTACATGACCGGCGCTTTTCCTTCCGCTTGCGGCAAGACGAACTTGTCGATGATGATCCCGACGCTCCCCGGGTGGAAGGTCGAGACCATCGGCGATGACATCGCGTGGATGAAATTCGGCGCGGATGGCCGGCTTTACGCCATCAATCCGGAGTATGGCTTCTTCGGCGTTGCGCCAGGCACAAGCATGAAGTCGAACGCCAACGCCATGCTCAGCATAACCAGGAACTCCATCTTCACTAATTGCGCGATGACGCTCGAGGGCGACGTCTGGTGGGAAGGAATGACCGCAGAGAAGCCCGCTAAATTGATCGACTGGCTGCGCCGCTCGTGGACCCCGAACTCGGGACGGAAGGCGGCGCACCCGAATGCGCGGTTCACGGCTCCCGCAAGGCAATGTCCCGTGATTGCACCCGAGTGGGAGGATCCGAAGGGCGTGCCGATCGATGCCATCCTGTTCGGTGGAAGGCGCGCGGGAATTGTTCCCCTGGTCACCGAAGCCTTCAATTGGCGACATGGCACTTTTCTGGGAGCAACTGTAAGCAGCGAGACCACCGCCGCGATGGCCGGAAAAGTCGGGCAGCTACGCCGCGATCCCATGGCCATGCTTCCGTTCTGCGGCTACCACATGGGCGACTATTTTGCGCACTGGCTCAAGATGGGAACGCACTCCAGCGCTGCAAAGCTGCCGAAGATTTTCTATGTCAACTGGTTTCGCCAGAATAAGAATGGTGAATTCCTGTGGCCTGGATACGGCGAAAACAGCCGCGTATTGAAATGGATCTTTGAGCGCTGCGACGGAAAGGTGCGCGCCAAGGAAACTCCGATCGGAAGAATTCCCGAGGCGGCCGATCTCGACACCGCGGGGATGGAAATCAAGACCGCTCAAGTGGACGAATTGCTAAGCGTCGATATCGATGGATGGCTGGCTGAGGTGCCGTCGATCAAAGAGCACTTTGCCCGCTTCGGCAACCATCTCCCCGAGGGATTGAACGCGGAAGTGAAATCTCTCGAAGAGCGTCTGCAAGCGGCAAAGTAACGCCAGCACCTACCCTGAGCATACGAAGAGCCCGCCGGTTTTGATCTTTCCAGGGACCCCTTCCGCCCAGGCTCTTGCAAGAAGTGCAATGGGGCATTCTCTTTCGTGGTGATCCATGGACATACGCAGAACAATGACGCTCGACGCGTGCATGGGCTACCTGCAAGCGGTCGCAAGATCTCTGCGCGACGAGCGTGGCGACGAAATTGTCGCAGAGCTGCGGGCCAAGTTTCTCTTTCAGGTGGAGATTCGGGAACGGGAACTCGGGCGTCCGCTGACGGGCCCCGACGTGTTCTATATTTTTGACTTGGCGATGGGTCGATTTTATCGCTCACGTCACCTCGCCCAGACGCCCTACCGCAAAAGCCGTAGTTCGTGACGCCCGAGTGGACCAAGCTGGCTTGTCCCTTTTCCACACCCCCTTGTGACATCTGACCTTGTGCACGCCACCAAACTTGCGCGATCATGGTCGAGGCAGTGACGGTCCGCCCAGCGCGGAACCGCCCCGCTAAGCTGTTTGTTCTCAAGATTTTGATATCTAAGTTCTTTGAAAAACGGATTTTACGAAGGCCGCTTTTGCGAAACCCGCTCTGGACAAGGGTTTCAGCCAGATCGACGAAAATAAATTTGATCCTAAATCCGGCTGGTCCACCGAGCCGGTCCGGTTTCGGCGATTTCGGCCAAAATTTATTTTCATGGAAAATTCCACAGCCTCGGGTGGGGCATGCGGATCTCGCCCGCACGTTCCCTTCAGTACCAAGGCTGTCCCAATTTCCCCCCCGCTTTTTCTTGCAGCCCGGCCTCTTTTTGATATAGTTCCCCACTGTCATGGCGCGCTCCATTGCGAACGAAGTGGATCCTCCAACTCCGATCGTGTCTTCCGCTCTCACCCGCAACCAAATCCGCGGCTTCTGGGCTTCGTGGGGTGGGTGGACGCTGGACGGCATGGATTCCTTTGTTTATGCCCTCGTCCTCGTGCCCTCGTTGCGCGAACTGCTGCCGCGCTCAGGCATTGCGGCGACCAAAGCCAACATCGGGTGGTACGGGGGATTGCTGTTCGCCCTGTTTCTAATCGGCTGGGGACTGGCGTTCTTGTGGGGTCCAATTGGAGACAAGTTCGGACGCGTGCGCACCCTCATGCTGACCATCGCATGGTATTCGGTGTTCACCTTTCTGAGTGCGTTCGTCACCAGCGTCTGGCAACTCGCGATTCTGCGCCTGCTTGCGGGCGTGGGCATTGGCGGCGAATGGGCTATGGGTGGGACGTTCGTTGCCGAGGAGTGGCCGGAGCATCGCCGCCGCATGGGTGCGGGTTACATGCACACGGGATATTACGTCGGCATATTTCTCGCCGCGCTGGCGAACTACAGCGTTGGCAGCCACTATGGCTGGCGCGCCATGTTTATTGTCGGTGGCGTGCCGGCACTATTGCTGGCCTGGCTTCGACACGGAGTTGCCGAGCCCGCTGCCTGGACGAGGAAAGAAAATGTGATCCGGTCGTGGGCGGTCTGGCGTCCGTTCGCTACGCTATTTTCCCGAGCCTGGCGCCGCCGCACCGTTCTGAATGCCTTGCTGATGCTGGCTTCTATCTGCGGCCTGTGGGCGGGAACCGTGTACGTTCCCGCGGCGATCACCGCGCTCGCCGAAGCGGGCGGCCGCGTCGGTCCGCAAGCCGCGCAACTGGCCTCGTGGGGAATCATGCTGGTCGCGTTCGCTACAATTCTTGGCTGCCTGGCGATGCCATGGCTGGCGGAAGCGACTGGCCGACGCGGAGCCCTCGCCGTTTTCTTTACTCTGATGATGGTGTTCATCGCGCTCACGTTCGGCAAGGTCTTCTACCTGGGAGCGAGCGGTCTGCCGTGGTTCTTCGTCTGCTTGTTTTTCCTGGGGTTGGGCGGCGCCAATTTTGCCGTCTACACTCTATGGCTGCCCGAGCAGTATCCCACGGAGTGCCGCGCCAGCGCCTTCGCTTTTTCCACTTCCTTCGCGCGATTCGGCGGTGCGGGAATTACTTTTCTGGTGGGAAGCGGCGTCCGGCATTTCGGGTCGCTCGGCACTCCGGTCGCGATCACTTCGATTGCCTTCGCTCTCGGACTGCTTCTGATTCCATTCGCAGTCGAGACTCGCGGGCAGCGCTTGCCGGGCTAGTTCAGCTTGTCGCTATGCGCACGGAGGAGATTCATTAGCCTCGCGCGGTCAGGGCCTTTTCGAACTCCTTCAGGAAAAACTGCACGTTGTCTTCGGTGGCCAACGGGCCCATCACGCCGATGCGAAAGACTTTGCCCGCGAGAGGCCCGAAACCGCCGGCGATCTCAATGCCCGGACCGTCCAACAGGCGCTTGCGCACTTTGGCCTCGTCCACACCTTCGGGCACGCACACCGTATTCAGGGTCGCAATCCGAAATCTTTCGGGAACGTGCATGCGCAGGCCCATGGCTTCGACGCCTTTGACAAAAGACTTATGGCAGCGGCGGTGCCGCTCCCACCGGTTCTCGATTCCTTCCTCAGCGATGACCAGGAGCGCCTCGCGCAAGGCGTAGAACATTGAAATCGGCGCGGTGTGATGATAGCGGTGCGACACCGTGGAGTAGTCGTGAATCAGCTTGAGGTCCAGATACCAACTGCGTGACGGCGTAGTGCGAGCGCGCAGGAACTCCATCGCACGCGGAGACATAGCCATCGGAGATAAACCCGGCGGACAGCTCAATCCTTTTTGCGTGCAACTGTATGCGATGTCGATACCGGTTTGGTCGAACTCCACGGGCACCCCGCCGAGCGAGGTGACACAATCCGCGATTACCAGGGCGCCGGCATCGTGAGCCGCGGCGCAGATCGCCTGACCCGATTGCAATGCTCCCGTCGATGTTTCGGCATGAACATACGCCACAACCTTGGGCTTCTCGCGACCGATGAAGTCTCTGGCTTCAGCATCCGTGAACGTCTCACCCCAAAGCTTCTCAAAGCGTACGACGTTCGCGCCGTTGCGCTTGGCCATCTCGGTGAGCCGGTCGGAAAAATATCCATTGGCGAACACCGCGAGCTTGACGCCGGGCTCCACGAAGTTAGCAACGGCAGCTTCCATACCTGCGCTGCCGGTGCCGGAAATCACCAGCGTGGCACCGTCTGTTGTTCCGTAAGCAGTCTTGAGCAGTTGCTGAACGTCCGCCATTACCTGGATGAAGTAAGGATCGAGGTGACCAACGATCAGCTTCGACAGCGCCTCATAGACCCGCGGGTGAACCATGCTGGGTCCGGGACCGAAAAGGTAACGGCGCGGTGGTTCGAGGGCAGGGAATTGAAGTGCGGTGGGCTGTTCGATAGCGCTCATAGTCCTGGTTCCTCTTTAGAGATGTTTAGATATTACGAGATGGAGGCGCAACGGCGCTAATGTTCCAATTGGAACATTGTGCTGAACCCACATGAGCATCTCTGCCCCGCCTTTTCAGCTAAATCGGCGAGTGGTGTCCCTGCACAATCATCTGTTCCGCAATGCGGCGCGCTTCGGGGAGTGTCGCCGCCGCTTTCTGATCTATCTCTGCGGGGGGGTTCTGTTGAAGCTTGGCCAGTTCCTCGTCGAACAAACGCGTTATCGAGGCGGAACTGTGTTCGATGGGTTTGCCATCGTCGCCCGTTACTTTCACTTTATGCCGCACGCGCTGCGCGATCATTAGACGGTAGATGCGGTCGGTGGCCAGGTCTTCCATGTAGCCATCGAGCAGGCTGGCGCCTTTTCCGTTGAGCACTCCGTTGCGATAGCGAATCACGGTGCGCACCGCCGCTCGCGTTCCGGCAAGGGTGGTTGCGCCCACGCCCTTCGGGATTGGCCGCAGGTCGGGATGGGCGTTCGGCAGCTTGGGCCCCTTCGCAATCTGATTGGGAAACGGGAACTGGGCGACGGCGATTTCGTTTTGGTCGGGGTGACCAGTCCAGGCTCCATCCATCCCGCAGTCGGCTTCGTTTTTCTTGTCTTGCTTGAGGACCTTCAGAGCGCGCTCGTTCAGTTCCGCGTCCGTGCGGCTGGGATAAAGCGCGGTCATGCCGCCAATCGCGAGAGCGCCGTGCCTGTGGCAAATCTCCGGTATCAGCATACGGAGGTTCTGGAAGAATGGCACATCGTGGGGGATAGTGTTGCGATCGGGCAAAATCCAGTTGGGATCCTCGATCATGAAATCGATCAGCGAGACCATGTAATCCCAGCGGCCCAGGTTCAATCCGAGGCAGTGGTCGCGAAGATTGAACAGGAATTCCTCGATCTGAAAAGCCTGCGGGTGCGATTCCACCAGCGCCATACATTTGATGTAGTCCTGAGGCAGGCTTTTCTGTTTGGCGAAAACCTGGAACAATTCGCGCCACCACAATGCCTCCTCGGCAGACTCGCTCTTAGGGATGTACACGGAGAAGTTGTGCGGCAACCATGCCGGATCGATCTGGTACCAGATCAACGCCAGATCGAACAGGGAAGCGGAGATGATCTCATTCTTGATCACCCCGCCCTGGCTTATGTGCAGGCCCCGCGGGCGCACCCAGGTGACGGTCTTCGAGCGCTGCACTGTGACTTTCTTCTGCCGCTTCTTGTCGTCATAGCTCAGTTCGTACTTGTATGCGGCGATGGTGTTTTGAACCGCCAGCATAGTGTGTTCCCAGATGTTCGCCGTAGAGTCTTCCAGGTCGATCATGACGGCGGGAGAGCCGGAGTTCAGTAGTTTTACCGTCAACTCAGCATCGTCGGCGGGGCCGGTCATCTGGTTGCGCTGATCGGCGCACCAGGCAGGCAACTCGATCCGCCAATCGGAAGTGGTGGCCGCCGAGGCGGGCAGATAGTTTGGCGGCTCTCCGCTATGCGACAACTGCAATACCTCTGCACGTTTTGCGACCAGCTTCTGTTGCCAGGGCGTGAATTGTTTGTGCAGCGGCAACAGGAAATCGAAGAATCCGTTGGGGAGATCCTTTTGCGGATTCAAATCCGCCGGTGCGTAATTCATGTATTGCGAAGAGGCGTTTTCAGTATGCAATGCCATGGGATGAGATCCTTCACTCTGCGCCGGCAGCAACTGAGGTTGTCAAAGCCATCGGCGCTTTCGTGTTTCTATTCCGGGATTATCCTATCGCAATCGCGAATGTTGCTGCACTGCGCTTGCGAACCTGTGGCCTCTTTCGGTAGGCTCTTCAGCAACGGATGGCGGGCATTGTGCAGAGGCAGGCTCGCTCCGCTCGCCCAGACCCTTCGGCTTCGCTCAGGGCAGGCAGCCGAGGCGGCCGTCTCCACATTGGCTTTCCTAACTTCTGGTCCTGGGTTTTGCGGGAGGTCTACAGTTGCGCTTACCTCGTCTTGATGTTCTTTGTTTGTCGGTTGCGCTTGGTCTGGGAGTGTTGGGTCCAGCGAGCCCGCGCGTGGTCGCTCAATCCATCCAATTGCACGTTGATCTCACCGACGCGCCGCGGAATATTTACCACGCAAAGCTGATCATCCCCGCTAAGCCCGGCGCGATGACTCTGGTATTTCCGAAATGGATTCCGGGCAATCACCGCCCCAGCGGTCCCATTGCGGCTCTCACCGGTATTCGCATGGAGGCCGCGGGTAAGCCTCTCGTCTGGCAGCGCGACGATGTCGACATGTATGCCTTCCATGTCATTGTGCCCGAAGCGGCGGGCGCCATTGACGTGTCTCTGGACGCGATCACTTCCGACGACAGCGCGGGAGCAGGAGGGCCAGCGGCTTCCAGCAATCTACTCGATTTGAACTGGAATGCCGTTGTCCTCTATCCGCAGGGCGCCGCTTCCGACGCGGTCCAATTCGTTCCTTCCGTAGAACTTCCGGCTGGCTGGAAGTTCGGAACGGCTCTGGCGTCGACGCATGTATCCGGCGATGAAGTGGAGTTCGCTCCGGTTTCGCTGACTACGCTGGTTGATTCACCCTTGATCGCTGGGATGCATTACCGGCGAATCGATTTGCCCACTGCTCCCGGTATGCCCGCACACGAAATGGATCTGGTCGCCGACAGCGAAGCCGATCTGGAGATGAAGCCAGAGGACCTGGCAGCCTATGAGAAGCTGGTTGCTGAAACCGGAGCGCTGTTCGGAGCGCGCCACTACCGGCAGTATCACTTTCTGTACACGCTCAGCGATCAGGTCGGCGGGCATGGATTGGAGCATCACGAATCGAACGACAGCGCTGCGGCTGAGCGTACCCTGCTCGATCCCGATCTCCACTTGCTGTATGCGGATCTTATTCCGCACGAGTTTGCGCACTCCTGGAACGGCAAGTATCGCCGGCCCGCTGGGCTGGCCACGCGAAACTATCAGGAGCCCATGATCGGCGATCTTCTGTGGGTTTACGAGGGGCTTACTGACTATCTGGGTAACCTGCTGGCGGAGCGCAGCGGGCTCACGTCGCCTGAACAGTATCGCGAAGCGCTGGCCTCAACTGCCGCCAGTCTCGATCACCGTTCCGGCCGAAGTTGGCGTCCTTTGGAAGACACGGCGCGTTCGGTGCAGAGTCTGCGGATGATGGGATCGCAGTGGTCGGACTGGCGCCGCAGTCTGGATTACTATCCCGAGGGTCAACTGATCTGGCTTGAGGTCGATGCCATCATCCGCCAGCAGACACACAGCAAGCGTTCCCTCGACGATTTTTGCCGCGGCTTCGAGGGCGGCCAGAGCGGACCTCCAATGGTCGTGCCCTATACCTTTGACGACATCGTTCGCGCGCTCAATGACGTTGCTCCCTACGATTGGGCGAGCTTGCTGCGGGACCGTGTGGGCTCGACCAGCACACATGCGCCGCTGGGCGGCATTGAGCGCGACGGCTGGAAACTGGTTTACAACGATCACCCAAATGCCTTCACGCTGGCTGCCGAAAAGGTGTGGAAGTTCGAAGACTTTTCGTATTCCCTGGGATTCACCACCGACAAGGACGGCAAACTGGATGACGTGATCGTAGGCTCTCCTGCCTATCAGTCAGGGCTCGGCCCAGGGATGAAGCTGATCGCAGTGAACGGCCGCAAGTGGACGCCTTCTGTTCTGCACGCTGCGATCAAGGCAGCGCAGGGAACCGCGGCGCCCATCGATCTCCTGGTCGAAAACGCCCAGTTCTTCCAGACCTACTCGATCCTCTATCACGAAGGCGACAAGAATCCGCACCTGGAGCGAGTCTCCGGGGAGCCCGACCTGGTCAACTACCTGCTGACTCCTCTGACAAAATAGTGCCGTGCGGCCGTGGGTTTACTCAAAAGGTCCGACCCAAAGTTGTGATCCTTTCGTAAGCGGCACCGTTCACAAACGCTGCTAGAATCGCCCTCAGGCGACTGCACACATATTAAGGCATTCATGAACCGCTCTCTCAGAGCCGCTGCCGGTTTGCTGGTATGGACGGCAGTATGTTTTCCCTTTCCGGCCGCGTGCCAGGCCCAAGCCGTGCCGTCGATTCGCCGGGTGCAGGTGCTGCATGGCCGAGGCCAGGTCGAGATCGAGATCGAGGCCAGTGACCGAATCCTCCCGCATACGAATGTGTTAACCGGCCCGGACCGCCTGGTGGTGGATTTCGTCAATGCGGTTCCCGGCGCCCAGCTACGCAACCAAACCGTAAGCCGCGGAGAAGTGAAGAGCCTGCGCGTGGGCTTGTTTTCATCGAATCCGCCTGTCACGCGCATCGTAGTAGATTTGAACGGTCCCCAGCCTTACCAGGTTTTTCCATCGGGAAGAAATGTGATCGTGAAGGTAGGAGGAGGTGCGGACGCGGAGACCGCCGGACTCCGTCCTGCCTCTGAGCCAGTGCTGGCGAACACAAATTATCCCGCCACCGGCAGCCATTTCTCGGTGCCAACTCCGCCTCCACCGAAGCCGCCGCTTGAGGTTTCCTTTCGGCATGGTCTGCTGTCGATCAGTTCCAACAAGGCCAACTTGTCCGAGGTTCTATCAGGGGTGCACGAGCAAACCGGGGCGGAGATTGCCATTCCGGCGGGGGCGGAACAGGAACAGGTAGTAGTGGACATCGGGCCGGCACCTGCGCCGGAAGTTCTGGCTCAGTTGCTGAACGGCTCCAAGTTCAATTTTCTGATTCTGAGTTCAGCCAGCGATCCCCGTTCTCTGGACCGGGTTATTCTCAGCTCGCGTCCCGAAGGGCCGATGCCGATGCCGCAGGCGACGAGGCCTCAGGCCCGTGCCGCGGTCGAGGAAGACGCCGAAGCCGACGTTGAGCCCAAGGTCGCACCCCCGGCCAAGCCAGCGCAGCCAGCCGAGAAATCCGAGCCTGCGGCCGACAAGGCCCAGGGTGATACAGAAGTTCCCAACTAATACTCAAATCTTTCTGGATTCTCTTCCGGTGATTACTTCACTGATCTACTCAGGGATGGCTGCGCGGCACGTTCCAATCACGGTGGCGTGATCAGGCGAACCGGCACTGGGGAAGTTCCGGCCACGGTCGGATTTCCGGCGGCAGCGTTGCTACATCCGGAGACGTTCATCACCGTCACCTTCAGGCTGCCATCTGGATTTACTTGATTGATGAAGACTTGCAGAAATCCGAGGATTGTAACCGGTGGTTGTGGGCCGGCCAGAGCTGGCAAGGTGGTGTCGTAGATCGGTATAGTAGCGATGGAGTTGCTGGTAGTAATGAAACCGGTCACGCCTTGCGCTGAAAGCGGATTGCCGGTGCCCGCCGTTATTTGAAATGGATAGGTTGCAGGCGTGAGCACGTCCGGGCCAACGGTTGAGTTGGTTAAGCACGCTACTCCCGTTGCGGTATCGCCGGTAATCGCGGCTGGGGTCACGGGGTTCTCCGTTAGGTCGACCGTCCCACCGGCCGGAGCCGGTGTTCCGCATGCATAGACAGTCGTCTGATCGCATCCCGCGATTGCCTGCTGGAAGTTACTTCCTGTCCAGTTGCCTTCAGCCGAGCAGGAGGGAACTGCGCCCGAGGTGTTCTGCACTAATGCCGGCACGTACTCCAGGTTGGGCTGGTAGGTCAGGGGCAGTTTCGCGGAATTGTACTTGGGAGGATTGTCTAGGATGTTGCCATCAGTCACGAGACAGTCAACGGCGCCCGGCTTGCAGTCCGCGTACATAGTGAAAGTCTCGCCGATCACACCGTTGCTGGATTCCCACGTGCCTTGGCTATTAATGGCGCCAGCCGTGGAAACAAATCCGCCCGCGGCGGGATGTTGGGGGTCGATGTTCGGGATGATCAAAGGCTTCACGCAGCGCGGCTGCACAGGAACCATGCCAGACGCCAGTGAGCCAGAGCCTGAGGGGTTGTACACTTCCGCAGTGGCGGTTGCGCTCACGCCGGAATTTGAGGAGGTGCCATTGGTTATCAACGAAAAAACGCGAGCGAAGAAAGTGGGCAGGTTCGCCTGTTGCACATAAACCGTAACCGTAGGATTCACGCTGAAGGTTGAGCCCGGTCCTGCCAGGGTGGAGCAGTCGTTCGACCCTGCGCCAGGACCGTAGGTGACCCTTACCGTGGGAGCGGCAACGCGGCCGACAAAGTTCCATTGAGCCTGAGCCACGGCGGTCGCGGCGAGAGTGGCCGTACCGGTGGTCCCGCAGGTGGTTTGCCACGTAGACGCTGTGTTCGGATCGCCGGTGACGCCTGAAATCGAGATGACCCTGGCCGCCGCCAAAGCTGCAGCATCTGCGGCGCGCTGGGCTTCGGCCTTTGCCTGGTAAAGCGTGCCCACGTCAATGGAGAGCGCGGCCATGCCGATGATGACGACCATCGATACGGCCACCATCGCAATCGTGACGCCGCTCTGTTTCGAGCGTGCGTCATTGTTCTCGTTTTTCCTGGCGCGGCGGATTAGAGGCGAGAGCATATGGGATTCTCAGTTCTCGTTAAACGCCCCGGCGGTTACGGTCAGGATGTTGAGGCTTGGACCGGTCCATCCAAAGGTGGACGCCACGCTGTTGAACTGCCACTTATATCCGTAGGTGATGGTGACGCAGGTTCCGATTAAATTGAGCGTACCGGCATTGGTGGTGATTATGTTATCGCAGCCCCGGTTGATAAGGAGCGTGATCCCGGTTCCCGGACAGCCGCCGCCGTTGGCGGTGTAGGTCCACGTAAGTCCGGCGACTGTCGGCGCACCGGCCCCCGCCAGGCCGCAGTCGTTGATCTTCTCGGATATCAGATAGTTGTCGGCCACCTGGAAGGCGTCCCCGATTGATGCCGGGACCCCCGCGGAAGGGCTGCCAAGGTCGTTTGCCGGATCCGCCGCGGCCACGCGCGCGGCCTCACGCGCAGCGTTGGTCAGCCTTTGCTTGAGCGTAATGGCGTTGCTGAAGTCAAAAATCCCGACGACAAACACGACGAGTAAAGGCAACGAAACAGCAAACTCCACGATCTGGGCCGCACACTCGTCGCTCCAGACTCGCTTGAGTTTCCGTGTCATCGCCTCCGTCATTGCGTCTCCGCTCTCATCTGCGCCTGGCCGGGAAGCTGCATGGTCCCGAGGTCCAGGTTGGTAAAGGGAATGCTGAAATGAAAGGGATACTTGTACCGCATACTCACCGATGTGCCGCAAGTGCCCATGCCCGCTGGGGCAGTCGTTGGGTACGACAGCTGAACGTTCTCCTGAACGCAGATCGGGATCGTGACGCTGCCGTCGCACGAGACCTGCGTGGCCTTGGCAGTGCCGCACTGGTATAGCACCGGCGCGGTCCACTGAGCTGTGGGAACGAGTTGATTCACACTGAGATGCGCCGCAGCCATGGAGTTCTGGACCGCGGTTTGAGCGTTCTGGCCTTGACCGGTGGGTCCCGCGGGAGGGCAGGTAGCGCAAACCGGAGCCACAGCGGCGCGCGCTCCCGCGCGGGATGCCTGCGTGAGAGTGCCGTAGACGCGGTAAGCTTGTCCGAACCACAAGATCGCTATCAGGATCATGAACAGCATAGGTAGCACCACGGCCGTTTCGGCGACTTCAGTCCCGCGCGTATCGCGCGCAACACGGCGCCAGGTTCTCGCCGCTGACTTGCTCATGGCTCTCACGCTCCCCATATCCTTCCGATGCCGAAAAGCACAGTGGTTAAGGCCAATGCTACGCCATATGGAACCTTGAGTGATTGCGGATTATCCAGCGAAACCTCGGGTCCTGGCATATGAAACATCAACATGGACGCCAGAAGCCTCCCAATGTTGCGCAGCGTTTGCTTGAACCGCCGTTTGTAAATCACCAACCCCAGAGCCATGACCCCAGCTACGAAGACCGAGCCTATCAGCAAATTCACCAATACTTCCCAGCCTACGAACGCCCCCAAGGCCCCAGCCAGTTTCCAGTCGCCCGCGCCCAGGCTGTGCAGAAAGACAAACGGCAAGAGCAGCAGCAGCCCCAGCCCGGCGCCCAGCAGGGAAGTCTTCAAGCCAGGCCATCCGCCAAATAGCACGTTCACCGATACTCCGATCAGCAATCCGGGTACCGTAAGCCAGTTTGGGATCCGGCGGCTGCGCCAATCCGTCCAGCCCGCGATCAGCGCCAGCGCGACCGCCAATCCCAGCACGGTGGGCTTCAAACCACCCCCGACTTGCACTGGAAGAGACGCCTCCGAACCGCCGTGTGCCAAAGCACTTGCTGCAAACGCTCCACCTCGGACAACTCGACCACGCGGGAAAGGAATAAGCTGCTTCCCCGCAAGAAACGCGGCTAAAAGCCCTACTGACGCGGATTTTCACATAGCCGGACGCAGAAGTCAATGAAGACGCTGCAGCCCTAAAGCGCTCGTTTCTTGCCAAAAAGCAAAGGCCCGGAGAATGTCCGGGCCTCCAGGAAATCATTCTCGTCCTACCGGTTGAACCCTCCCGCACCGTTATGCTCGGCCACGATGCGCTTGGCATTGTCGGCGAGGGCTTTGGCCTGCGGAAGAAGGTCCAATCCCTTCAGTATTTCCGGATCCGATTCCGCGCGCACCTTCATGCCCTCATCCTGACCGAAGGCATCCACGAAAATCTCGGCCTTGATGTTGGATTTGATCCAGTCGTTGTTATCCAGCAGATCCGCCTGAGTGTAGGAAATACTGGCCTCATCCAGCGACTTGCGGAAGTCCTGCAGGATGGCGTCGTCGACTTCGAGGCCCTTCGTGGGATGATGATTCACGACGTAACGCTTGGCGAAATTGAAGAACGCATAGTGCTGCAAAAGCGTGTCCTGAAAGTGATTGCTCTTGACCGGGGGAATCACAACATCGGGCAAGATGCCGCCGCCGCCGTAAACCGTGCGGCCGCTGTCGGTCAGCTTCACTTCACGATTAGCGTTGCTGCCGGATTCGGGCTCGCGGTTGTAGTAATAATCGTAGAGCGAAATGTTGCTGTAGTCGCGCTGGATCAGCCGCCCGCTGGGCGTGTAGTAGTGCGCTGTGGTCAGGGCCAATCCGGTGTTCTCCGACAGCGGATACACGGTCTGAACCAGACCCTTGCCGAACGTGACCTCACCGACAATCAGCCCGCGATCGTGATCCTGAATGGCTCCGGAGACGATCTCCGCCGCCGACGCCGTCAGCCGGTTGACCAGAACCACCAGAGGATAATCCTTACCCGCATTGCCGTGTTGCGCCACGTATCGCTTTTCCGCCGAAGCGCGGCCATGGTGAGAAACGATGAGTTGGTTTTTCTTCAGGAACTTGTCGGCCACGCCCACGCCTTCGCTAAGCAGGCCGCCGGGATTTCCCCGCAGATCAAGAATCAAACCCTTGAGATCGCCAAACTCATCCAGAGCCTTCGAGACTTCCTCTTCAGTGGTCTCGTTGAACCCCGTCACGTGCAGGTACCCAATCCCCGGCCGGATAAGGAAGTGTACGTCCACGCTGTAACGCGGAATCTCGTCGCGCACCAGGGTGAACTCCATCGGCTTCTCCACGCCTTCGCGCGAAATGCTGATGTGTACCGTCGTCCCTTTTGGGCCCTTGAGCATATCAGCGACGTCGGGCGTACTCATGTTCTCCGTGGATTTGCCATCGACCGCAATAATCACGTCACCCGGATGAATCCCCGCCTTGTATGCGGGCGTGCCTGTGAAGGGGAAGATCACAATTACTTTGTTGTTGCGCGGCCCCACCGTCATGCCCACGCCGTAGTACTTGCCGCGCTGGTCCTCGCGCATCAGGGCGTAAGACTTGGGGTCGAAGAAATTCGAGTGCGGATCCAGAGAGTGAAGCATCCCCGGAATGGCTCCGTTATAGATAGCCTTATCCGGGTTGACCGGCTCGGCGTAGTTTTCCTCGACTATGGCGTAGACGTCAGTAAACTGCTTCAGACTGTCTTTGACGTCGGAGTCGCCGCTGAGCGACGACTGCTGTCCCGTGCGCTGGGCGAAAAGAATTCCCAGAAAGCCGCATGCAAGGAGGAAAAAAACTACCAGGAAGAGTGAACGGCGAGAACTACGTGCCATCTTGAATTTTCCTTCGGTTGAGGGTTATCGAGCTTCCCCGGCTACCGTACTGAATATACGCAGTATATCACCACATTAGACGGTCCCGAACCGGTATGGTCACCGCTGGTAACCAGCCCGGCACCGTCATAGCTGTAGATGCCGATGGGAGCGGTTAGGGTCCCAGGCTGGCCAAAACCCTCCTTAATAACGGTGCTGGTATGCTGGCGCGGAAGAGCCGTGAAACAACGCCCCGCCGCGTTGCATTGCCGCCTTTGCCCCGCCGCATTATGATGAGTCCATGAGTTTTTCCGACACGGTCTTCCTGTTCTTCCTCGCGCTCATTCTCTTTGGGCCGAAGAAGTTGCCGGAGATGGCTCGTCAAGCCGGAAGACTTCTCGCCGAACTCCGGCGCGCCTCAAACGAGTTCAAGTCGCAGATCGAAACCGAGATCGCCCACCTCGAGGTCCCGAAGACGCAGACGATCCGCCCACCCACCCAGCCGCCGCAAGGGACCGTGGCCAGCCTGAATTCGAACCCGGCGGCAATCGATCCAGTCCCGCACCAGCTTGAGTTAGCTAACAGCCTGGATACTCCCACAGCCCAGGCCACCTCAGCCGATTCGAATCCAGCCGCGTCATCGAACCCTACTCCCTCGGTCGAAGCCGTGGTTGAGTCCAGCGTATCGACTGTGCAGGAACCCCATGTTTGAGACCGCGGCCGAAGCTTCCGGCGATGAGCCCAAGCGCGACTCTATGCCTACCATGGGCTTTCTCGATCACCTGGAGGAGTTGCGTCGCCGCCTCGTTTACTCCATAGCGGCGGTGGCTGTAGGATTCGGCGCCTGCTGGTGGAAGGTGGAGCGCATCTACGACGTCATGCAGCGCCCCATCATGGAAGCGCTCAAAGCCAACGGCTTGTCGGAGAAACTCGTCTATCTGAATCCCACCGAACCCTTCAACCTTTACTTGAAGATCGCCGCCCTGGCTGGCTTGTTTCTCACTTCGCCATTCGTGCTCTACCAGGTATGGATGTTTATCTCGCCGGGCCTTTACCGCAACGAAAAGCGCTACGTCGTGCCTTTCATGGTCTCGACCATCGCGCTGTTCACGACCGGAGGATACTTCGGCTATAAAGTTGTCTACCCGCGAGCGCTCGATTTTCTCATTCATTTCGGCCGGCAGTTCCAGCCGATGATCACCATTGGCGAATATACGTCGCTGTTTCTCAGCATTGTCCTCGGCATGGGCTTGATTTTCGAGATGCCGATTCTCATCTTTTTTTTGGCGTTGATGGGCATCGTCACCGCCGGTTTCATGTGGAAGAACTTCCGCTATGCCATTCTGCTCATTTTTATCGTTGCGGCCATTGTCACACCGACTCCGGACATTATGAGCATGTGCATCTTTGCCGCCCCCATGGTCGCGCTGTACGCCATCAGCATAGGTATCGCCTGGGTCGTCCATCCCAAGCAGCGGCGGGCACGGACGGAAAAGAAGGCAATCTGAGTGATCGAAGCGTAAATTGAGTTGTCATCCCGAGCGAAGCGAGGGATCCTGGTGTTTACTCGCGGCGCAATGCGGATGGCGCAGCCAAGAACCAAGGTCCCTCGCTTCCGCTCGGGATGACAGGTGTACCGAAATTCCGAGGTTTATGAATCGATGAAGATAGTTTCTCTTCCAGTTTTGTTGCTCTCGTTCGCAATCACCTTCGTGGCTTGCAACGACAACAAGGATGCCAGTGCAGCGGGAGCACCAACCCCGGCGCCTAACGCTCCCGCCGACATAACTCTTCCCAAGCTTTCACTTCCGCCCGACAGCGGTCCGCCGCCGGCGATCGATTCCGCCCGTGCCATGCAGTATGTGAAAGAGATTGTAGCCTTTGGCCCGCGGCCCATCGGCAGCGCAAATCACAAGAAGGTTGAAGACTACATCACCTCCCATCTCAAGGGCGACGCGGTCGAGGAGGATGCATTCACCGCGGATACGCCCGAAGGCAAGTTCCCGGGGCGAAACATCATTGCGAAGTTTCCGGGGACGCGCGACGGCATTGTCGTGATCGCCAGCCACTACGACACGAACTACCCTCTGCGCAGAACCGCATACATCGGCGCGAACGATGGGGCCTCTTCCAGCGCGCTCCTGCTCGAAATTGCGAATCAGTTGCGCGGCAAGAGGCGTAATGGCTACAGCATATGGCTGGTATGGGACGACGCGGAGGAGGCGGTCAAGACCTGGACCGACGCCGATAGCCTCTACGGCATCCGCCACCTGGCAGAAAAATGGGAGGCCGACGGAACCTTGAAGAAAATCAAAGCCTTCCTGTTAGCAGACATGATCGGAGACGCCGACCTCAACATCGAGCGTGATACAAGTTCGACGCCATGGCTCGAAGAGGTGGTCTATGAGGCCGCGACCCGGCTTGGCTATCAATCGCATTTCTTCGCGCGGACCATGGAGGTCAGCGACGATCACCTTCCCTTCATGAGGCGGGGCGTCCCCTCCGCCGATCTCATCGACTTCGATTACGGCTACGACAACGTGTTCTGGCACACCCCGCAAGACACCGTCGATAAGCTCAGTCCCAAGAGCCTGGAAATTGCAGGCGACACCATCCTGGAGACGGTCGGCATTCTCGACAAGATGGATTCGCTGCCGCCGAAGTGAGAAGCCCAAGACCTCTCAACGGCGACCACAAAAAGCCTTTGACCGCAAAGATCGCAAAGAGCGCGCGAAGATTCATCGAGTGCTTCTTCGCGACCTTTGCATAATCTCGGCGTTCTTTGCGGTTAAGAGCTTTTGCTCTTTTCCAGGATTTCATTTCTAATGCACCCGATATGCGAAAGCTGAAAGTCTTGTGTCTGTGCTTCACCCTGAGCGCAATCTGTTTTGCCGCCACTCCTCCCACTGAGACCGATGACGCGGCCCGCATCATCCAAGCCGCCCTGCAACCCTCCGCGCTCGAGAGCAACCTGCGCCGCCTGACCGATGAAGTCGGCGGCCGCGTACCCGGCACGCCCGCCATGCAGCGTGCCGTCGAGTGGGGTGTGCAGATGTTCAAGGCTGCGGGCGCTGACAGCGTCCACACCGAGGAATTCACCATTCCGTATTCCTGGTCTGAGGGCGCGACCGAGATGACCGTGAGCGCCACGGGAACTGCACTTGATCCAAAGCTCGCGCACGTTCCCAAAGTCGAGTTCCGTGTGCGCTGCGTTTCCATCGCGTGGGCGCCCGCACTTGCTTCGGTGAAGCACGTGCCGGTGGTCGATGTCGGCGGCGGCAGCCCCGCCGACTTCGCAAAAGCCGGAGACATTTCCGGCAAAATCGTGCTCGTCCATTCGGTGGTGCTTAAGACTTGGAACGATCTTCTCGCCGAGTATGCGAACGCACCGCCTGTGATCACCGCGGCCGTGAAGGGGAAAGCCAAGGCCATCGCTTTCATGGCCACGCGCGAGCACGACATCCTCTACCGGCACACGAATTCTAACGAGGGGGAAATCGACCGCATTCCCCAGGTGCTGGTGGCGCGCGAGGATGGCGAGCGCATCAGTCGCCTCCTCGCCTCAGGGCATCCGGTGTGGGCTAATCTGAGCATCCCGAACCAAATCGGCGGACCGATCCAAGTCGCAAACGTGATCGCGGAGATCAAAGGCAGCGAAAAGCCCGGCGAATTCGTCATTCTCGGCGCGCATCTGGATTCGTGGGAACTCGGCACCGGCGCACTTGATAACGGCTGCAACGCCGCGCTGGTAGTGGACGCGCTGCGTGCCATCAAAGCGTCCGGATTGCAGCCTCGCCGCTCCATCCGCTTCATTCTTTTTTCCGGCGAAGAGGAAGGCTTGCTCGGCTCGCGGGCTTACTCCATCGCGCACCGTCCCGAACTCGACGAGGCTGCCGGGGTCATCATCTGGGATGCAGGCACCGGCAAGACAACCGGATTCGCCGATGGCGGCCGCAACGATGTGCTCAACACCGGCAAGCGCCTCATCACACCGTTGCAACAGTTTGGCCTGACAGAATTGAAAACCGACATGGAATGGGGCACCGACCATTTTGATTTCATGCTGGAAGGTGTCCCCACGTTCGTCGCCGATCAGGAGGAGGCGAACTATCTGGAAAACTACCACGCCGTCTCCGATACCTACGACAAAGTCGATTTCACGCAGCTCAAGAAACATGTAGCCGAGGCCGCCGAGTTCAGCTTCGCGCTGGCCAATCTTCCGGAAAAGATCGGCCCGCGTTTCACGCGTGCGCAGATCGAGCAATCCATCCGCGAAACCAATAGCGTAGAAATGTTTAAGGCCTTTGGCCTATGGGACGCCTGGGAGAGCGGACACCTGGGCCGGCAGAAATGAAACCAATTGTTGATTGATGACTGTTGATTGTTGATTGAAAAACCTTCTGCAATGGGCTTTTCAATCCTCTAATCAACAATCCTCAATCAACAATTCTCAGTTCTCGCAGGGATGCCCGTTGCTCTACTTCTGGATTCTCTTCAACCTGTTCGCGGTGGGCATGCTGGCGCTGGATCTCCTTGTCTTCCACCGCAGCGGTCGAGTCGTGCGCTCGCGTGAGGCCTTGGCCTGGAGCGCTATGTGGATCGGTCTGGCTGTGGCCTTTGCCGGAGTGGTTTTTCTCTGGCAGGGACGTCAGGTCGCACTTGAATTCGTCACCGGTTACGTGCTCGAACTCTCCCTCAGTGTGGACAATCTCTTTCTCTTCCTCGTAATCTTCCGCTATTTCTCCGTACCGGAGCAGCACCAGCGCAGCGTGCTGTTTTGGGGAGTTCTCGGTGCGCTCCTGATGCGCGGCTTTTTCATTCTTACCGGTGTCGGCTTGATCCACCGCTTCCACTGGATTCTCTATCTCCTTGGAGCACTTCTGATTTACAGCGGCATCCGGCTCGGATTCGCGGGTGAACATCAAATCGATCCAGCGACGAATCCGGCGGTGAAGGTTCTGCGCCGCTGGATGCCGGTAACCGATGACTACCAGGGTGATCGCTTCTTTGTTCGCGGATGGAAAGGCAATCCCGGGCTCTATGCCACGCCGTTATTGGTAGTTCTGGCAGTAATCGAAACTACCGACGTGCTTTTCGCCGTCGACTCTATTCCGGCCGTGCTTGCCGTCACGCTCAACGCCTTCATCGTTTACACATCGAATGTATTCGCCATTCTCGGGCTGCGTTCGATGTACTTCGCCGTCTCCGGACTGATGAAAGTTTTCCGCTTCCTGCACTATGGGCTGGCCCTGGTGCTGATCCTGGTGGGCCTGAAGATGATCACTGTGGATTATTTCGCAGTCCCGACGCTGGTGACACTGGGCGTGGTAGCAGGGCTGCTGCTGGGGTCGATCGCAGCTTCCATAGCTCTGCCGGCGAAATCGCAATGAAAATTGTCGACCGCCGATTTTTGTATGCCTGAAGAAACCGCGGCCGCCAGCAGTTCTTAATCAACAATCAGAAATCAACGATCGCCAATTCTCACTCAGACAAACCACAGGCTCTCGCCCTTAACCACCGAATGCTTCAGAAATCGTTTGTCATCATGACCGGGATAGTCAGTGCGATAATGCGCGCCGCGACTTTCCTCGCGCGCCAGCGCTGAACGCACCACCAGCAGCCCGGCTAGATGCAGGTTTGCCGCCTCGTGTGCCCGCCGCGTGCGCGGATGCGCCACTCTCGGTGACAGTCCTTCCAGCGTTTTGATCGCTTCCTGCATTCCAATCCGCGTCCGCACAATGCCGGCACCCTTCCACATCACGTCCTGGATCTGGCCAATCAACTCTTCGATGCCCGCATCCACCGGCCCGTTCTGTGACGCGGCTTTCTTCTGTCCGCTTGCAGGCTTCGTGTTTGCATGAGTTCCTCCCGCATCGCTTTTCCGGCGCGTGCTCCATACACCAGGCCCTCGAGCAGCGCATTACTGGCGAGCCGGTTCGCGCCATGAACGCCGGTCGCAGCCGCTTCGCCTGCGGCGTAGAGTCCAGCCAGACTTGTCTTGCCACTTAGATCGGTGCGGACCCCGCCGATTGAGAAGTGGGCCGCGGGGCGAACCGGAATCATGTCCTCCGTGATGTCAATGTTGTGCTTCATGCAGGTTGCGTAGATGCGCGGGAAGCGTTTCTGCACTCTGGCGGCGTTCAGGTGCGTGAGGTCGAGGTAGACGAATGAATCTTTGGCGCGGCTGACTTCCATTTCATGCATGATGGCCCGCGCCACCACGTCGCCCGGCGCCTGTTCCGCCAGCGGATGGTATTTCTCCATGAAGCGATCCATCTCGATGTTCCGCAGATAGGCGCCCTCACTGCGCAGGGCTTCCGAGAGCAGAAAGCGGGGCGCTTTCTTCATACACATCGCCGTGGGATGAAACTGAATGAACTCCATGTCGCTGACTTCCGCCCCCGCGTGGAAGGCCATAGCCACGCCGTCTCCCGTGGCGGCTTCGGGATTGGTCGTGTTGCGATAAATCTGTCCCATACCTCCCGTAGCCAGCAAAACCGCTGAACAAGCCACCTCTTCCGGTAATCCCTCATCGCTGATCAGCGAGACTCCGGTCACTCGTTGGTCTTCACTCCTGAGATTGGTTAGAAGCCCCGTGGAAAACTCGAACTCCAGCACGGAAATGTTCTTGCGTGTCCGCACCTTCGCATGGAGAGCACGCAGGATTTCACCTCCCGTCGAATCGCCCGGGGCTCGCAGAATATGGCTATGGCTGTATGAGGCTTCGGTTTCAAATACCAGCTTGGTTCCATGCCGGTCCAACTGCTTGCCCCAGGCGATCAATTCCTCGATGCGCTCAGGTCCCTCCTCCACCAGAGTTTTCACCGCTTCCGGACGGCACAGGCCGTCGCCGGCAATGAGCGTGTCCTGCAGGTGCAGGATGACCTCATCTTCATCGCTGAGTCCGGGCGTGGCGCCGCCTGGCGCAGGCTGGGTGCCGGAATTGCTGGCCTCTTTCTTCGCCAGCACCAACACGCGTCCCGCGCCAGCCAGTTCGATCGCGGCCCGCAAACCCGCGACCCCGGCGCCGATCACGATGAAATCGGTCTCGGCTGGAAGACCTTTCATAAATGGGCAAATAGTACCACTTCCCAGGCCCGTGCGATCAAAGCTGCAGCGCCCATAGGCTATTATGGGATTCCATGGCGCAGGTCACCATCCATGTCCCGCCGCGGCCCTACCAGGCGCGCATTGAGAACGGCTTGCTGGCGCGGTCCGGAACCTTGCTGGCGGAGTTGCTGCCTCAAGCCAGCAAAGTTTTTGTGGTAACCGTTGCGCCGGTGCGCCGCCGCTGGGGTTCAAAGCTGGTTCGCTCCTTGGTCTCTGCGGGCTTCAAGCCTCAGGTAGTCCAGATGCCTGACGGAGAGACTGCCAAGAAGCTGCGCACGATTGAAACGCTAGCCGAAAGATTGTCGCGTCTGGGCGCCGACCGCAAGGCCGTTTTGATCGCTCTCGGCGGCGGCGTGGTCGGCGATGTCACCGGTCTGCTCGCGTCCCTCTACATGCGTGGCGTGGAATTGGTGCAGATTCCAACCACGGTCCTGGCCCAGGTGGATGCATCGCTCGGCGGCAAGACCGGCGTGAATCTTGGGGCAGGGAAGAACCTGCTGGGAACATTTCATCATCCCCGCGCCGTCCTGATTGATCCTGAAGTTCTCCGTACGCTTCCCAACCGCGAGTTTCGTGCAGGCCTGTACGAGGCGATCAAGTGCGGCATCATCGGGGATCTCGATCTTTTTCTGCGCTTCGAACAGAAGCGCGCGCAGATCCTGAAGCGCGATCCGGCGGAACTCGAAGGTCTCATCGCCCAGTCCGTGAAGTTGAAAGCCGAAGTCGTTTCCGCCGACGAACGCGAAGGCGGCCTGCGCCGCGTGCTCAACCTCGGCCACACCATCGGACACGCGCTTGAGGCCGAAACCCGCTACCGCAGCCTGCTTCACGGCGAGGCGGTCGCCTGGGGCCTGATCGCCGCGACCAACATCGCCCTCAGTGTCGGGCGCACGGACAGAGTGACCGCCGGACGCATCGCCGACGCCGTGCTCAGCCTGGGACGCCTGCCCGAGCTCAAAGTGAGCGCCCGCAAGATTCTCGCGCGCCTGCAGGCCGACAAGAAAACGCAAGGCGGCGTGGTGCACTTCGTGCTGCCCCGGGAAATCGGGAAGGTTGAAATCGCCGCCGATGTTCCGGACAGCGTTGTGATCGCAGCCGTAGAAGAATTGCGCCGCCTGTCCCGCGGCGGATGGGGAAAGTGAAATTGTTGATTGATGATTTTTGATTGATGATTGAAGAGCAGAAGGGCAGGGGTTCGGCAGCTCTTAATCAAGAATCAGCGATCAACAATCAGCAATTCCGCACATGTCGGAAACCCGCAAACTCGTAGTCGGCGCCGCTCCCGAAGGGGCACGCGATCCCGGCGCAGCCGCGCGTGCCGTCCGCGACATGTTCACCTCCATCGCTCCGCGCTACGACCTGCTCAATCACGTGCTGTCGTTCAATGTCGATCGCCTGTGGTGGCGCCGCACGGCACGCTCCTTCGCCCAGATCCTTGCCCGGCCAGACTCCGGCGTTCTGGATCTCTGCTGCGGCACCGGAGACATGACCTTCGCCTTGCGCAAACAGGCAGGGAACTGCAGTCCGCAGATCTTAGGCGCCGACTTCTCTCACGCCATGCTCCAGCGTGCCCGATTGAAGTCTCTCGACAAAGTCTCAGAGAACGGCAACTCCTCCATACCTCAGTGGATCGAAGCCGATGCTCTCTGCCTTCCGTTTCCCGACCAGCACTTCGCCCTCGTGACCTCAGCCTTCGGCTTCCGCAATCTCGCGGACTACGATGCCGGCCTGCGCGAGATCGTGCGCGTGCTGCGGCCCGGAGGGGAGTGCGGCATCCTCGACTTCAGCGAGCCCAAGGGCGTCATCGGCCATCTCTATCGCTTCTACTTCAAGCAGGTCCTGCCGCGGGTCGGCACACTGCTGTCCGGCGTCCGCGGCCCCTACGCCTATCTTCCCAACTCGGTCGAACGCTTTCCCGAGCCGCAGGAAATGCTGGCCCGCATGCGCCGCGCCGGATTCCGCGAAGCCACTTGGACGCCCTACACCTTCGGAATTGCCGGCTTGTATCGCGGAAGGAAATAGCGGCGAAGCGGGGTCTTAGGTCTTAGGTGTTAGGTTTTCCTATGGCCTAAGACCTATCACCTAAGACCTGGCACGCCAGCACTCGGCTCGGCTGCCGGCACGCTCTTGAAGCTGTCAGCAAAGGCATCGTCGATGGTGTAGCGCATCACGTTCTCATACTCCCCGCCCAGAAAGCTCCGCAGTCGGTCCGTATTCATGATGTACTCGCCGACTATATAGGGTAGCGCTTCCGGTGGAATTGCTGAGATCTGCCGCTTCCACAAATATTGCAGCACCAACCGCATCGCCCACTTTCCAGGAACGCGCACTAATTTCGCTTGTGCCATCTCAATGCAACGGCCGAAAGTGAGCGGCTCGCCGCGTCCAGCTACATTCAGAATGGTTAGCCGTTGCGCCTCCGGATCCCGTTGCAGAATGTGCGCGATCAGCCGCGCCATATCGTCCACGTGTACAAACTGAATCTTGTTGTCAAGATACTGTTGCCCGCGCGGCAGCATGCAGGGCAGTCGTTTGCCCTCGCTCCGCATTTTCTCCGCTGCCGCGCCTTTTCCGTTGGGCGTGCCCCGAAACGCCCCCAGCAGGTAATTCTCCACGCTGGCCCCGGCAAAAATATGGGGACGCAGAATGTATACGCTGCATCCTCGCAGGGCAGGCGCGCGCTGCTGCACCACCTCATCGGACTGCTTCTTGTGAATCGCGTATGGCAGCGTGTGGGCCGCCATTACTGAATCTTCCGTCGCCGGCCCCGGCAGGCTGGGCCCATAGGCAGAAACGCTGCTGGGAAAGATGAATTGCCTGACTCCGGAATCCGCCGTGCGATTCGCCTCGGTGACGGCCTCCATCACACGCGCCGTGCCGGCCACGTTGATTTGCCACATACGCTCGGTATCCAGCACGCCCGTGCGCACCGGGTCGATCACGCACGCAAGATGAACCACCGAAACCGGTCTCGCGTCGTGCAGCAGTTCGTAAAGCGCCCGTGTGGAAGACTCCTCGCCCAGATCTACGCGCTCGAACTGCAGCGGTAAATCGGTCTGGGGTGGACTGATGTCCACCCCGATCACCGAGAAATCCCCGAGCAGCGGGAGCAGCCTGGATCCCAGGTTTCCCGCAATGCCGGTGACCACGACGACAGGTTTCGCGCTCGCCATTTAGCTCGGCCTGAATTAATTCAACTTAGACTAGTTCGGCTTGGACGGAGGTGGCGGTTGCGCCGCGGGCTGGGCCGGTGCGTTCGCAGCCGGGGGCGCGACAGGTGGTGCCGCACCCTGCGGCTGGAACTGCGGCGTCGGCGGCCGCGGACGCATACGCGGAGCCGGTCCTGCCGGCGCTGCCGGTCCAAAATACGCGTCGTTGGTCACCGCCTCGTGCGAGTTCGTGTAGTTGTCCATCATTGTTTTCAAGCGCTCGCCCTTCAGTTTGTTATGGATCTCATCCTTCACCTGGTCCAACGGCAGAACTTCCTTGCTCACCACTTTGTACACGTAATGACCGCCATTGTCGCTGATGACCGCCGACACCTCGCCCACTTTCAACTCGAACACTGCGGCGTGCGCCGGAGGTAGTCCCGTGCGCCGCACTTTGGGCAGGTTTACCGTCGGGTTCTCTACCTTTGTGCCCGCGGCTTCAAACGCCTCCTTCTGCAACTTAGCAATATCCTCACCCGCTGCCGCCCGTTGCCGCAGGGTTTCGGCCAACTCATTCAACTCCTGCTCGCCTTTCTCCTGCTTGGCCTTGTCCGCGGCATCCTTGGCCTTCTGCTGTTCTTCGGTCAGTTTCTCCGGCTCTTTTGCTTCTTCCTTGTCCTCAGCCGATGGCTGCTTGTTGCGTGGGATAAACAGCCGGTCGAGAGAGAACTGTTCGTACGCCTCAGGATTCTCCTTGTAATACTTTGCAATCTGCTCCGGTGGCACATTGTCCGCCTCTTCCCGCACGGCGTCCTGCAGTTTTTGCGCCAGAATCCTCATCTTCACGAATTTCATCGTCTCGAGGTAGCCTTCGCTTTTATCCAGGCCCTTCTTTTTCGCAGCCTCCGACATGGCTATGACGCCGGGAAGCTGGGTAGCCAACTGGCGCTTTTGCTGCGCATTCAGCGGAGTCGGTCCCTGCTGCAGCGCCTTGGTAAGTTTTTCGAACTCCCCCCGCGTGATCACGCAGTCCGCCGGTTTCTTCGCGGCGGCAGCCGTCTTTCCCGTGGCGGCTGTCGATCCGGTTGCCGTCTTCGCCATCTCCGGGCACGCAATGCCCTTGATCGTCAGCACAGCCGCAGTCAACGACACTTCCGCAGCAGGTGCGGCCGCCGGTGTAGCGCCTGCATTCGGAGCCGGAGCCGGGCTCCCCTGCGCCGGCGGCGTCACCGGCTGGGCCTGTCCCCAGGCCAGCGTTCCCAAAAATACACACACCAACCAACTCTTACGCATACAAGATTCCTCCAGGATTGGTACATCAGGAAGTTAAACAACCCGAACCTAGCATCCTAGCATAGAGGCCGTTTTCCGGAATACTCGCGGCGCGATTCGATTCTCCTTGACCCTCGCACATCACTAGCACTAACCTATAGCTAATCAATATCCAGAGGAGACCGCCCGAAGCATACAGCTAACTCCTTTGGATGGAAGATTTTACCCGTAACTGATTGCAGCCCTTAGATTAAATCGCATTTTGGCGCTAACTAGATGATTCCAATAGACCGGTGGGAGGGGGGGTATACCCAAACCACCCGACCAGAACCCGCTCAAAATCTCCGCGCTGATTCCTTCAGCGCAATCCCGCCTCACCCTCGATAATCCACATGTCCGGGACTCCGGCCCTCTACTCGCCCAACGCCATGCGCGCCGAAAAACGCGCAGTGGCAGGAAACTCGGTTGTCGCCGCCCTCCTCATCACCAGCGGAAAGATCGTCGTCGGCGTCACTACGGGCAGCCTCGGCATCCTCTCCGAAGCCGCGCACTCTGCTCTGGATCTGATCGCCGCCCTGCTCACATATTTCTCCGTCGGAGTCTCCGACAAGCCCGCCGACGCCGACCATCAATATGGCCACGGCAAGGTCGAGAACTTCTCCGCCTTCGTCGAAACCGGCCTGCTTCTGCTGACCTGCATCTGGGTTATCTACGAAGCGATCATGCGTTTGTTCTTCCGCCGCGTTGAGGTCGAACCATCCATCTGGGCATTCGCCGTGATGCTCGTCTCGATGGCCGTCGATTGGTGGCGTTCCCGCGCTCTCGGCCGCATCGCCACCAAGTACGAAAGCCAGGCTCTCGAAGCCGACGCCTTGCACTTCTCCACTGACGTTTGGTCCGCGGGTGTGGTGGTGGTCGGTCTTGTATTAATCCTGCTGGGGCGCATCTATCATCTGGATTGGCTTCGCCTTGCCGATCCCATCGCTGCCCTGTTCGTCGCTGGCGTCATCGTTTCCGTGAGCTGGCGCCTGGCGCGGCGCACTACCGACGCTCTGCTTGACGCCGCTCCCGCTGGAATCCGCGCTCAGATTATCGACGCCGTCTCGCGCGTGGATGGCGTGCTCGAAATCGGGCGGGTGCGCATCCGCCGCGCCGGCAACCGCTATTTCGCCGATCTCGCGGTCGGCTTTGCCCGCACTGTTACATTTCAGCGCTCGGAGCAGTTGGTCGAAGCCGTAACCGAGGCAGTTCATCGCATCCTCCCCGACGCCGATGTCACCGTTCAACCGCTCCCGCGCGCCCAACGTTCGGAAAACATCTTCGACCGCATTCGGGCCGTCGCCACTCGCCACAACCTCAACGTCCACGACATCAGCGTGCAGGATCTCCACGGCCATCTCCACGTCGAGCAGCATGTCGAACTCGATGAGAACCTTACCTTGAAGACCGCCCACGACCAGGTCACCGAACTCGAAGCCGACATGCGCCACGACGTACCCGAGATCGCCGACATCCTCACTCACATCGAAAGCGAGCCCGCCACCATCGAGACCGGCGACGAGATGGTCCGCGACGCCGGCCTCGAGCGGCAACTGAAGCGGGTCGCCGGACAGTTTCCGGAGATCGTCGATATGCACGACATCCAGATCAAGAAAGTCCGCGGCCGCCTCTACGTTTCCTGCCACTGCACCATGTCCGACGATCTGCCGCTCGCCCGTGTCCACGACATCCAGACCGAACTCGAAATCCACCTCAAGCAAGCCGCGCCGGAATTGTTCCGTGTGCTTATACATCCCGAGCCAAGCACCGACAACCGGAGGTAGATTTTACCGGAGTAAAAGCATGACCAAAGCGAAGACAATCTGGATTGAAAAGCAGCGCTTCAACGGAGTCGCCGACAGCGGTCACTCTATCGTCGTCGATGGCGACAAAGCGGCAGGGAACAGTCCCATGGAACTTGTCCTCATCGGCCTCTGCGGCTGCACTGGCTACGATGTCGTCTCCATCCTGCAGAAGAAGCGCGAACCGTTTACCAGCCTCGAAGTGCGGGCTCAGGCCGAGCGCGCCGCTGACCCGCCCTCCGTCTACACGGAAATCAAACTGCTCTATCGCATCGGTGGTAGAGTGTCTCGCAAGGCGGTCGAGGACGCAGTCCGCCTCTCGAAAGAAAAGTACTGCTCAGTCTCAGCCATGCTCGCCAAAACCGCGAAGATCACCGCCGAGATCGAGTATCTGGACGGGTAAAACGGCAGGCCAACACATGCCCCCTAAGATCTTCCTCTTCACCCAGTCCGGCTGCCTCAACTGCGAAGTCATGAAGATCTTTTTGGAGGCGAAGGGCATCGCATTCGAAGAGCGCAATATGAGCTGCGATGACGCCGCCCGCGGTGAATTGCTCGAAACCTACCACTGCCGCACCGCCCCCACCTTGGTAATTCTCGCCCCGGCCGGCGTCGAAGTGATCGAAGGCTTCGATCCCGACCGCCTTGACCGGTTCCTCTCCGCTGCGTGATCATCGAAACGATTCGCGAGGCTCAATATCCCAACCTCAAATCAGCCGGACTCAAATCAGCAAAGCTCGCGCCCACATCCTCTGCGCGGCTATTTCTTCATCGCCTCGGCGGCGTTTCTTTGGGGAGTCTCCGCCGCACTGGGACGCGCCGTTTTCACCGGCCAGCTGCCATTGGGCACTGCCGCTCTTCGCCCGGCCGCTCTTCATCCCATCGATCCCTTAATCCTTTCGCAGACCCGCACTACATTCTCTCTGCTGGTACTGCTTCCTCTTCTGGTTGCTTCCCAGGGATGGCAGCGAATCAAGCTCCCCGCGCGCGATCTCGCTTACTGCTTCCTGCTGGGTACGCTCGGCGTGGCCGTCTCGAATTATTTCTATTACGTCGCGGTACAGAGAACGAATGTCGCCACTGCGATCATCGTGCAATACACGGCTCCGGTGTGGGTTCTGTTCTATGTAGTGGCTCGCGGCCAGCAAAAGCTCTCGCTGCAAAAGGTGGTTGCCGTGGCGCTGGCCGTTGCGGGCATTGCGCTGGTCATTGGCATTGTCGGAACACCAAGTGACGGACGAGCCCTTCGCCTCGATTCCTACGGCCTCATCGCCGCGCTGCTGGCTTCGTTCTCCTTCGCCTTCTACAACGTCGCCGGACACCGGATCCTGGCCCGTTACGACCGCTGGCGCGTACTCGTCTGGACGCTCACCGCGGCCGCGGCCTTCTGGTTGGTCGTCAACCCTCCATGGAAGATCGTCGCCGCTCACTACGCACCCGCGCAATGGCTGTTCCTGTTTGTTTTTTCGATGATCTCGGTGCTGGGAGCCTTCTCGCTCTACTTCCTCGGCCTGCAGCATCTCGAACCCACGCGCGCCATCATCGCCAGTTGCCTGGAGCCGGTCTTCTCCATTGTTCTCGCTGCTCTGCTGTTAGGAGAAATCCTCCGCCCGATTCAGACCTTGGGAATCGTCTTTGTGCTCGCGGCCATCGTAATCGTGCAGCGCCCCAGCCGCCGTGGCATAGTGGAAGAGTCAGCTGTCGTCGATCCGATTGAGTAGCCGCGATGGCTATTTCCCATTTCCGCACCCGATCTAGATGTTTTCTCATTCGGCACCCTAATTACGAATTGACAATGTTTTTACTGTATAGGCCGTGATTCTAGGTTAGCCTCGTCGTATCATCTTCAGGTCACGACGGCCTGAATGCTGGATTTGCCTATGAGATTTCACCGGGTTGCCGTGCTTCCTGTTTTTCTCTTTACGTTCCTGACCCCTTGTTTCGCCCACCATATGGCAGTCGTGGTCAACAAGGACAACAACGTTGGCAACGTTACTGCCGTCCATCTGGGTAAGATTTTCCGGTCGGAGATCAAGAAGTGGCCGGATGGCAAGAACATCGTCCTGGTTCTGCATAAGGACTCCGAGGGCGAGACGGAAACCCTGGAGCGCTTGATCAAGATAAGTCCAGGCGAATTGAAGGCGCTGATCGCCGCTCACAAGGATTCCATCATGATGGCCGACTCAGACGCGGACGTACTCAAGCTTGTCCAATCCACTCCCGGCGCAGTGGGCCTGGTGGAAATACACTCCATCGACAACACCGTCACCGTAGTGCGGGTGGACGGCAAATTGCCCATGGAATCTGGTTACCTGCCGCATTAACTGGAACTGGCTCCTAAGTCATCTGAGCCCCAGCAGATGAAAATACCTTCGCGCCTTTTTCACGTCGCGAGCGATCTGCTCGCGTAAGGCCTCTACCGACGGAAACTTGATCTCATCGCGCACCCGGTCGAGAAAACAGATCTCAACTTCGCTCTCCGGCGTCAGCTCAATGGGATGAAAGTTCAGCAGGTGGGTCTCGATGGCGAACGAATCTGCTCCAAACGTGGGGCGATTGCCCACGTTGGTGACGGAATCAAAGCGCTCCGTCCCGACGCGCGTCCACGTGATGTAGACGCCATCCTTGGGCACAAGTTCCTCATAGCGCGATAAATTGATCGTGGGAACGGTGTACTTCGATCCCAGCCCGCGTCCGCGGCCCGGCGCGCCTAGAATGGAGAACGGACGGGCCAGCAAATGCCGCGCCTGGCTCACCCGTCCCTCGCCGATGAGTTTCCGAACATGACTGCTCGAAACCGGCTCTCCGCGCAATTTTTCTTCCGAGTAAACTTTTACTTCAAAACCCATCTCCTGCCCCAACTGCGCCAGCAGATTCACGTCGCCCGCAGCCTTGTGCCCAAAGCGGAAGTTGTAGCCTTCATGCACTTCGCGCGCATGCAGTTTTTTCTTCAAGATACGCTCGGCGAACTGACGCGGTGTCATCAGCGAAAGGTCGCGCCCAAAGGGCAGCATCAGCACTGCATCAATGCCCGTGGCTTCGAGCAAACGAAGCTTTTCCGGCACTGGGGTGAGCAGCTTCAGTCCTGAGTCCGGCCGCAGGATGCGCGCCGGATGGGGCTGAAAGGTCACGGCCACAGCCTTGGCCCCGCCCGCTCGTGCCCGCCGCACGATCTCGCCCAGCACATGCGCGTGCGCCCGGTGGACTCCATCGAAGTTACCCACGCTCACCAGCGACGGCCCAAATCCCGCTGGAACGTCCTCGAGTTTGTGGAAGATTTGCATTTCAAGAGCAGTGGTCAGTGGCCAGTGTTCGGAAGGTTTTCACTGACCACTGATCACTCATCACTGGCCACTGACCTTAGATTTCAAACTCCAACTTCAGTCCGTCATAAGCCAGCCGCACGTGCGGCGGTAGCGTCGCGTTGGTCGCCTCATGTGCCAGATCGTGGCAAATGTGAGTGAAGAATGCGCGCTTCGCCTTGACGCGACCCACAATGCGCAGCGAATTCTCCACCGTCGAGTGCGTGGGATGCGGCTTGTGGCGCAGCGCATCCAGAAAAAGGATGTCCAGCCCTTCCAGCTGATGGAACGACGCCTCGGGTATTTCGCTGTGATCGGTGAGATACGCCGCCGATCCAAAGCGGAAGCCATAAATCTCGGCTTCGCCATGGATCAGCCGCACCGGCTCGAAGCGCGCTCCGAAAAGCTCTACTGGACCGTCAATCGGCCACAACTCGAGCTGCGGCAAGCTGCCATACTTGTAATCAGCGTCGAAGATGTAGCTGAACATTTTGCGCAGAAAGGCCGCCGCGTCCGGACGGGCGTAGAGCGGCAGCTTCTCCGGCTTGTGACGGTAACTGAGAGGGCGCAGATCGTCGATGCCCAGAATGTGGTCGGCGTGCGTGTGCGTGTAAAACACTGCATCCACGCGCGTGATCCCCTCGCGGATGGCCTGCGCGTAAAAATCGGGCGAGGTATCGATGAGGACAACTTTGCCCGCGTATTCAATCATCACCGAGGGACGGGTGCGCCGATCGTGCGGGTCTTTGGAATGGCAGACCGCGCAGTCGCAGCCCAGCGTAGGCACGCCCATCGACGTGCCGCTGCCCAGCACCGTCAGCGTGGCCTTCATGCGTTAACCTTCACGCGCGCCAGCAATTGGCAATTGGCAATTAGCATTTGGCCGTTCAGAGCTTTCCCGATGCGCAACGAGACCGTATCGCCGCTAAATGCTAACTGCCAATTGCTACCTGCGGGTGGCCAGTCTCGCAGCGTCATCTTCCGCTGGTTCCCGTGGCAGCTCCGGGCTGCGGCGGACGCGACAGTGCGTTGGTTACCTCCACATACGCCATGCGCACTTCGTAGAGGCTGTTCTGCAGAAAAGCTTCTTCCGTGGGAGTCAGGTTGCCCTTGGTTTTTTCCGCCAACAAGGCGAGCGTGTCGATGGTCTGGCGCGCACCGATGATGTCAACGCGAGGCTGGCCGCCCTGCTCATGCATCATTCCCATCTGCAGCATCGCCGTCATGTACAAAGAGGCCAGGAAGCGCTCGAAGGTCATCTCAAACTCTTTGGCGGAGCGCCCGCTGAGTTCCACGCGCGAATCGAGTTCTTGCGACGATTCCCGGTAGGCGTCGGCCTGCGCCTGTTGCTCGGCCGCGGTCGGAGGGGCGGGCAAGTCTTGGCCTGCAATCCCGTCTGCCGCAGCAGGAAATGCGGCTACAGAGTTCGAGGCGGGCGCTGTTTTCTTGGCCGCAGTTTGACCTGAGGTTGGAACCGGGTTGGGAGGCGTCGCAGCCTTGGGCGGCGCCACTTCTTCGCCAGCATCTTTTCGTAACTCTCCGTCCTCTGTGAACAAGCGACGGTCGGTTACGGTGAAACCTGATTCTTGTTTCTTCTCAGCCATAGCAGTGTTTCCTTTTAACTCTCTTTGAATGCTTCGTAGAACTTTGAATGGAATTGTTGATTGTTGATTGGTGATTGCTGATTAAAACCATTCCTAAACACTAAAGTCCATATCCTGAGGATTCTCAATCAACAATCAGCATTCTCAAACCAGCGCGACACTTTCGACTGGCAACTGAACCACGGTAGCCTTGACCGCTCCAATCGTCACCTCGCGCCCCGGCACTCCCACCTCACGTCGAATGTATCCCAGGCCAACCGTCTGTTCGCCCGACGGTGTGCGCAGCGCAGCGACGCTGGTAATTTCTCCTACTTCTTTCTCGCCCTCTCCGGGTTTTCCAGAGACGATCTTGTCCCCCGGCGCGAATGCCGCCGCGCCTTCCACCAGGAGGCCGGTAAATTTGCGGTGCACGTTGCCGCGCGAGCGAATACGCTCCACAATCTCCTGTCCAACGTAGCAGCCCTTGTTGAAGTTAAGGGCGCGCATCTGCTCGGTTTCCTGGGGCAGGTCGCGCTCGCGAATATCAATGCCGTAGAGCGGAATGCCAGCCACGATGCGCTGCATCTCCAGCGCTTCGCTGCCCACCGGCGTCGCTCCGGCGGCGATCAGCGCCTGCCAGGTCTTGTAAACATCCTGGGGCGCGAGCCAGATCTCGTAGGTTTCCTGCAGCGCCTCCTCGCCGCGCACCACCGTGCACTGCACGCAGCCGCAATCGCAGGTGCATTTCGGAGTGATTGTCTGCAAGGGCTGTAGATTTGGGACTTCGATTCCGGCCCTATTTAAGATGGCGCGCGACTTGGGTCCCGTCAAGCCGATAGCGGTCTGCTTCTCGCTGACGTCCGTGATTTCCACGTCGTCCATGATGATGTAATGATCGAAAGTGGCGATGATTTTCTCCACCTGGCTGCGATCCGTTTCGACTGCGAGCGCCTCGCCCCGGTTATAGACGAACATGTCGCCGAGGATGCGGCCCTGCGGATTGAGCAGGAATGCATACAAGCCACGGCCAACGGCGAGATCGCGAATGTTGTTCGTGACCATGCCGTTCATCCAGCGCACGCGATCGCCGCCGGTAAGCAAAATCCAGGCGCGGAAGCCCAAGTCATAGATTCCACACCCGCTGAGCAGGGCGGCGAACTCCAGGTGCGGGTTGGTAAAGCGCGCTGCCGTGGTGGATCCGCGGTAGTCCGCTGTCGGCAACGATAGCGCTTCCGATCCTGAGTGTGCACGCAGAGCGTCTTGAAGTGGAGTGCTTACCATCGGAAGTATTGATTATAGCGAACGGCCTGGCGATTCATTGCCGATTGCCGATCCGCCGGTTTCGACCGATCTCACCGCGAACTAGACAGAGTTTTCGTTGCCGACTTCTGACATTAGCCACAACCTACTCATTCTTCTCGGCTTGTGTTAGCTTTCTGCCGTGGACCAGCAAAAGCCTTCAAAGAAACGCATTGCCGTCATTCCCGGAGACGGGATTGGACAAGAGGTGATCCCTCAGGCTCTCAAAGTCGTCCGGGCTTCTGGAGCTGATGTCGCCTTCAGTGAATTCGACTGGGGCGCCGACCGTTACCTCCGCGACGGGATGACCGTCCCTCCCGATGGCTTCACCATGCTCGGGCGCGACTTCGACGCCATCCTGGCCGGCGCTTTTGGCGATCCGCGCGTGAAAACCAACATTCACGCCAAAGAGATCCTCCTCGGCATGCGCTTCAAGATGGACCTTTACGCCAACGTGCGGCCGGTGCGGCTGCTCGATGCGGCGCTGTGTCCGCTGAAAGGCATTGAGCCCAGGGATGTGGATTTTGTTGTCATCCGCGAAAACACGGAAGGCGTTTATACCAACGCGGGTGGAGTGTTCAAGCAGGGCACGGCGGATGAGATCGCGATCCAGGAAGACATCAACACGCGCAAGGGCGTAGAGCGCATTATCCGCTACGCTTTCGAGTATTGCGAGTGCCACACCAAACTCGACGGCTCGCCGCGGCGCCGAGTGCTCATGTGTGACAAGTCGAATGCCATGACGCATGCCGGCGGGTTGTGGCAGCGCGTGTTCAAGGAAGTGGGCGGCGAGCATCCGCAAATCGAGACGCAGCACATGTACGTGGACGCGCTGTGCATGCAGATGGTGCGCGATCCACGGCCGTTCGATGTGATCGTCACCAATAACATGTTTGGCGACATCATCACCGACCTCGCCGCCGGACTGCAGGGCGGGCTGGGCATGGCTGCCAGCGGGAATATTCATCCCGGGAGGACGTCGATGTTTGAGCCGGTGCACGGTTCGGCGCCGCCGATTGCGGGGAAGAATTTGGCGAATCCTTTTGGCGCGATTTTGACTGCGGCCATGATGCTGGGGCATTTGGGATTGACGCGCGAAGCTGCAAAGATTGAAGCTGCGGTGCTGGAAGCGGTGCGTCAGAAGAAAACCACGCAGGACATTGGCGGGACGCTGGCGACGCGGGGAGCGGGGGAATGGGTGGCGGAGCGGGTAAGCAGCTAGGAGCAGAGTATAGACTCGTTTCAATGGACAAAGTTAAGGTGATATCCCAGAGAATCGCAGCGCGGCTTTTTGCTCTCCCGC
>Ga0302180_10000379_pt1 | contig 36713 bp, 37 predicted proteins | sample I_Palsa_E3_2_FD_200575 | JGI IMG/M metagenome (GOLD analysis project Ga0302180, IMG submission 200575) | Peat permafrost microbial communities from Stordalen Mire near Abisko, Sweden - I_Palsa_E3_2 | ecosystem: Environmental > Terrestrial > Soil > Palsa > Peat permafrost | place: Sweden...
GTCGACGTTGTCGTGGCCGATGCCGATTGCCTCTTGCGTGCTCCGCGGCGTGGGATCAACGTCGTGATCGTTCGTTCGCGTCATCTTGACCTGCCAGCCGCGCGCAACCAGAATCGCCTGCACGCGTTTGGCAAGATCCAGATTAAGAATGGCCTCCTGCAAGTCACCGTGCATCGATCCGCGATCGCCGCCGCCATGCCCCGGATCGAGCACGATCAACTTGGGATTGGTCGGCACGTAAGTTTGCGGACCGAATTTCCAGGCGCTCTGATCGCCGGTCGCGCCGTATTCATCCGCCGGAACGGGCGTCACCAGCGTCTGCGGTTCGCTCGCCGAGACGACGGCGCCGATCGAGCCCGTGCCGCCGCGCGGCGCGGTATCAGCAAGCATTCCGGTTCCAACGTTCACGCTGATTCCCGTCGCCGCGGGAGAGACGTCGAGCGCATTATCGTCGGCTAGCGAGAGCGCGATGCGGACGGTCTGCGGATCGATCTGCCGCACGCGTAGCGCGACGAGCGGATTTGCTTCGGCTTGATCTTGTGGGCCGCCGGCAAGCTGCGCATTCTTGATGTCGATCCAAAAGCGGTTGTCGGGAGCGCGCAAGCGATGCCACTCGTACGTCGCATCGCCGGTCACCGCGATCGTGACTGCCTGTCCGCCGTCGCCGGTGGCTTGCACGGTAACGGCGTTGACGGTTGCGCCAGCGGTCGCTTGCGCGGACGGGCTCTGCGAGGGCGTCGCCACGTTGGTCGTGTCCGGCGGCGGCGGAGCCGTCGTCGCGGGCGCCGCGTTTGCCGGCGCGGCGGCGGCGACCGCGTCGTGAAGCGGTTCGACCAGCGGCGGGGCGCTGCCGTTGGCGCCGAAGGCGACTTCGAACTCGCCGCTGCCGGATTGCGGCGCATCGTGCCGCGTGCCGGGCAAAAGTTCAATCGTCACCAGCGTCTTGGGATCGCGCGCGCTGCCGGATGAGGTGATCTCGACGGTGCGGATGCCGCCGGCATTGACCGCGCGCTGCGGCGCAAGCGTTGTGCCGACGCCGTCAAATTCGTACACGACGCGATCCGGCGTGTCGGTGACCACACGCGGGCGAAGGACCCCACCGCCATGCGCGATGAGGACGGCCTGAACGCCGTACCCCTGCACGTCGAGCGACGTCAGTAGCCGCTCCAGCACTCCGTCCTGCGCGGAAACGCCGAGGGCACGCATCACGTCGTCGAATGGAAGATAGACTTCGCTTCCGTTCAGGTACGGGGCGAAGCGCCCTTGCGCGGTGATGGGGCCAACGGAATACTGCGCGTTGCCGACGCTGAAGCCGATCACTTCCGGCGCCGAGGTCGTGATCAATACGATGTGGTCGCCGGGACGCCACGTCAGCGTTGCGCCGAGCGATTTGAGCAGCGAACGCAGCGCCGGATCGTCGATGCCGACGGCCGTTCCGCTTGGATTACGCGCGATATGGGTGAAGGTTATCGAGGAGCGTTCGAACGCGTAGCTGACCGAGTCCGCGCGGACGACGGTTGTCGCGAGCAGCACGAGGATCGCAAACGCGCTACCAATCCGAGCGGCGAAGCGGTGCATCGAGCTCAAGATGTCCCCCCGGAAGGGTCCCTACAGTTTGGCCCTCGATCGTAATCTGGACCGCATTAATCGAGGGAATTCCCGTTAGCGTATATACCAGACCTTTGAACTCGCCGTTTTCTTGGAATGTTCCGCCGCTTGCCGACCCAACCTCGCGACTCAGATCGACGGTCGCTGTCGACCCGTTGACGCTAACATTGCGCACGCGTGTGCCGGTGGGAAAGTGCACCGCGGCGATGTCGGGTGGAGGACCGGCGACGGCTTGAAGCGCCGCGTACACCGCGAGATCGTGCAGGCGCTGCGCGTCGCTTTCTCCCGGTTGCGCGGGGCGGAACGAAACGTCCCACGTGCCGAGCGTCGTTCCATCGAGTTTGGTGTAGTATACCGTCACGGTCTCGCCGGGAACCGGCGCGCTCGGACGAAAAAAGTACCACCCAGCGGCTGCGGCGATCGCCAGGACGACAATGAAATACAGGGGGCGCGGAACTCGCACGCGTTACACCGTCCCCGGCATTGCGATGCGCCAGCCCATGACGATGTTCAGGATGATCAGCGCGATGCCGGCAACGGAGAACGCGAGCGCAATCCTCTTGCCGCCCGCCTGCCTTCCAAACCGCATCGCCATGCCATATGCCGCCAAAATCAACAGCGCAACGAGCAGGTGCAGCCAGACCTGGGGCGGGATCGATTGATGGCTCGCGCCCATGAAGGCAACAAGCACCAGGCCCACCAGGAATTGCAACACGACCACCGCATTGACGACGCGGCGCCCATTTGAGGTCCAGCTGAACACGACGGCGCAGAGTGCGGCTAAGAACGCCAGTACCAAGTGGATGGTGAGAACCGTACCAAAGAGTTCCATTGCTTAGCCTTGTACCGAAAAGGAGAATCCGTGTCCTCTTCTACCGATGGCGTCACACTGAATGTCTCAGACGGCACGACGATGAGCGCCTACGTCGCGCGCCCAAAATCCGGCACTCCCACGGCCGGCATGCTGGTTTTTCAAGAGGCCTTCGGCGTGAACGCGTATATGCGCGACGTTACGGACCGCTTTGCAGCGCTCGGCTTCTTGGGGATTGCGCCCGAACTCTTTCACCGCACCGGCCCAGGCTTCGAAGGCAGCTACACTGATTTCGGAGCGGTGCGTCCGCACATGGCCGCGCTGAGCACCGATGGACTGAACGCAGACATCGACGCGGCGTACAATTGGCTGCGCGGGCAGGGCGTCGACGCGCCGCGCATTGGCGCCGTCGGATTCTGCATGGGTGGGCGCGTCGCATATATGGCTAACGCACGCGTGCAACTCGGCGCCGCGATTTCGTTCTACGGGGGCGGCATCGTGCCCGATCTCCTTCCACTTGCCCAGGCGCAACGCGCGCCGATCCTGATGTTTTGGGGCGGACTGGATGAGCACATCCCGCCCGAACAGTATCGCGCGGTGGCCGATGCGCTCACTGCCGCAAAGGCGACGCACGAGCAAGTCGTGTTCAGCCAAGCCGATCACGGCTTCTTCTGCGACGCGCGCGCCAGCTATAACGAGATCGCTTCACGCCAGGCGACGGCGCTGGTCAATGCGTTTCTTGACGTGTACGGCTTGCTATAGCGGTATGTAACGCTTCGCGAATGCGCGCGACGAACGGCCGCTTATACGCGAAGACGTCGCGCGGATCTTCATCATGCACGAGCATCGCCGCATCGGCTTCAAAGATCAACAGCCGGCCGTCAGACAAGAGCGTCGCATCGATACCAAAGTAATCCAGGCCAATCGCGCGCGCGATCCGCGGCATCACGCGTTCCCACGACGGCACCGTTCGCGCCGGTGCTTCGAGAAAGCGCCGCTCCTCCTCGCGTAGCGCAGGCATCTCGCGCATGGGACTGCTTTGGTAGTGCACCATCCACTGCGGCGCAATCGCGAGGTGATATGGATAGGCGACACCGTCCACGAAAATCACGCGTAATTTACGATAGAATCCGTCCCCGCTCCGATACTCGATGAACGGCGACACAGCATAGCGCTCCGCCGGGAACCGCACCAGGTGCCGCTCTAAATCCTTAGCCGTACCGAGCAGCGCGAGCCCTTCGCCCGCATGCGTGTCGATCGGACGAACCAGTGACGGCAGCTCGATCGACTCAAGCTCTTCTCTCGTAGCGACCCTCGCATCCACGGCGAAGACGCCGTCGATGCCCGCAAGCGTGCGCGCGAGTGACTCGCGCGCCGTTCTCTGCAGACACGCAGGATCGTTGATCGACGGGCTGCTGCTCCCGTCAAGAAGTTCCGCCGCTCGCTGCGTCGCAGCCGCAGCGGCATCCGCGGCACCAAATGCGCAAAACGCGAGCGCGAATGGTGGTAGTGCCGGAAGCGCATCGCCTTCGACATAGTATTTGTGAACGGCGACACGCGAGCGATCGAGCAGCAGTTCTAAGGGGGTGTTGACGCTATAGGGTGCGTCGCGCAAGAGCAACAGAACCGGCGTGCGCCCGCTCACCGGCAACGGATCGGGATAGACACGACGCAATGCGAGCGCGCGTGCGCGATAGGTGCGACTCGTTGCCGCATCGTCGAGCACATGCGCGATTTCGGCACACGCCCAATGCGCGAGCGCATCGGAGGGATCGAGGTCGGCGGCAACGCGATAGGCCTCTAATGCATCGACGTAGCGTCCGCGTCGTACGAACACGTTCCCGAGCATCGCCAAGACGCCCGGCGCGACGTTGCGACCCGCCCATTGCTCGGAAAGCTCGAACTGCGCTTCGTCGATTCTGGGAAAGGGTAGCAGTGCCGGCGGCGCTACCGAGTGCTCGCCCAATTCAGGAAACCGCGCGAGGATGATGTTATCATGGGGCACGATGCTTCTTGCGTTATTACTCGCGTTGGTTCATCCCGGGAATGCGTTCACGATAGCGCAAGCAGCCCCGGCTCCGGTTCAGGCTTACCGCACCTATCTTCGTCCGCGCTTTGAATCGTTCGGCTACGCCGGCGAGCTCCGCATCACGATCGTCGACGGCTACGTGAACGGCACGTATCGCCCCGACACCGGCGGAACGCTTGCCCAGGCGCACGGAGGAAGCCAAGGATCGGATATCTGGCTCGATATCCCAATCCTTGGCCGCGTTCACATCCAGGGGAAGATCGGGAGCGACGGGTCGATCACGGGATACGGCGCGTCAGCCGGTCCGTCGGGCAAGCAGTACGTCTTCACCGCTACACCCGAAGCGTCACCGTCGCCCTAGGGAGTTAGACCGGCAGGGACGGATGCGCGTCGTGCACCGCTTTCCACGAAGCGTAGAAGGCGAGCGCCGCAGTCAAGATACCGGCGTAGCCGCCGAATTGGACCATTGACGGTACGCCGAAGCCTACACCGATCCAGAGCAGGATGAACGTGATCGAGAGCACGATGAACACCAGCTTCACGGGCAACGCCGTGTGCCGGACTGCTTCGATCGTCATGTACAGCGTGAAGATCATCCACGCGAAGAGAATATACGCGAGATCGTTCGGGTTCTTCGGGGTGACGAACATCGCCCAGAATCCGGTGCCCATCCAGAACGCGCCATACGAGCTAAACGCCAGCGCGCCAAAAGTGTTGCCTGAGGGGAACTCCCACATGCCGGCCAGCAGCTGCGCCGCGCCGCCGTAAAAGAACGCGAAGCCGAGAAACGCGTCGCCGACCGGCAATCCCGCGTTTTTTGCTGAGAGCAAGAAGGTCGTAAGTGCAAACCCAGCGAGTCCCAGCGCAGCTGGGTTCGCTATTTTCGGTGGTGATACCATATAAAAAGGCCTCCACGAAAAAGTGTGGTGTGTAGTTAGAAACAATACACAAAAAGGCGACCTTACCTGCTTGGGGTATCGAGCGCCGGGAGCGCCGCCAACAACCGCGAAGCATCCCAGACGGAGGCCGGCCGATGTCGAAGCTGCGCACGCGCGATGGGCTCGCAGAACTGCAATCCGCAGTGTGGCTTTTGCACGCAACGCTCGATCCGCTCGAAACGCTGGCCGGATGTGGGCGCGGTACGGAAACGCGAGACCAATTTGCGTTACGTTTGCGCGGGAGTGTGTGCGGCGCACCGATCGAAGCGCAATTTCGGTTTATCTCGGACGGTTTGAACGCGAGCGGCTTGGCATTTACATGGACGCACGACGATGATGCGCCGCTGCCTTCGATGAGCGGAACGATCGCCTATCGGCGCATCGGTCCGCTGTTGATTCTGTCAGTACAGGCGCACTATGCGTGCGGACTGGATGTACCCGAGCGGCTCTTCTTCGAAGCCGTGGGCCGAAAGCTCGCCGAAAAGACATTCGCAGGTCTGCGTCGAGCGCTCGTGTATCTCTTGCAGCATCTTCCATCACGCTGCGCGCACGAGGAGTAGGGAGCCTCTCGTCTGGCTGAACTCATCCCCCGTCCCCGCGTCGAGCGGCGACTCTTAGAAACGGTCGCGCGAGCGCCGCTTACGCTCGTCCAGGCGCCGATGGGCGCCGGCAAGAGCGCGGCGGCAGCGCTTGCCTTTGGAGCCGACGTCCGAGCCGTGTGGCTCGACGCGCGCCCGTGGCATCGCGCGGCGTTCGCAACCGCGCTGGTCGACACCGTGCGAACGCTCCGTCCCGAATTCGGTCGCATGACGCTTGGGGCTTTCGAGGCGCAGGCATCCGCGCAACATCTGGGCCGAACGTTTGCGACCGAGCTCGCGCACGTCGATACGCCGATAACGATCGTCATCGACAACGCGCAAGTGCTCACGAACGACACGGCGTTCGCGGAGTTTCTCGATGGAGCGCTCGGCGAGCTCCCGCCCTTCGTCCACATCCTCGTTCTCGGGCGTGCCGTCCCGGCGATCGCCCCGGCCAGCGCACTTGCCGGCCGCGTCACGCTACTCGACGGAAGCTTTCTCGCGCTCGACGATGATGAATTGCACGCACTCGCAGCCGCCTTCGGTCACGAGCTCGACGCGAGCGAACTTGAGCACACCGCACGCATCACCGAAGGCTGGGTCGCCGGTGCGGCGCTCGCGCTTGCCGGCTGGCGCGAGCCGGATCTGGCCAAACAAATTCTCGCCGAACTCGGGCCGGCCAACGTGCGCGTGCTCGAAGAGCTCAGCGTGTTGCAGACAATCGATGCTAACATGCTTCAACCGCACGCGGCCTTCGCCGGCGTCGGCGATTCGCTCGTTGATATGCGCGCTCGCGGCGCGCCGATCGCCGAGCTGGGCAGCGGTTCGTACCGGGTGCATCCGCTTCTCCGCGATCTCGCGCGAACCCAGTTGCGTGCGCGCGGCGGCGAACCCGCTGCGCACCGCCTCGCAGCCGAGGCGCATGCGCGTGCCGGACATCTTGCCGCCGCGCTGCATCATGCCGATTCGGCCGCTGACGCGGCGACCGCCGGTGCCTTCTTGCGCTTGCACGCCCAAGCCGCGATCGCTACCGGCGACCGCGCGCGAGTTCGCGCTCTGGCCGAGCGGATCGACGTCGCCGGATCCGACAACGACGTGCGCTGGTATACCGAGGGATTGCTCGACAAAGCGGCAGCGTCGGCACAAGCGCGGACCGCCTTTGCGCAGGCAGCAGCGGCGGCGGCCGATTCCGGCGACGACGTGATTGCGTTCGACGCGCGCGCACAGATGCTCGAATACGACATAGGACATTTGGTCGCGATCGACCCGCACGAAGTCGACGAATTGGCTCGCAGTGCCGCACCGCTCGGACCTGCGGCGAGTGTTGCCGTGGCGGTTCTGCGCGGCTGGTCGCGAGCCGTTGCAGGTGATTTTCCCGGCGCACTCCATGAACTCGGACCGCTCGATGGCGCGGCCGATGCGGCCGCGCGCTTTAACAGCGCGATTCTGCGCGCCTACGCCCAAACCGCACTCGGCGACATCGACGGCGCGCAGGACACACTCGACGAGCTCACCCGCGCCTTGGAAGACGACGATCGCGCCGTGCTTCAAACGCTCACCCTCGTGTGGTTCGCGCGCTTGGCGCTTCTTTGGGGACGAACCAATGCGGCGAGTGACGCGGCGTTGCAAGCGGCGCGCCTCGCCTCCGTTCTCGATTTACGGGCCGAGGAAGCCGCACTGTACATCGCACTTGCCGAGATTGCGACGCACGCCGGCGACGTCGAAGGAGCAGTGCGTCATGCGCAACGGGCGCGCGAGCATGCCGATCGCGCCTGGTATGCCGCCGACGTTGCGCGCGTTCGCGCCTTCTCCGAGATCGTGCTCGCACGGGCTGCGTTTCTGGGTCACGACAATGCGATTGCGCTCGACCTGGCGCTACGCGCGGCGAAGCTTCCGGATATTCCGGCCGTACAACGCGCGATCGCGCTGACCGAAGCGTCGTTCTATGCGCTCCTTTATAAACCCGAACCGGCCGGCGCGATGATCGCGCTCGCCGGCGAGGCGATCGCGCAAGCGCGGCCGCTCGACGCCTACGACGCCGTCGGCCTCGCACACGCGAACGAACTGCTCGCCTTTCTGGCCGCCGCAAATGGTGAAGAACAACCTCCGTCCCTTGCCGCATGTGCACCGTTCCGCGGACTGCTCGAGCAACGCGGTGGTTTGGTCTCGCTCGAACTCGCGGGCATGGCGGTCGGGAACGCGCGGCGCGGCGAAAGCCAGGGCACCACGGCATTCGAAACCGCGCTCGATCTGCTGACCCGCGACGGACCGCGCTTTGAAGCGCGACTTGCCCGCGCGTACGCCTCGACCTTCATTCGCCCCAGACGCCGCGTCGAATTGCAACCCGACGGCGTCGACCTCACCGCACGCGAGCGCGAAATCCTCGCCTTGCTCGTGGATGGATTGAGCAATAAGGAGATCGCGCAGCGATTGGTGGTCAGCCCGCGCACGATCGAGACCCACGTCGAGCGGGTGCTGGGCAAGCTCGAGGTCGGGTCGCGCTCGCGCGCGATCGCCAAGGCGCTGCGCCTTGGCCTCGTGAGCTTAGACACAACTCCGTAGTCCTACGGACGCCTCCCCGCCGCCCGGCGGCTACCGTGTATACATGCACGACTGGAGGCACGTAATGGAAACGAAACGAGATTGGGAAACACTAATCGGCGGCCGCGCGCTCAACGCCGCGGGCCTGCTCTTGGTCTTTCTCGGGACCGTCTTCTTCTTGAAGACGGCCTTTGGACATCAGTTAATTCCCCCGAGCGTACGCGTAGCGATGGGCCTTGTGTCCGGCGCCACCATGATTGCGTTCGCGCAATACCTCGCGGCCAAAGGGAAGGTCTACTTCTCCGAGGGCCTTACCGCACTTGGCGCCGGTATCGAATTTCTTTCGATCTACGCATCCAGCGCGCTCTTTCATCTCGCCTCGCCGGCGCAAGCAATGGCCGGCATGATCGCCGTTACGGGCGTGATGGCAGCGCTCGCGTGGCGACACAAAAGCATGCGGCTTGCGGTGCTCGCGGCGATTGGCGGCTTCGCCACGCCGGTCTTAGCCGGCACGCACGACGCCAGCGCCTTTTCGCTGTGCGGATATCTCGTGATCCTCGACGCCGGCTTGCTCGCGCTCGCGGCAATGCTGGAAACACCGATCATCGCGCCGCTCGCGCTCATCGGCACGCTGCTTTACGCCATCGGATATTTCCCGTCGGCGGATCTAACCGGCATGCAGACCGCCGGGGTCTACGTCGCGCTCTACGTTCCGTTTGCCGTCGCGGGTTGGATCGTCGCGCGGCGCGGCAAACTCGGCTTCACCAGCGCGATCGTCGGCGCGGTGGCGTTCGCCGCAATGGTGATCGGAATCGAAAGCTCGCTGCACGGCGAGCACAACACGGCCTTGGCGGTGACGTTGCTGACCATCGCGGTGCTTCACCTCGCGGTTGCAATCATCACGCGTTCGCGCTATCACTCGTGGCTCTCGGCCGGCGCGCTGACGTTCGCGATTCCGGCGGCATTCAACGGCGCAGCGGTAAACGTTGCATGGGCAGCCGAGGCGGCGGTGCTCTCGATCGCCGGGGTGCGCTATCGGGACGATGTGCTGCGCTGCGCGGGGCTCGGCGTGCTCACGCTCGATCTGCTCCACGAACTTGGCCTCTACGAAACCTACACGGCGATCCATCCGATCCTCAACGGTCGCTTCCTGTCGGGTGTCGCCACCATCGTCTCGACGTTCCTCATCGCCGACACCGCGCAGCGTTTGGGCACGACCGAGTATGAAGCACCGCTTGCACGTGTGTTGCGCACCACCGCACATGTCGCGATCTTCACGCTACTTTCGGTCGAGACGTGGGACGGCGTGATGCATTTCGCGGATGCGCAAGCGGCAAGCGCGGCGCTCTCCGTCTGCTGGGCGGCGCTCTCGGCCGTGTTCATCGGCTGGGGCCTGTTCAAGCGCGACGCGTTCCTGCGCTGGGAAGGCTTGGGCCTCGTGATCGCCACGGCAGCCAAAGTGTTCCTCGTCGACCTGACCTTCCTCGATATGAACAACCGGGTGATCTCGGCCATCCTCGTCGGGGTCGCGCTTATCGGTATCTCGTACGCCTATCAGCGCTACGTCTCGCGCTCCGAAAAGGCGCTGGTGTGATCGCCGAAGTGCTGCTCGCCGCAGCCGTTACCGTGGGTGCTCGCGCGATCGCTCTGGCGCCGCGCGAGCACCCCACTTGGGCCCTCCTCGCGTTGCCGCAAGATGTCGATCCGGGAGGCGATCAACGTTACGGCGATCTGCGCATCGTTGACGACCGCGGACGTGAAACGCCGTACGTCATCGATCCGCAGTGCCGAGCCCTTCCTTCGCTGGACGCAAGCGTCAGTGACGTCGGCTTTGTGGACGGTGCCTACACCCAGGCGACAATCGACGCCGGCACGAGCGGACAATTGTACGACGATGTCACGCTCGAAACGTCGCGAAGCACCTTCTTCACGCGCTCGCAAGTTGCGATTTCCGACGACCGCGTAACCTGGCGCGAGGTGCGCACCAACGCCTTGATCTACCGCGTCGCCGATTCAAACGACCCCGGAACGCAGACGATCAGCTTCTCGCCCGCCAGAGCGCGTTGGATCCGCGTCCGCGTCGTCGATCCGCGCACTCCGTTTCCGATCGAAGGCGCAAGTCTCGACCTGGTTGCGCCCGTGGAGCGCGATCGCAACTATCCGCTTGCGGCGAACACCAAGATCGCGTATTCCCGCGAAAGCGGCATTTCGACGATCACCTTTGATCTGGGTGCGCCGAATACCAGCGCGCGAGCCGTGCGCTTCGAAACCGCGCAGCCCGAGTTCGTTCGTGAAGTCACCGCGGAATCGAGCGACGACGGCGTGCAGTGGGATTCAGCCGGCAACGGTACAATCGCGCGTTTTACACGAGGCTCGCCGAACCTCGAGATCGCGCTCGCGAGCACCCAGCGGTACGTGCGCGTGCATATCTCCAATCAAAACGATCCGACCCTCGAGGATCTGCGCGCAACGCTCTACGGCCCGCGCCGCTATCTGGTCTTTATCGCCGCACCGCACCGCTCGTATGTGCTCGAACAGCGTCCGAACGCGGCCGAACCGCAGTACGACTTGGGCGAACTGCTGGCCCACGACAGTCCGCGCCACCTCCGCGTGGCTTCCATTGAGGAACACGCGCCGCGCGAAGAACCGCAGCGCGTGTCGGGTCACCGAGCGACGCAGAACCTCGTGATGACGCTGGCATTTGCGTTTGTAATCGTGACACTCGGGGCGATCACGCTCGCCACACTGCGCCCGCGCGCTTAGAGCCGGTTGCTGAAGTTGTCGCCGGTCATCCGCGCGCTCGAGAGATCGACTGTTGACAGGTCGACGCCACGGAAGTTGCATCCGACGAGCGCAGCATCTTGGAGTCGTACCCCGGCCAACTGCGCGCGCGAAAAATTCACGCCGGTAAACATCGCACCGCGCAGGTCGGCGCCGCGAAGGTTCGCTTCGGCGAAGTTCGCGCCGGTCAACTTGATATTCGTCAGGTTGCGGCCGGGGAGATCGGCCTGACCGAAGTTGCACCCGGTGCAGTCACTCATGATGGCGCGGATTTGTGCGTCCGAAACCGGCCGCAGCGTCGTCCCCGGCAGACTGATGCCCATGCTGCGAACACCGTCAAACAAGGCATTCTCGAGTCGCGCGTCGGCGAAGTCGACGCCGTTCAGCTCTGCGCCCCGCAGATCCGCGCCGCGCAAATCTGCACCGCGCAGGTCGACGCATTTCAACCGCGCGCTGCGCAGATTGATATTCTGCAGGTTTGCACCGCGAAGATCGGTGTACTCGATACTCGCAGCGTGGAGATCGCGCCCGGACCAATTGGCGTTCTGCGCATTCGTCGCGACGCAGTTGCTATGACCCCACTCGTCATAGTTGCCCGCAACCGCCGCACTGCGCAGCGTCCCAACAAGAAGGCCGATCAGACACGCTAGACTAACAGCCAGTACTCTCACGGCACCCTCCAAACTAAATCTTTAGTTGAGCATAGCGCGCCGAGAGAGCCTTGTCAACTAATTCTTAAAGAGAGAGCGCGTGGAGACGGAACTCCGGATACTCGGCGTCGCCCTGGCTATTGGCCTGGATGTGCTCGCCCTTTCGACCGCGATCGGCATCAAAGAGCCGCCGTGGCGCGAGCGGGTTCGGCTCGGCGTCGCGTTTTCGACCGCCGAGATTCTCATGCAAATCATCGGCCTCTCGCTCGGCACCGGTTTCGGGCGTCTCGTCGGCACGATCGCAACGTGGATCGGTCTCGTCGTGCTGGCGGGAATCGGCGCATGGATCCTTCGCGAAGGTTTTTCCGACGGCCACGATCGCGAATTCAACGTCAGCACGCCCGGCGGTCTTCTTCTTGCCTCGCTCTCGATCAGTCTCGATTCACTCGCCGTCGGCTTCGCCTTGCCGGCACTGCACTTACCGATCGTGCCGTTACTCTCAACCGTCGCCGTCTCAACCGTCTGCTTTACCCTTGGCGGCCTCGCCTTCGGCGCGTCGCTCGGAAAAGCGTTTGGAAAGAACGCCGAAAAAGCCGCGGGCGTCGTACTTATCGTCCTCGCCATACTCTTCGCCGTTGAGAAAGCGCGCGGCGGCTAGCGCATCACCATCCGACGGCTTCGCCGTCTTTGCCGAAATCGGAACCGCCCGCGTATACGCCGTTCGGCAGCAACATGATCGCCTGATATCCGCCCATCGGCGCGCGCGTGGTCGACTTGAGCGTGTAGCCCATCGCGCGCAAACGTTCGCCAAGAAGATCGTAAAGCGGTGATTCAAGTGAGAGCACATCGGAAATCTCGTCGTGCCGGAAGCGGGCCATATCGCCGGCCTGTTGCACGTTCGCGCCGAGATCGATGATATCGACGGCGATCTGCTCGTGACCCTGAGCTTGCATGTCGCCGCCCATCAGGCCGAGCGTCATGAGCGGGCGGCCATCACGGGTGATGAATCCCGCCATCAACGTATTGAACGGGCGCTTGTGCGGCGCGATCGCGTTGGGGCTGCGCGGATCGAGCGTGAAGAGGCCGCCGCGATCGTGCAAGATGAAGCCGTAGCCCGGCACGGTTAGGCCCGAGCCAAACTCATCGTAATTGCTGTTGACCCACGACACCATGTTGCCCCACCGGTCCGCGGTCGAAAGCACGATCGTGTCGCCGGCGCCGGCGCTTTCGCCGGGAGCCGCAATCGGCATCGCGTGATTCGGATCGATCTTTGCGCAGAGCGATGCCGCGTGCTCGGGCGAAAGAAGCCGCGCGACCGGCACACGTTCGACGTCCGGATCGGCATTATAACGGTACAGATCCGCATACGCGAGTTTCTTGGCTTCCACCAACAGCTGCCAGTATTGTGGATTGGACGGTCCGAGCGATGCTAGGGATTCACCTGGTACGACCTTCGGTACGCAAGCCTCGAGAATGTTGAGCGCTTCGTTGGTGGCAAAGCCCTGCGAGGGCGGCGGCAATTCCAAAATGTGTGAACCGTGATATGCCGTGTCGACGGGCTGCAGCCATTCACCGCGATAGCTCGCGAGATCCGCAAGGGTCATCGTGCCGCCGAGTGCGCGCGACTTAGCGACAATCGCTCGCGCAATCTCGCCGTGGTAGAACACATCGCGGCCGTATTTCTGCAGGAGGCGAAACGAACGTGCCAGATCCGGATTGCGAAAAATCTGCCCGGTTCGCGGCGCGACGCCGCCCGGATACCAGGTCCGCACCGAATCGGGATCGAGCTGCGTGCAGCAGCCTTCCAACGGAAGTCCGTTGGGAAGCTTCCAATCGTGTGCGATGCGCTCCGAAACCGGGTAGCCGTTCTGCGCATACTCGATCGCGGGCGCGAGCACGCGGTCGAACTTCATCGTGCCGAAGCGCCGTAGCGCTGCGTCCCAGCCCCAGACCGAGCCGGGCACCGTCACGTCGAGGATGCCGCCGTGCGGCATTCCCGAGCCCGGACCCCAATTCTTCGAGTCGTATTTGTAGCCAAGCTCGTTGAAATGCGCGACCGTCGCGCCGCTCGGCGCTTCGCCGCTCGCGTTGAGCACGTAATAGCGATGGTCTTTGGCGATGTAGATGATGGCGAAGACGTCGCCGCCCATGCCGACCATCATCGGCTCGACGACGTTCAGCGTTGCAACGGTGGCGACGGCGGCATCGATCGCGTTGCCGCCTTGCATCAAGATACGCAGGCCGGCTTGCGCGGCGAGCGGTTGACTCGCCGCCACCATGCCGTTGCGCGCCAGCACCGGCGAACGGCTTTGCGGGAGCCAACCCTCAGCGCGATCGCCGCGAACCGCGTTATCTGCCGGCGTGGTTTGCGGCGCATCCGCAGCGCGAACCGTGCTCAACAGCGTGAACGCGAGGAGCAAGAACGCGATGACGTTTCTAGCCATCGGCCAAGCGACTAGAAATGCAGCCCGAGGCCTGCGTACGGTCCGCCCTCGGTCACATTGCCCGGAACGTTGTACCTCTCGTGCCACGCATCGCCTTTGTAGCCCGCCTCGATGAAGAACGGTGTGGTCGAGAACGAGTAGGTAGCACCGAGATCGTATCTGGTCACAATGTAGGCGATCTTTAACGCAGTACCGCCCGTATTGATCGCAGCCGTCGTACCCGACACGTTCCCGTAATACGTGTAATTCCCGTACACCGAGAACGGACGGTCGAGGTCGGGTACGAGTTCGAGGCCTGAACCTTGACCCTTCATCCATGGATATCCGGCATTATTGCCGATCCACAGTTCCGTGATGTCAATAAAGACGCGCGGGAAGAAAAAGTTCAGGCCGACATGCGCATCCCCCAAATAGTTACGAACGGTGAAGGCCGGAACTGCGGTCGAACCAGCGTTGCCAAGCGTCGTCACGTAACAGTCTGAAGTATAGACTCCACTTGAATTGACCGCGCAGGTGTGCGCGTAGTTGTATTGGGTGAAGCTGCCTCCGACCACGAGCGGAATCCCCGCAAGACTGAACTGCGCGTTCCCGTGGATCGCGTATGAGAAGCCGTCTTGATTGTTGGTGTTCTGCCCTGAACTGAACTCGTTGTAGACCCTCGGCGAAAGGTAGTCGCCCGCGATGTACGCCTTCAGGAACGGGGTGGGCGCCGGTGCCGGTGTGGGCGTCACGACCGGCGCTGGTTCGGGAGGCGGCGGCGCTGACGGCGTGGGCGACGGCGGCGGCGTCGCAAAGACGTAGCGTACGACCACCGTCTGCTTGTCGGGAACCCACTGAACGTATGCGCCCATGCCTTCCGAGATAACGCGAATCGGCACGAGGACGTGTCCTTGGTACACAATCGGTGGTACGTCGAGCGGACGCGACTCGCCGTTGATCACGACCTCGGGTCGACCCACCGTGACCTTGACGTCTGAGCCGGCCTTGCTGACATCGACCGTTTTGCTGCCCGGGTCGTAGGAAACCGTTGCACCCATCTGCTCGAACATTGACCGCAGCGGGATAAGCACGGTACCCCCGCGCACGAGTGCCGCGAGCACCCGCCCCTCCCGGAGTGTATCCGGCTTCGCGTACACGTGGTGGTCATTGAAGAGAATTGGAATCTGGCCCGACGGCGGCGAACCGAAGTTCGCCGGGGGCGGCATCATCGCGCCTTGCCCCTGCGCGAGCGCCGCGGCTACCTGCGAAAACGTCGCCGCAAATACCAAAGCAAAGATGCTTACACTCAACCGTTTCAAGAGATGGTCCCTCCCCCAGCTATGCAACCGTGCTTGGCGAAAGACGTCCTACATGCCTCGTCGCCTGGGCCGAAAGGACCGGCCAACGGCACTTGCCGACCTCAGACTCTAGCGCGCAACGTAGCGAAACTGCCCGGACGTCCAGGCACACGTACTGCCGTCGTTCATCACAAACGATTCGAAGCCGTCGACCTCGGGATTGAATCCCGCGTTCAGCGCCTTGGTCCCGGGCCAATTCACGGCCGGTTCCTGGCGCGCCACGGCGCGCGCCTTGCTGTTCGAGAACTGCGGGCTCTTCACAGCCACATTGAGCGCAGCGGAGAGTCGTTTGGCATCGTCCATATCGTTAGTGGAAGTCGCTTGCGATCGCCGCGTTTCCTTCCGCGTTGGGGTGAAGCAGATCCGCCTGGAACTCGTCGGCGCGATACATACGCGGATCGCTGCTCACGTCGATGACATGCAAGCCCGTTGCAGCCAGCATAGCGTTCCACGCATTGACGTCTTTGGCGAACTGCGGCGCTTCGACACCGGTCATGCGCTGCCAGTGGCGCAAATTCACCAGGTAGATCTTGGCCCCGGGTTCCTTCGCGCGAATCAGCGCGAGCGTGCGCGCTAGAGCCTTCTCGGCTTCGGCCAGCTCCGCATCGCTTGCGGGCGCTGTGTGCTTTGTTCCGTCGGGTTTGCCTTCGGGCGTATACCCGAATCCGCCGATATCATTGATGCCGCAGTCGAGGATCACGATCGTCGCTCGAGGCGGCATCTTTGGAACCTCATTGTCCAGCACGTCCTCGCATTGAAACCCGGGCACCGCGAGGTTCGCGAGCGTTCCGTGGACACGGTCGGTGTAGCGGGCCGCATAGTTCTGCGTGGACGGCGATGCAAGCCCATAGCCGTAGGTCATTGAGCCACCCAGCGCGACGACGAGGGGCATCGCGACCGCGAATACGAGGAGCATTGCTGCCGAGGGTTCGCTTATATCGTGAAAAACACTATCCCGCGGGTGCCGCACCGGGACCTAGACTGGGGGCATCAGGGAACTCACCGGCCTCCGCGGGAGGGGGACACGTATGGCAACGATCGTCATGGTCTTCGCCGGGGAATACGACCTTACACACCAGTCGCAAGTGCGGGCGGAGTTCGATGCGCTCCGGGACGAAAATCACCTCATCTTAGACATGAGCGCGGTAACCTTCCTCGACTCGACCTTTGTTTCCGAACTCATCCGGCTTCATCGAGAGCGCGCCGACCGCGGATGCGACCGACTGACGATCGTGCGCGCTGCGCCAATCGTCAAGAAGGTCTTTGCGCTTCTCTACATCTTCACGTTCGCTCGCGTGGTCGCTAGTCTCGATGAAGCGCTGCCGAATGGCAGCAACCCGGTCATCGTTCAGCGCGCATGTAGTGGTGACAATCCAGCACCGCGGCGCGCCGTCCGCGTGTTGAAGACTGAATCTCCAACGCCGGCTTGGATATCAAGCGTTCTGACGGCCGCGGGCGTCTGAACGGCATAGGCACACGTAATGCTGTTGGTGTGATTCCCAGAATTGCACGGTACGCTGCGCCCTAGATGTTCTTCGTACACGGTCTTCTGGTAGCCACGCTCCTCACTGTAGCGCCGTCCTTTTTCGCGGGACCTGCGCACGTCGGGGAGCGCGTCACCTATCAAGTCAGCACCACGATGGGCGCCCAGCAGGCCACGCCGGACGTGTCCACGCTTGTCATCACCTGGACAACGGGGACGCGACTTTTTGCGCGGCTTTCGACCGCCTTGCCTGGTGCAGCGGTCGCGGTAGCGCGCAACGGCGACGGCACACTGTCGATCGCGTCGCCCAATCCCGGCAATCCAACAGCGGCATCGATCGAAACACTCTTGGGGCTGCTGAACTTCCCCGGGCTCTTGGCGGCCCGGCTCAACGGAAGCGATCACGCGCAAACAACGCTCAGCGTCACCCCGCCCGCGTCTACCGCGCAGCCATCGCCCGAGCCGGTGATCGTTCCGCTGGACCTCAGTTTGGTGAGCAGCAGCGCCAGCGCCACGCTAATCGCCGACGGCAACACGGGCCAAAATGCTTCGTCGCATTCCGGCCGGGGCGGCAGCGGCGCAGGCCGGCCCGGCGGTTCGACGGGAGGTTCGATGGGCGGTTGGCATTCGAGCGGATCGGGGCGAAGCCGAAATGGCTCAACCGCCAACCGGCCATCGATCAACATCGCCGCGGAAGCGATCTTTGACCAATCCGGCTCCCTGGAACATGCAACCTATCGTGAGACGATCACGACTCCGTCATCCAACGGAGCGCAAACGGTAGAACACACGATTACGATCGACCGCGCCACTGATCACTAATAGTGTGCAGATTTTCGGGCGCGCCACTGCTATGGTGGGGGCGTGAGCAATCTCAATCGCCGACGCTTTGTTGGTACCGTAGCTGCCACCTTTGCTGCGGTTCCCTTCAGTCTTGTCGGCTGTCAAGAGAGGTCGAATTCCATGACACAAGTTGCACAACCCACGGGCAGCGGTACGACCGCGATCCGCCCCTTTCCGAAATTAAATGTTCCAGAGGCGGACCTCGCCGATTTACGCCGGCGGATCAACGCGACGCGGTGGCCTTCAAAAGAACTCGTTGCCGATCAGTCGCAGGGCGTGCAACTCGCGACCATTCAGGCGCTCGCGCGCTATTGGGGCTCGGACTACGATTGGCGCAAGTGCGAGGCGAAACAGAATGCCATACCGCAATTTCTGACCGAGATCGACGGACAGGACATTCACTTCATCCACGTGCGCTCGAAGCACGAAAATGCGTTGCCCCTCATTATCACGCACGGCTGGCCGGGCTCAATCTTCGAGCAAGAAAAGGTCATCGGGCTATTGACCGATCCCACGGCTCACGGCGCGAGCGCATCGGACGCGTTCGACCTGGTTATTCCGTCGATGCCGGGACATGGATTCTCGCCGGCGCCCACGGTGCTCGGTTGGGATCCCGTGCGCATCTCAAAGGCCTGGCTGGTCCTGATGGACCGGCTCGGCTACACGAAATTCGTCGCGCAAGGCGGCGATTGGGGCGCGAACGTCACCCAAGAGTTAGCGTTGCTTGCTCCGGACAAGGTGATCGCAATCCACACGAACATGCCGGGTACGGTTCCGGCGGATATTTTGGCTGCAGCGAAATCGGGCGCCAAGTCACCGGTGCCGCTCTCCGGAGACGAGCTCCAGGCCTTCAATCAGTTGAGCGATTTCTATGGGAAGCATCTCGGCTACGCGGTCGAAATGTCGAACCGCCCGCAAACGCTTTACGGGCTGAGCGATTCGCCGATCGCGCTGGTCTCCTGGATGCTGGACCATGACAAGGACAGTTACGAGATGCTCTCGCCGGCGTTTTTTGGACATCCCGGCGGCATCTCACGCGACGACTACCTGGATAATGCGACGCTCTACTGGTTCACAAACACGGGGGTTCCTTCGGGTCGCCTCTACTGGGAAAATAAACTCGACTTCTTCGACATCAAGGGCGTCAACGTGCCGGTTGGTGTCAGCGCGTTCCGGTACGAACTCTATCAAGCGCCGAAGAGTTGGTCCGAAAAGGCGTATCCGAAACTTGCGTATTACAAGCGGCACGACATCGGCGGCCACTTTGCCGCCTGGGAGCAGCCGCAGCTCTTTAGCGAAGACGTTCGTGCGACATTCAAAACAGTGCGAGCGGGGAACGCATGATAAGCTGAAAGGGCTATGCTGATTCAAACGATCATCTACACCTTCGCACCCGAAGATGCTGATAAGGCCGAAGCGATCTTGCGCGAATTACGGGATGCCTCGCGCAAGGAAGAGGGCATGATCACCTTCGACGTCGCGCGCAGCAAGGAGCACCCCAACGTCTTCGCCCTGTGGGAAGAGTACCGCGACGAGGCGGCACTCGAAGCCCACAAGGCCACCGAACACTTCGGACGCCTCGCAATAAACGGCGTGCGCCCGCTCGCCAAGCAACGTATCGCAGAGACCGTTTTCCCGATCTGATGCGGGCGGGCGACGCGCGGTTCATCGCCGGCGGCGCCGTCGCCCTCGCGATTGCGATGGGGGTCGGCCGCTTCGCGTACACACCACTACTGCCGGTCATGGAGCACGACGCTGGACTAAGCGTTTCCATGGCCGGCGTTTTGGCATCCTCGAATTTATTTGGATATCTCGTCGGCGCATCATTAGCGATGCATCCGATCACGCACGGCAAACGCTTAGCGATCGTGCGCTGGGGCCTCGCCGGCGTGGTTGTCACGACCGCGCTCATGGCCGGTCCGCAGCTCCTATGGTTACCGCTGCGCTTTGTCACCGGTGTGTGCAGCGGCTTTGTCTTCGTGTTCGCATCGAGCATCGTGCTGGAGCGCGCGGCCTCTGCGCGCGCGCCGTCGTGGCCACCGCTCTTCTTCTCGGGTGTGGGTTTCGGGATCGCGTTTTCGGGCGTCGCGGTACCCGCATTCGTCGCGTACGGTGGTTCGCATGCAGCGTGGATCGGGATTGCGATCGTCAGCGGCATCGTGCTGCTAGTGAGCGCGCGGTGGTTCATCGACGACGCTCCGGCGGCGAACGTCGCCGAAGCCGGGATCGACACACCGCTCCCGCGCCGGTCGACGTTCGCGTGGCTTTTGGCGATCTACACGGCAGAGGCGTTCGTCTATATCATTCCCGCGACATTTCTCGTCGCGATCGTCACGCGGATCCCCGAGCTTTCACGCTACGCGGCCCTCTCGTGGGTCTTCGTGGGTCTGGCCGCCGCATTCGCGACATTTCCCTGGATTGCCGCTGCGGCACGGCTCGGGAAGGCGCGCGCGCTCGCCGTTGCATTCGGCATCCAGGCAATCTTTATCGCTGCACCGGTCTTCTCGCGCAGCCCGCTGGCGATCATCTTTTCGGCGGTCGCACTGGGCGGAACGTTCATCGCGATCACGATCTTTGCGGCGGGACTGGGGCGCGACATCTTTCCGCACAAGACCAATGATGCCGTGAGCCGCTTGACGGTGCTTTACAGCATTGGCCAGATCATGGGACCGATCGTCGCAACGCAGCTCGCGCTGCGCTACGACTCGTATAGCCCCGCACTCCTCGCCGCGGCCGGTGTTGCCGCCATCGCCACGGTCGTTACGTCGATCACCATTCGCGATCAGCGCGTTAGCTGACGCATCTCAGGAATCGCGAGCGTAAAAAGCATCATCCGCTCGTCGGGCGTGAGGACCAGCGCCTGCGCAAGACGATCCAGCAACTTCATCGAGGCGCGAACCGACGCGCCGCTTTCGAGCAACCGGTACCAACCGCGCGTCACGCCGACCAACTCGGCGATTTCTTCTTGCGTCACACGCCGCCCGCGCCGAACCGGCAGGCGCTGATACCTCCCGAGCGTCGCCGCGTCAGGCGGAATTCGGCCTCGCAACATCTTCAAGAAAGTGCCGAGCGCAGATGGCGCTTCGAGGCGATCACCCATCATCACTGTCATGCAGTGATCCTAGTACACAAGTTGTATGCAATTCTACGAACTGGCAGTTCAGGGATATGCCAACCTTTTGACACCCAATGGCAAGCCTTTTCCCAGACTTCTCTCCAAACGCCGTGTAAAATAGGAGTCCAAGCTTAAGAGCCGAGTACATTTGATGTTGCATGAGCGGGCACGGCACATAGAACTGCGATCGCTGCTGGTTGCTGCGCGGAGTCGCCTGCGGCCGGCCGACCACGGCGTGCCGATGTTCGGGCGGCGGCGCCGGCCCGGGTTGCGCCGCGAAGAGGTCGCGGAACTCGTGGGCGTCTCGACGCGGTGGTACGCATCGTTTGAAGCCGGCGACCGGGGGCGTCGCTTCTCGGCCGCCTTCGTTCAGCGCGTAGCCGAGGTCTTGCGCCTCTCAGAATCCGAGCGCATGTTGCTCTTCGAACTCGCGCTTCCCGAGGTCGCAGCGGTCGCGCGCCACGTCCAGGCGGCGGCAGGGCGTGCCATCTCTTCGGCGATTTACCGCCAGCTCGTCGCGCAAGAGCGGCTGCGCGAAGCGCAGGAACAGCTTCGCTATGCGCAAGCTTCCGCAGGTCGGGCACTTGCAACCACGATTTATTACAAATTGCTGGAGAAGGCGAACGCCAAGCCGGCTCGTAGCCGCCATCTGACTGTTGTTCGAAAGCGCGATGCGAAGTCAGTTGACGCCTGAGGAATGCCGGCTCGTTCAAGCGAGCTTTGCACAAGTGGATCCGATGGCGGATCGCGTCGCCGCGATGTTTTATCAACGCGTCTTCGAACTCGATCCGACGCTCGAGTCGCTGTTCAAGATTGACATGACTACGCAAGGGACACGCTTCATGGAAAAGCTCGCGCTTGCCGTCAAAGGGCTTGAAGACCTCGACGAGATCGCGCCCTTCATCGGAACACTCGGACGCCGGCACGTCGGCTACGGCGTCAAAACGAAAGACTACGACACGGTTGGCGAGGCGCTGGTATGGACGCTCGAGCAACACCTTGGCTCCGCGTTCACCCCGGAGGTGAAAGCGGCGTGGCTGGCTGCGTTCGAAACGCTCTCAACGATGATGATCGAAGCCGGCGCCGCACAAGCTTCATAAGCACCTACGCAATGGGAGTCGTCAATGAGCGTACAAGTCGAACAGAAAAGCTATGAGATGCCCCCGCGGGAGGGTTTCACCGTCACACATTTTCTCACTGTCGCCGACATCGAGCGATCGGCTCGCTACTACGAAAAGGTTTTTGGCGGCCGGATTCTGAGCCTGGGCGACAGCAAGGGCGCGTCGGGGCACATTCAGATCGCGAATACGTGGCTCATTGTCAACGTCGGGGGCGGCCCGACCCCGGACAAGCCGACGGTAACGCTCAGCGTCCTCGCTGATCCGGATAAGATCAGCAGCTTTATGAATATCCGTGTTGCGGATATTCAAGCGTGCTATGACTTATGGAAAAGTCGGGGGGCCGAATTCATCACCGAGCCGATCCCCAAGTACGGCGAGACGCGCTGCTACATCCGCGATCCTGACGGTTATATTATCGAGGTCGGACAGAGCACGTAAAAAGACAAAATGCACGGAAGTCGTGCATTTTGAGTATTGGTGGAGCTGTCGGGGTACTGCCCCCCGAGTCCGAAAAGCCTAACCGGCGCATTCTCCAAGCTCAGCTTTGACTTTGACTTACTCGGACGGACGTCTCAAAGCGGGACTTACCGTACGCAGCAGATCCTTGATCTCGTACGTGCGTCGAATCACGCGCGCGTACCAGCCCGAGTTTATGGCCGGAGTGCAGAGCGGTTCGGGCCGACTCTCTGCGTCCGGTAGCTAACTTAAATTAAGCAGCTAGTGCGTATTCGTTGTTGGCAAGTATGCCTTTGCGATCGTTTTAGGAGAGCTCGCAACTCCGCTTGCTAACGCCGACCACGGATCTCCTCGTCGAGCCTAGTTCAGCCCCGTAGGTGCCGCCCGTAGCGGACTACTTACTATAACACGCCTCGCAAGGGGCCCGGTTCCGCCTCGGCGCCTGAGACTTCTATCCTTTTGGCCAACGGGTAGGAGCGCGGCTGGGCTGAACGCTCCCTCCTTATCGTTGCGGAGGTGCTATATGAGTGGTGAGCATGGTCATGCGTGCGGGGGCCTTTTCGGATGCGGTGAGGAGCAGGGCCAAGGCGTGCTGCGCCAAGACCTGACCGAACAGTCGTACACGGCGCGTGCGGCAGATCGACTTACGCATATGGATGAGATCGATCGCGAAACGCTCGACGGTCACCTGACGGCGCGGGGGCGCTCGCGGCGCGAGCTCCTGAAGTCAAGTGCATTCATGGGCTTCCTCGCGGCGATCGGACCCTGGTTCGCACGGCCGGCGTTCGCCGCAGACGATGCTTTGTCACGTCGCGTTGCGCAAGGCAACGGTCGCGTTCACGTGGTCGAATGCACTCCTGAAACGACGAAACTTGGCGTGTATGACACGACGCTTGCGCCGATCCTGAAGATCGACTCCGGCGATGTGGTCAGCTATCGCAATACATGGTCGCACTTTCTCAACGCGCTGCAGCCCGGCGTCCCGATCGAGAAACTCGCCGAGATACGCGTCAGCAATCCGGGGCACGGTCCGCACTCCATCATCGGTCCAATTTGGGTCAACGGCGCCGAGCCGGGCGACGTGCTCGAGATTCGCTACCAGCGCTTCGAACCAAACGGCTGGGCTGCGGTCTTCAACAATCCCGGCGCGCTGGGAACCGGGCTCTTGCCCACCGATTTTCCCCAAGGACAAGTCAAATACGTGAATTTGGATCTAACGCAGATGCGCACCGAATTTTTGCCCGGGGTTCACGTGCCGCTCAAGCCCTTTCAGGGGACGCTCGGCGTCGCGCCGCCCGACGGATATTTCCCACCACTGCGACCCGGCGTCACCAGTTCGGTTCCGCCGGGACCGCACGGCGGGAACACCGACTTGAACGAGATGTCGGAAGGCTCGATCATGTACATCCCGGTGTGGAAGCCGGGTGCGCTGATCTTTACCGGTGATTCTCACGCAGTACAAGGCGACGGCGAAATCAACCTGAGTGCGCTCGAAACAGGCATGAAGGAGATGCGCATTCAGGTCGTGCTTCACAAGAATAAGAACTTCGCGTGGCCGATCGCAGAAACGTCGACGCACTGGATGATCCTCGGATTGGATAAGGACCTCAACGTGGCGATGGCCTCGGCCGCGCGCAACGCGATCAAGTTCCTATCGACGCGTGCGAACATGACCGAATTGGATGCCTACGCGCTGCTCAGCGTCGCGGCAAATTTCCGCGTCACGCAAGTGGTCGACATCGTGCGCGGAGTCCACGCGATGATTCCGAAGAGTCTTTTTGCGGCCGACTTCCGGCCTGCGATCACGGTCGTGTGAGCGAGGACACCCTACGACTTCTGGAATGTGGTCCAAAACTCGCCGGAAGGCAGCACGGGAACGACTTCAAAGTCGACGAGATCGTTCCAGCAGTCGATCCAGGGGTTGAGCGACTCGATCTGTGGCGCGTCCATCAGCTGGAAACAGCGCGCCCGTCGACTCCACCCAACTATCGACGTAGGTCACGCCCGCCGGCAGCATGCGCCCGGATTGCACAAATCGCTCGCGTACCGGCGCGGCGTTGCCGCCTTTGAAGCGTTCGATAACCATAAACAGCACTAGCGATCACCGCCGAAAAACCCGATAAAACGGCGCGCAACCTCTTCCGGCTTCTCCTCAGGCAAGAAGTGGCCGCAGTCAAGTGCTTCTCCCTGGACGTCGTCGGCCCAACCGCGCCAAATCTCAATAAAATCCCAAGGTTTCCGCACGCGAGCTTTTCCCCAAAGCGCGAGCAGCGGAGCGGCAATTTTGCGCGTTCCGCGGTCGGCGAGGTCGTCTTGGGAGTCGATCGTTGCGCCCGCACGATAGTCGGCACAAGTCGCGGCAATCACCGCTGGATCGCGAAACGCGCGCCGGTATGCTTCCATCGCGTCTGCATTAAATACGAAGTCTGCTCCGGCCCAGCGCGGCGCCATCTGGTCGAGCCAGAGGTCCGGATTGGCGGCAATCATGCGCACGGGCAAATCCGACTCGAGCGCGAGAAAGAACCAATGAAACGATCCCACACCGTTTTGACGGTCGAGCCGTTCGAACGTTTCGATCGTCGGTACGATATCGAGAACCGCAACCTTGGTCACGCGCTCGGGATGATCGAGCGCCATGCGATACGCGACGCGTCCGCCGCGATCGTGTCCCGCCACGGCGAATCGCCCGAAGCCGAGCGACGTCATCGCGCTCACGATCGCATTCGCCATCGCGCGCTTGGTATACGGTTGCAATGACGCATCGGCGGGAGGCTTGTCGCTCGCGCCATATCCCGGCAGATCGAAAGCAATCACCGTAAAGTGTTGTGCGAGGTCCTTGACCACGGCGTGCCAGCACAGATGCGTCTCGGGGTAGCCATGCAAGAGCGCGAGCGGTGGTCCCGAGCCGCCGATCGCCGCGAAGAGATTGCCAAACGGCACAGCGATGGTGCGTCTATCGAAGCCCTCAAACAACGCGATACTCTCCTTCTATAGCCGTTCGCGCAGGCGAGCCAGCGTGACGTCGTCCGTGCGATCGATAGAGATCGGCGTCACGCTTGCGTAGCCGTCGCGGAGGGCAGCCAAATCGCTGCCCTCTTCGATCTTCTCCTCGTTGTGGCTGCCCCAAATCCACACGTACGTCTCGCCGCGCGGATCGAGCCGCCGATCGGTGCGATCGCGATAGCGTTTACGCGCCTGCGACGTCAACCGTATGCCGCGTAGCAACGATGGTTCGACGTTCGGAACGTTCAGGTTGAGCAGAGTCGTCGTCGGCAGATCGAAGCTGTGTGCTTTCGCTGCGAGATCGACGGCGCAACGCGCCGCAGTCGCCCACTGCGGTTCGTCATCCGAAATCGGCCAGGTGATCGCAAGCGAGACCGCGATCGCCGGCACGCCGACCAGCAATGATTCGTTGGCTGCGGCGATTGTTCCGGAATAGGTGATATCATCGCCGGCATTGGCGCCGCGGTTGATGCCGCTCACCACCAGATCCGGCAACGCTTTGAAAACTTCGTACGCGCCGACAACCACGCAATCCGCCGGCGTTCCGTAACAGACATAGGTTGGCACGGTGCGACCGCGCAGTTCGCGCAGCCGCACCGGGGAATGAATCGAGAGCGAGTGGGCGACGCCGCTGCGATCGCCGTCCGGCGCAACCACGATGACGTCGCCGAGTTCGCGCAGCGCTTGCGCGAGCGCGGTAATGCCCGGGCTCTCAACGCCGTCGTCGTTGGTGACGAGAATGCGCAGCTTATGCTTCCGAACGCGTCAGCGGTGCCGTAACGAAGATCGAGATCAACATCATCACGATGGAGCCGACCAAGGTCGATTCCCACGCGGGCCACGGCACACCGGTCGCTTTGAAGCCCGGCGAAAGCCAGACCGCGAGCGCGAAAAGTCCCCAGTTGATCACGATCGAGAACAACCCGATCGTCAAAATAGTGATCGGCAACGAGATCAGCTTGAGGATCGGGCCGATGATCGCGTTGACCAGGCCGAAGATGATGGCCGCGATCAGTGCATCGACCCACGAGTTCATGTGAAAACCGGGGACGTACATCGCGATCGCCCAGAGTGCGGCGGCCGTGATCAGAAAGCGAAGCAACCAGTGCATCAAGAACCCCCTTCCAGAGCAGTTTTGATTTGCGCCGCGAGCGCCGCAGTCATGCCTTTGACGGCCGCAATCTCGTCGACGCTCGCCCGCTTGATCGCGGCGACCGAGCCGAACGCGGCCAAAAGCCGCTTTCGACGGACCGGCCCGACACCGGCAAGCGCATCGAGCGAGGACTGCGTCATCGCCTTGGCGCGCCGCTGACGGTGATACGTCACGGCGAAGCGGTGGGCTTCGTCGCGAATGCGCATGATCAAGTGCAGGCCCGGTGAATTGGGCGCGAGCACGATCGGATCGGGATTGCCAGGGACGTAGAGCCATTCGTGCTCTTTGGCCAGACCCGCGACCGGAATGCCGGTCATATCGAATTCGTCGATTACCTCGACCACCGCGCCGAGTTGACCTTTGCCGCCGTCGATGAGCAGCAGATCGGGCCGCTTGTTGAACTTTTCTTTCTTCGCCAGTTCCTTTTCGGTTTTGTTGAGCGTTTCGTCGGTTTCGTGCCGCAGATAACGCAACCGCCGGCGCAACGTCTCTTGCATCATCGCAAAATCGTTCGGACCCTTGTCATATTGAATCTTAAACTTGCGATAGTCGCTCTTTTTAGCGCGCCCCTCTACAAACACAACCATCGATGCGACGGGATTGGTTCCCGCAATGTTCGAGATGTCGTAGCACTCGATGCGATGGGGCGGCGCGGGAAGCTCCAGTGCGTCGGCGAGTTCGGTGAGCGCACGCGCCTGCGCGCTCTCCTGCAATTCCTGATGCACGAGATACGATTTGAGATTCTGCTCGGCGTTCTTGTGCACCAGGCGCAAATACTCGGCGCGTTCGCCGCGCTGCGGCTGCAAAATGCGCACGCGCGCGCCCTTGACCTCAGAGAGCCACGACTCGATAACGCCATGATCCTCACCGGGCAGCGTCTGCACCAGCACTTCCTTGGGAATGGCGGCGGCGGTTGCGCTACGCGCGCGCGAGCGAATCGTCTCGGGCACCGGCGACTGCACGTCGCGTGCGACGCGCGTCAAGGCAGAAGCGTCGGGCTGATCGTAGGCGCTCGCGGTGCGCGCGGTGTAGAACTGCACGAGGAACTCGCCGATCAGCTCTTCTTCGGGCTGCTCGTGCACGCCGTCGAGGATGAAGAACTCCTGCGTGATCAGCTTGCCGCCGCGCACCATGAAAACTTGCACGCAGGCCTGTCCCTGCGCACGCGCCGCCGCGATCAAATCCATATCGAGCCGCGACTTCCACACGACCAGCTGGCTTTCGGTGACACGGCGCACGTGCACGATCCGGTCGCGCAGCCGCGCCGCATTCTCGAAGTTCATATGCTCCGCAGCATCGTTCATCTCGTGCTGTAGGCGCGAGAGTAACGACTCTTGCTTGCCTTCGAGGAAGAGCACGACCTCATCGATCATCGCATCGTACTCGGGCTCGCTCTGATAACCCACGCACGGCGCGAGGCAGCGTTTAATGTGGTACTGAAGGCACGGGCGCTTGCGCCGGCCGTCGATCGGCTCGCGGCAGGTGCGCAGCGGAAAGACCAGGCGCACGAGATCGATCAATTCGCGCAAGTCCTTGGCGTTGGTATATGGGCCGAAATAACGCGCGCCGTCGTCCTTGATCATCCGCGTGAAGACCACGCGTGGAAACGGTTCGTTGGTGACTTTGAGATACGGATAGCGCTTATCGTCGCGCAACCGCACGTTGAACGGCGGCTGATAGCGCTTGATCAGGTTGGCTTCCAGAATGAGCGCTTCGATCTCGTTCGTGACGACGATTGTGCGCACGTCGACCACGCGCTCGACCATTGCCACCTTGCGTATGTCGAGCGCGGCCGAATCTTGGAAGTAGGAGCGCACGCGCGACCGCAGCGAGACGGCCTTGCCGATGTAGAGAATCTCGCCGTTGCGCCCGATCATCTGGTAGACGCCCGGCGCATCGGGAATCTGGGAGAGGGTATGCTCGAGCGACGCTGTCGCGCTCATCGTCTCCGCTGACGCATCACAATCCAGACTACCACGATCGCGACCAGGGCCAGTACCATCGCAATCAGCCCGGTCTTATGGACCAGGGGTAGGACCATATCGAGATGCGCTCCAAGCGCTGCGCCGAGCCAAATCAGCGCGCCGCAAAAAATCGCCGAGCCGAGCGCATACCAAAGGTAGAACTGCATTAGGTTCATCTCGGCCAGGCCCGCCGGAATCGAGACGATCCCGCGAATCACCGGGATAAACCGGCAGATAAAGATCGAGAAGCTGCCGTAGCGCTCGAAGAAGGCGTGCACGCGGTCGAGATTTTCATGCGTGAGATGCACGTAGCGGCCGTATCGGTCGACCAGCGGTCGTCCGCCGAAGCGCCCGACGATATAGCCGATCGTGCCCCCGCCGAGCTCGCCCAGCACAGAGACCAGGATGGTCAGCGCCAGATTGGGCAAGTGCCCGGTTGCAGTGAGGGCGCCGGCCAGCGGCATTACGATCTCCGCGCCGATCGGCGCACCGATGTTCCCAAGCACGAGCACGAAAAAGAGGCCGCCGTAGCCGTAGTGATCGATCAGCGAAATCGCGATCTGTTGAAAATGCTCCACGCGCCCTGTTTACCTACGTACCGGTGACGGAGTTTCGGGCGCCGGTGCGGCGGAGAATTTCGGCGGCGAGGCTCCCGCCTTCGGCTCGCAGTGCGCGCAGCAGGTGTGCCGGTTCAACCGGCGCCTCCCCGGCGTAGCCCTCGGCCAGACAAATAATCTTGCGCACGCGCGGCGTCACCAGGATACCCTCCCAGAGACGATCTTCGCCGGCGCCCAAATGACGGCGAACATCGGCGTGCAACTCGCTCACGTCGATTCCATCGGCATCTAAATCGTGGAGAATTTGCGGGTCGCGTTCTTCGAGCAGCGCCACCATCAGGTGCTCGGCACCGACGTAATAATGATTGTGGTTACGGCATTCTTGTTCGGCGACGCGTAAAACGCGCAGCGAAGCCTGACCGAATCTCTCGAACAACGTAAGACCTTAGTTGGAATGGTCGGGGCGACTGGATTCGAACCAGCGACCTCTTCGTCCCGAACGAAGCGCTCTACCAAGCTGAGCCACGCCCCGACAAAACTCCCGTCTATTCTGATCTTCGGCCGCCCCTCCTGCTTCGGTGAGCAAGCCCTCTTTCAAGGGGAACAGGCCGCCTCTTTGGAACGCTCTTCCTCGTCCATGCGATATCTCATCGTTGGGTGCGGACGTGTCGGATCCGCACTTGCGAAGCTCCTAGACGCCGACGGCTCCGAAGTGATCGTCGTCGACGAAAACCCCACCGCCTTTAAGCGCCTCGGCACCAACTTCCGCGGTCACGTGGTCGTCGGCACCGGGATCGACTACGACGTTCTCAAGCGGGCGGGCGCGTCCACCGCTGACGGATTCGTCGCAGTCACCGACGGCGACAACCGCAACATCATGGCCGCGCTCATCGCGCAGCGAATGTTCAAGATCGAGCGCGTGGTCTGCCGGATCTACGATCCGCCGCGCGGGCAGATGTATCGCGAGCTGGGTATCCAGACGGTAGTTCCTACCACCGTCGGCGCGAAGCTCATTCGCGACACGCTGTTGCAAGCGCCATGGGATCCGGTCCATACCTTCGATTTCGGCAAGGTGACCTCGCTCTCGGCGACGGTCCCGGCGAGCGAAGCCGGCAAGAGCATCGGCGAAATCGAACGGCCCGGACGGATTCGCGTCGCGGCGATTCGCCGCGAAAAATCCGGCGTGATGGTCGCCTCGAACGACCTCGTGCTCGAAGAAGGCGATCAGATCAACGCGATCGTCGCGCCCGAAGCCATCAGTGAGTTCGCTAAAATGTTTGCCGGTTGTTCACCCGAGGCGGTTAACGCTTAGTGGCCTCTGAGCGCCGAATGTGCGATGCCGCAGCCCCAGATGGTGTGCAAATGATAGGAGCGATGAGCGACAAAAGCGGCGCTTTGCGAGCGAGGAGCGACGACGCAGATGCACACCGTCTGGGACCGCCCAACGGGTTCGATCGTTTGAGCCAGCTCGCGTCGTTGCTCGTTGCTCAAATGGCCTATGCCATTCCACGCTCCTCGCGCCTAGCCAGCTGGCTCAAACGGTCGAACGGCACTGCGCATTCGGCGCTCAGAGGTCACTAATGTTCATTCTCATCGTCGGCGGCGGGAAAGTCGGATCGTATCTGACCCGCGCGCTTCTTCAACAACATCACGAAGTCGTCGTCGTCGAAAAGTACGACAAGAAAGCCAAGCAGCTCGATACGCTGGTCGATCGCCAAGTCACCATGTTGGGTGACGGGTGCGATCCGATGGTGCTCGAAGCCGCCGGCGTCGCGCGCGCCGACGTCGTTGTCGCCGATACGGGCGACGATGAAGACAACTTGGTCGTGGTGCTGCTGACCAAGAAGAAATCGAAAGCGCGCTGCATCGCGCGCGTCAACAACCCGCGCAACCGGCAAATCTTCGACTCGCTCGACCCGGCCGATCCGGTCACCGTGATCTCATCGACCGAGATCATTCTCGATGTGCTCAACCAGCATGTCAACGCGTCGAGTTATACCGCGGCGCTCGAGACGATGCACCTCTTCGGCAAGGGCAATCTGAGCCTCGTGCGCATCAGCGTGCCCGCCGGATCACCGGTCGCGGATAAGCCGCTGTGCGATCTCAACCTGCCGCGTAACAGCGTCATCGTTGCGATCGAGCGTGACAACGACGAGAGCATCGTGATTCCCACCGGCGATACGCAGCTGCACGCCGGCGATCGCATCGTCGCAGTCGTGAAAAACGGCGCCGCTGAAAAACTCCAAGCCGTCTTCAACGCCCCCGCCACCGTTCGTTAGTTGTCACCCTGAGCTTGTCGAAGGGTGATTTACTTGTCATCCCGAGCGTAGTTTTCTTTAAATAAATCCCTTACGCAATGCGACGACGGCGGCTTGCGTGCGGTCGGCGGCGGAGAGTTTCTCGAGGATATCCCGGATGTGCCCCTTCACCGTGCCCAGACCGATGTTGAGGCTCGACGCAATCTCGGTGTTGGCCTTGCCCTCGGCAATGAGGCGCAGCACATCCGATTCGCGCGGCGTGAGCGGCGAGGGGTGGTTAGCCGCCGGCGCTCGCGGTGAAAAGCGCGCCAGTACAACGTGCGCGATCTGCGGATCGAAATAGGCGCCGCCTTCGCTTGCAATGCGAACCGCGTCGATGAGGGTCGATGCGGGGGACGACTTCAAGCAATATGCATCCGCCCCCGCGGCGAGCGCAGCCAGCACTTCATCTTCGACGTCGATCATCGTCACGATAACCACGTGCGTTTGCGGCGCATCTGCGCGGATGCGCTGCGTGAGCTCAATGCCGTCGATACCCGGAAGACCGAGATCGACGATCGCCACATCCGGGCGCTCGCGCATCACCATCTCGTAACCGTCCACGCCATCGGCCGCTTCACCGACGACATCGAATGCCGCTTGCAACGCCGTCTTCATGCCTTCGCGCGTGAGGGCGTGATCCTCGACGATCGCGACGCGTATCCGCTCGCTCACGCCTGCGCTCCCTTGTTTGCCAGCGGCAACTCGACAAAGAAGCGGCTCCCGCGGTCCTCGCGCGGCTCGTATCCGGCGCGCCCGCCATATTTTTCCGCGATTCGCCGAACGATGTAGAGCCCAAGCCCCGTCCCGCCGCCTGCGCGCACGCCGCCAAAGCGTTGGAAGAGCGCCTCGCGCCGCTCCGGTGGGACGCCGTAGCCGTCGTCAACAACGGCGATATTCAGCATGCCTGCGCCAACCGTGGTTTCAACGTTCACGCTTCCCTCGGCCGGCGTTGCTTCGATCGCATTGGCGACGAGGTTCGTGAGTGCGCGGCCAATCTCGTCCTCGTCCGCCTCGATGGTGGCATCTGCCGGGACTGGTTGCACGGTGAGTTGTACGCTTTTGGCTTGAGCGACGGGCTGCAACTCGGCCGTGACGCGTTCGATCAACGGCGAAACCGCCTCGCGCCGGAACTGGCGGGAATCTTCACCGGACTCGTACCGCGCGACCAGGAGCAGCGTTTCGACCAGGCGGCGCAAGCTCGCGGTTGAGACGCGCGTCGTCTCAAGAATGTGGCGGTAACGCTCGGGAAGCTCGCCATAGGCACCGTCGAGCGCTTGATTCATCGTGACGTCCGCGGCGACCAGCGGCGTTCGCAGATCGTGGGCAAGCGCGTAGACGATGTCGCGAATAACATCGCTGCGATCCTGCAACTCGCTGCGTCCGCGCAGAATCTCCTCGTTCTGTTCGGCAAGGCGAATAAACAGGCGTCCCTGCTGCAGCGCAACGGCCAAATTGTCCGCGAAATCTTGCACCGCCTCTTGCTCCTCGGCAGACGGTGTGCGCGAACCCCAACCGATAATGAGTGCAACTAGGCCGTTGTCGAGCTCGATCGTCGCGGCAGTTACCGATTCGAGCAGCATGCTCGCGAGCGGATCGTTGGCGCCGACGGTCACGGCGCGGCCGCGCGTACGTGCGTTTTCGATCACCGAGGCGATCTCGGGCGAGAGCGGCATGCGCCGCAGCGTCACGTCCCCCTCGACCGCTTCGTAGAGGTCGGGTACGTCGAGCGAGGTGGCGCGGGTCACGAGTAAGACGCTCGATGCGGCCGTGATGCGCTTGGCTGCGCGCACCGCGTTTCGCATGACGACCTCGGTGTTCAAACTCGCGCGTACTTGTTCCATCGCGCGGCGCAGTGCGCGTTCACGCTCGATCTGCCGCTCGCGCTCGGCGCTTTCACCGGCGCGTCGCGCGCTCTGTTGCGCACGCAGCGTCAATGTTCCGACGAGTAAGAAACTCGCTGCGGAAAGCAGTCGATCGCCGATGGCGATCCCGTCCCAATGGTGATTCGCCGCAAGGCCGTTCACATAGCCCGCGACGACGTTTGCAATCTCGGCCAAGACGACGAGTCGAATTGTCAATGAGGGGCGCAATGCAAGCGCCGAAAGCGCAATCGGGCCGTTGAGCAAAATCGCTGCGACGAAAAGCTGCGGCGTGACGAGATCGATGACCCACGCAATCGCCAAGAGCGCGTAGCAGAGAGCGGCCATTCTTACGACGCTTCGCGCAGCGGGGACCCCGTTCATTTTGACGAACCGGCCCGGTCCATGGATCACTCGTCAGACGAACGTGAAGCCGCACGGCGCCGCTCGGCGGAAGAGCTTTTACGGGAGTTTGGCGAGCGGGCGCGCCTCGTCGTCTACGTCGCCGCAGCGCCGGGCGCCGGGAAGACGCGCCGGCTACTGACCGACGCGCGCCGGTTGATCGCCGCCGGGAAGCGGGTCGCGATCGGCTGGATCGAGACCAAGGGGCGGCCCGATCTCGAACGTCTCGCGGAAGGAATCCCGCGAATTCCGACGCGCGACGTCACCATCGGCACAAATCGTTTCAAGGAATTCGATCTGGATGCCGCGCTCGACGCGCATCCCGACGTCATCCTCATGGATGAGCTTGCGCACGACAATATGGGTGACGCGCGCAACGGCAAGCGCTGGCAAGACGCACTTGACCTGCGCGCCGCCGGCGTTACCGTTCTCGGCGCCTTCAATATCGCCCATTTGGAGACGGTTTCCGCGACGGCCGAGCGGCTCACCGGCTTTCCGGTCCGCGAGATAGTGCCGTTGTCGTTCCTCAAGACAGCCGACGAGGTCGTTGCGCTCGACGCGTCGCCCGAGATTCTGCGCGAGCGGTTGCAAAGCGGAAAGATCGTTCGCGACGATGACATCGAGCGCGCCGAAAGCGGCCTGTACAAAGAATCAACGTTGATCATGCTGCGCGAGCTGCTGCTGCGCACGATCGACCAGTTGACGATTCCGACGGTCTCGGCCGCGACCACGTCGAGTGCGGTCACGATCGTTCCCAAGGGCGTCGATTACCGCGCGTTCGTGCGGCGCTGCGCGCCGATCGCCGCCGCGCTTGATCTGGCGCTCGAGCTTCTTCCCGATCCCGACTGCGATCCAACCGAGGTCGCGCGAGCCGCTGCCGAATTCAACGCGGAAGTGCTTCCTGCCCAAGAGCCGGATCGCATCGATTTCGCGGGGTTGCGCGCCTCGCTGCTCCTTCTTCCGCGAAGCGATCTCGGTGCGCGGCTGATCAACTCGCCGGTCGAGCGCGACATCGCAATGCTCGACGCCGAGCAGTCGTACATCGAACGCACATCGATCACGACGCCGCTTTCCGGAACGCTAGGCGACCGGATGCGCGTCGGCTATGGGAAGCTTACCGTCTATCTCGGAGCAGCGGCCGGTGCGGGCAAGACGTATGCCATGCTCGACCGCGGGCAGCAACTGCGCGCCGAAGGGGTCGACGTGGTGATCGGCCTGGTGGAGACCCACAAGCGTGCCGAGACCGAAGCCATGATCGGCGACCTCCCGATCGTTCCGCGCAAGACGATTCAGGCGGACGGCATCACCTACACCGAGATGGATCGCGAAGCGATACTCGCGCGCAAGCCGCGCATGGTGCTCGTCGACGAGCTCGCCCACACCAATGCACCGGGATCGCTCGCTCCCAAGCGCTTCTTCGACGTCCTCGCGTTTCTTCGCGCCGGGATCGACGTGATCACGACGCTCAACATTCAACACCTCGAAGCGCTCAGCGACGCGGTCTACCGCCTGACCGGGACGGTCGTGCGCGAGACCCTGCCCGACGGCATCCTCCCGCTCGCCGATGAAGTGGTCCTGATCGATGTTTCGCCCGACACGCTGCGCGAACGCTTGCGCGCAGGCAAGATCTATCCGCGCGAGCGCATTGAGCCGGCGCTCGCAAATTTCTTTCGGACCGAGAACCTGGCGGCGTTGCGGGAACTCGCGATTCGCGAAGTACTGCGCGCCGAAACGCGGGAACGCATCGCGGCGCCCTTCGATCGGATTCTCCTCTCGATCGTCGGACGGCGCGAAGACCTGTTGCTCCTGCGCAAGGCCTCGCGCATGGCCGCGCGTCTCGAAGTCGATTTTGCGGTCGCGCACATCGCCGAGCGTCGCGAACGCGTCGACGAAACGATCCTCGCAGATTTCGAGCGTGCGGCACGCGTGCTCAATGTCGATTGGATCGACGAGCGCGGCGTCGACGACGCGGCAAAGCGTCTGCTCGAAATCGCGCGATCCCGCCCTCAGACCGATATTGCCGTCGGCGGCACGCATCGCCGGCCGCGCTGGCCCGCGCGCAACGCGTTCGCCCGGCGCTTATTCGACAACGGCGCGCGCGAAGTGCTGGTGCTCGCGCGTCCCAAGGCGATCGTCGAAGCCCCCGCCGACGACGCCTAATGCAGGCTGTCGAGAGCCATATTTAGCTGTAACACATTCACGCGTGGTTCGCCGATGAAGCCAAGGGTGCGCGGCAGAATCGTGCGCGCGATCAACGCGTTCACGGCCGCGACCGGGAGGTTGCGCGCCTTGGCCACGCGCGGCGCCTGATAGTACGCGCCCTCAGGACTGACGTCCGGATCGATGCCGCTGCCGCTCGACGTGACGAGATCCATCGGCACCGGAATCGTCGCGTCGGGATTGGCTTTCTTGAGCGCGGCAATCGTTGCTCGAGTTGAATCGATCAACTTCTTCGAGGTCGGTCCAAGATTCGTTGCGCCGGTTGACGTCGGATCGTAACCCTTCCCTGCAGCCGAAGGCCGCCCTTGGAAGTACTGCGGCTTGGTCCAGAGTTGACCGATGATCGCGGAACCGACGGCCTTCCCGTTCACGTAGACGATCGAGCCGTTGGCCTGATACGGAAAGAGCAGCTGCGAGATCCCGGTCATCACGAAAGGATAGATCAGGCCGAACGCGATCACCGTGACGATGGTGAACAACACCGACGTCCCGAGGTGTTTGAGCGTGTTGTCCGCGATTT
>Ga0302180_10000386_pt1 | contig 36337 bp, 33 predicted proteins | sample I_Palsa_E3_2_FD_200575 | JGI IMG/M metagenome (GOLD analysis project Ga0302180, IMG submission 200575) | Peat permafrost microbial communities from Stordalen Mire near Abisko, Sweden - I_Palsa_E3_2 | ecosystem: Environmental > Terrestrial > Soil > Palsa > Peat permafrost | place: Sweden...
TCCTTGGCGCCATTACTGCGAATACGCTGAGACGAGACGCAGCGCAAGCCTTGTTTCGACGAGTCCCTCGCTCATCGCGGCAGTTACGACATGCCGCAGATCGAGGCGAAGGGAGTGGTCCAAAAGACCCAACGTGTAGGTTTGCTCCACGAAGCCCCAGAGCTGCTCCGTCGAAAGCCGGGCGCGGACGTCAAATCGCTCGATCGAAACATTTTTGAAACCCACCTCACCCAAGAGCCCTTTTAGGACCTCGTCACGCTCGATCGCAGCGCGCTCCGGGACGCCCGGAGCAAATTGCGGGAACCGGTCGCGCAAGAAGGCAACCGAAGTCTCCATCAGGTTGACGATCGTGTCGCCCGCGAGCGGGTCCTCGGCGACGAATGCGAGGAGCCCGCCCGGGCGCAACGCCGCGTACGCACGCCGTAGTACTGAGGCGATACGTGATATGAGCATGAAGCTGAGGTGCGCCACGACGGCATCTTGTCCGCCAGAGCCCAGGTCCATCCGCGATGCATCGCCACGCAGGAAGGTTGCTCGAGGGAGCTTTGCCGCCGAGCGGACGAGCTGCTCTTGCGACAGGTCGACGCCCGTCAGCCGAACATCGCGGAAGGCGTTGGCAATGCGCGCAAGTAGTGCGCCGTCTCCGCACCCGATATCCAAGAAGTTGCGTGCCTGTGGAACCGATGCTCTTAGATGGTCGGTGAGTACGTCGTAGGACGTCCTGCCGTCGCTCGTTCGGAGAAGCGACAGCCACTGGTCGGTTGCATCGCTATAAACGCTATGGAACGCCACGAGATGATCGTTCCACTCGTCAGGCGTTGGACGGTCACCCGCGATTATGCGAGAGAGATAGAGTGTGCTCATCGAGCCGAGCCTAGGGTGAACGGATTCAATTCAGCTCGTGCGCGCGACCCCAGGTATCCGCTGAATGCATACGTTTCGAGACCCGGCACAACCACGCGCACCACGCTGATTGAAAGATCCGAGGGCGAAAGATCGATGGCTATCACCGATTGAATTCCGTATGCACGGATGGCATCCAAAGTCGCGCACAAATCAAGCGCGAGGTCGTCGGCGGCGCGGTCAGGCAACGCTTCGAGCGTGATGCGTTCGCTCGGCACGTCATAGAGCCACTGCCGTGTCGGCATGACGCTTAGCCGACGCGCATGTGTGCCCATCATGCCTGCAGGTTCGTCAGGGCGCAAAATATCTTCGCGCGCCCCCTGGATATCGACGGCGCGACTCTGTACGGCCTCGGTGAGTGCGCGCGTCAGTGCGTGTGCGGGCGAGAGCGAGCAGCCCACCCCCATGTGCGCCATCGGCGGTGCGGCATTCGGCTCGGTGAGCGACGCGATAAAGGTGAGCGGCAGCGGTTCTTCGCGTAGCGCGAGGGCCCGAATGACCAAACCCGCCGCCTGCACGTCACGTACGAGTCGATCGACGTTCGCGTCGCCGGACGGCAACTCGATCTCTGGTGCCGCCGCGACGTCGCCGGCATCGGGCCCGAGATAGAATCGCGGTAGGAACGAACAACGCACGTGATACATCGCCCACGTGTGACGCTCGATCACTTCGCAGAGCGCGTGATAGATCGCCTCGGTGAGGTTGTTGCCGGACGCAAGTCCGTTGGTCGACGTCGTATCGAACAGTTTCTCACCGAACCACGGGCACTGCACCATCGCCAGTGGGACCGGAATCACGTCACCGGAGAGTAGGTCGGTTCCGAGCACGCAATCGACGGTAAGATCGCGCACGTCTTCCCGCATCCCGCACGCATCGAGGTCGACGCGCTCACCAACGACGCGAAGTGATTCCTTGAACGTCGGAAGATTGACCGCCGCACTGACCTGGCGTTCCGCCGCCTCCATCACTGCGCTCACCATCGCTGCGTCCCGGGTCATGCCCTTGCCGTTATAGACACCGAGGAAGTCGGGCGAATGCGGCACGAGCGCCGAGTACGTGGGGATGCCGGTCCGATCGAGATAGGTCGTATCTGCAACGCGGGTAATACCGTAGCGCTTGCGCAGTTCGGGAACCAGCGCGATCGTTTGCGCGAACGGCACGGCGCGATCGTAGGTTCCCTGCACCTTGGGGACAGACGCGGGCAGCACGATCGGCGCGCTTTCGCGCGCCGGATCCGACGCAACGGTCGCGTTCGTCGCAGCGGTCCCATCGTTGACGCGCTTCATACCGCGCTCGCGCTCGCGCAGAACCGTGCGGAGAGCAAAGCGCGCGTCCCAGCGCTTCAGATCGCCGTGGTCGCGCGCGATCTTCGCGATCATCATGCGACTCGCGGGCGGAGCGAGCTCGATCACGTCGTCCCAGGTGCGATCCATGTAGAAGACTGCGCGAGCTCGGGCGATAATGTCATCACGCTCGCGCGAACTCAGCAAGCCGCGGCGATGTGCAAGGCGCGCTACATAGCGCACGTTGACCAGCGGAATACTGAGCGCTTCGTGCGTCTCGGGATGCGTGAGAACGGCGACTTCATCGTCGCCGTCGATGACGTCGCATGCATACCAGCCGGCGATTGCACCCAGGGGTGTAAAGCCGTAGGACGCGCATTCCGCGGCGCGCAGCGCTCCCATACTTGCAGCGCCGAACATTCGCGCATGCTCGAGCGCTGCGTAGCACTCCTTGGGTGAGGGGGCGAGATCGTGATGGAAGACACCGTCGATCAACAAAACGATGTCGAACTCGCGGGCCGCGCGTTTCACGTCGCCGCGCGCTGCGGGTGGAAGGTAGAAGACGTCTTCGATCGCCGGACGGTCGTTCGGCGGCAACGAGGGGCCGGCGAAGACCGCCAAATGACTAGGAGCCAGCACGCCCGGCACTTAGCGGAGCACGACGCGCTCACCTAGAGACCAAGGACCTAAACAAACGCGCTCTTAGGGTGCCTCGGTTAAAATGTCGCTTTCACTTGACATATAGTCATGTATAGCGTACATTATGTCACATGAACGTGACAAATCCGACCACCCTGGCCCAGAAACGCTACTTCCGCGAGTTTGCGATCGCGATTGGTGCCTACGTGGTAATCCTGACCGCCTCGGTCTACGGACTCAACCACGGCATTGAGGGCTTCGCCCGGTATCTGGTGGCGGTGATTCCCGCCGTTCCGGTTGCCGGAGTCGCGATCGCGGTCGTGCGCTGGCTCAAGGGCACCGACGAGTTCCAACGCCAGACGGCGATCACCGCCATGGCGATAGCGGGTGGACTTACCGCGCTGATCACCGTCACCTACGGCTTTCTCGAAAACGCGGGCATGCCGCGGATGTCGGTATGGATCAGCTATCTGATCTTCATGTCGATCTGGGGCATTGCCACACCGATCATTCAGCGGCAAAGCCGATGAAAAACCGCATCAAAGTCTTACGCGTCGAACGCGACCTCTCGCAGGCCCAGCTCGCCGATGAACTCGGCATCGCACGGCAGACCGTCATCGCGCTTGAAGCCGGAAAATACGCACCGAGCCTACCGCTCGCGTTCAAGATCTCCAAACTCTTCAATCGGCCCGTCGAGGACATCTTCGACGCCGGCTCTACCGACTAACCCACAAGGGAGCACACATGAATCGTCTCTCGCTCGCGCTGTGCGCAGCAGCGCTCTGCTTCATCGCGCTCGTTCCCAGTCGCACAGCGGCTGCAACGCTCGTGCCGCTTCCAGCGCCCGCCGAATCGTTCGACATCGGATTCTTGCACGTCGATCGCTACGGCAGCGGACCGAGCAGCATCATCATTATTCCGGGCTTAGCCTGCGGACCGTGGGAGTGGGCGCGAGAGATTACCCTCCTCTCGCGAAATGACACCGTTTACGCGTTAACGCTTTCAGGTTTCGACGGGCGACCATACACGATCAGCGGCGATCCTTTCGATGAATTCTCGCGCAATTTCTGGGCCCTGCTCGACGCGCGCAAGATCGAACGACCAGTGGTTATCGGGCATAGTCTCGGCGGGACGCTCGCGCTTACGCTAGCCGAAGAACACAGCGATCGGCTCGCCGGGGTGTTAGCGCTGGACGGATTGCCGGTCTTTCCGGCCCTCGCGCAAGCCGACGCTAGCGCTCGCGAAAAAGCAGCACGCGGCGCGTCAGCGCAGATCGCTGCCGTGACCCACGATCAACTGGTCGCGTACGAGCGCGTCTACATGCAGCAGATCGGAACGCTGGATCCATCGCTGGTCGAACCCACCGCCGCGCTGGAAGCCCGGAGCGATCCCAAAGGCATCGCGGCCTGGATCTCCGCCGATCTTTCGCGCGATCTTCGCCCCGGTCTCGTGCGTATCACGATTCCACTTATCGAACTGATGCCGTATGCGTCACCAAGCCCATACACGCAGGCGCAAACAGTGAGCTTCTACCAATCACTGCTGCTGGACGCATCTACCGCCAGCGTCGTGCCGATCGAAAACGCGCGCCACTTCGCCATGCTCGATCAACCCGAGGCTGTCGATGCTGGGATCAAGCAGCTCCTGGCGCAGGCGCACCCGTAAATTTCGCATACCGTTCGCGCAGACGCACGGCCTCGATGTGATCGTACGCGCGTGAAGCCTCGCGTGCGAGTTCCTCGAGCAAGTCGACCTCTTCGGGGTCGAGCTGCGCACCGTTGCGGTGCGCGCCGTAGAGCGTGAACGAAGCGAGTTCATGCCGCACCGTAACCGGTATCGCAAGCACGTAATATTTCGCCTGCTCGCGATCGAGGTGCCCGCGCAACCGCTCGAGCCACACGCGCTGCTCACCCGACTCGAGCATACGCACGAGCAGATGGTTTCGATCGAAGCCGGGCGGTGCAACCGTGGTATCGTTCGAGGTCGCAATCCCTTCGAAGCGCTCGCCGTCATTCGAGCGGCGGTAAAGCGCCGCTGCACTGAGCTGCAGAGCATCGGCCGGCACCTGCACGAGCCCGTCGGTGACCGCCGATTCTTCGGTCGCGTAAGGCAACGCTTTGGCAGCCCGGCGTAGGTAGTCTTCGGCGGCACGACGCTCGCGAAAAAACACGACCTCGACCACGTTTTGCACCGAGCGGTTAATGCGATCGAGCAAGAATCCGACGGCGATCGTCGCGAGCAGCTCGATCCCTATCGCAAACCGGCCTTCGGCGATGAGGTGCCCGGCCCCCCAATCGAGCGATGAAACGAACGCAATTACGAGTACCGAAAGAATCGCGTACACGAGCGCGCGGTTCAGCACGAAGTTGACGTCGAGCACGCGGTGCCTGAGCACCGCGTATATCACCGAGATCGGCATGATCACGACTGCAAAGCCACCGACTTGCGCAACCGCCGAAGGAATTCCCGGCACGAAATAGAGCGCATAGGCGACGAACGAAACGACGAGCCCGATGCTCAGAAAACCGAAGCGCTGGCGCACCTGCGGTGTCGCGTGCGCATACTTCTTGATCAAGATATAGGTCGCAAGCGCGAAGGTTCCGAGCGGCAGCCACTCGTCGAGGACGTCCGCGAGCGCCGAGCCGATGCCGATTGACCACTCAACGGACCAGTTGTACGCATACGCCGCGAATGCGACGCCCATGATGACCCAAATCACGCGGTCGAAGTACTTCTTGAAACCGGTAAGGCGGTCGTCGGGGAAACGCAGCACGAACGGCAGCAGCGGGAGAACCGCGAAGTCTCCCCACACGGTCGAGAGCAGAAATGAAAGCACGGTGTAGGCCGGGGGGCTCAGGTACGTCGCGAAGAACGCGAACGACGGGCCGGTCGACAAATATCCGGTCGCAAAGAAGTAAAAGCTCCACGTCATCACATTCGGGCGCAGGAATACGAGTGCAAAAGCGATTGTAATAAAGATTGTTGCCGGCAGGATTGCGAGAATCCCGAGGAGCTGCGCGGTGCGCGTGAACTGCGCGAACGGAATAGCCGTTAGCGTCACGTGATAGCTCGATCCGTCGGAACGATGCAGCGTGAACGTGGCGCGATCTCCTGCGCGCGGAAAAGCAAAGGCCGGATAGGTCGAACTAAACGGCACGACTTGCAGCGCATCTCCTGCGCGAATACCGGCCCGATCGGCCGGTGATCCCGGGATCACCGAGACAACGCGCGCATCGACGCCGCGTTCCATCACCGCCCCGTACGTGCCCCCTTGCCACAGACCGGTGTAATCCGCGTGCCCGAGCGGGACGTAGAAGATGACGATCACAAGCACGGTGATCGCGACGAGCACGAGCCGCGCAGTCAGTTTCACGATGGGTCGGGACTCGACTCGGGAGCGGTAACAAACGGCGCCGACGGATTGTTTCCGAGCGCGATGCCCGCCTTCGCCAGATTCTCGTATACGCGAAGATTGATCTCGCGGCGCACCTCGAACTGGCGTAGCGGCGTTGTGCGAATCACGGCTCGCAACACCACGCCGTTGCGCGACATGTCCTCGACGCCGATCCATTCGATTGGTTCGACAATCATTTCATGCCATCGCAGATCGTTTCGCAATCCTTCGAGCGTCTCACGCAACACGTCCATAGCTTTGTGAAGATCGCTGCCGGCCTCAACTGAAACGCGATAGTCCACGCGCGACCAGGTTCGTGATGAATTAACGACTTGTATTGCAGCGCTGTGCGGGATCGTAATGAGATTTCCACGGCTATCGCGGATTTGTACCACGCGCAGCGTCAGATGTTCGACAATGCCATTGTAATCGCCGATCATCACGTAATCGCCTTCCACATACTGGTCCTCGAAAAGCACCAGCAGACCGCCCAGACAATCGCGTACCAGACTCTGCGCAGCAAAACCAATCGCCACCGCCGCGATGCCCCCGACCGTAACCACAGATGCCACCGGAACTTGCAGCACCGACAAGGTGGCAAGCACGGCGATGACGACGATGATGACCGTGCTGAATCCGGCCAGCGCGTTCGACATCGTCGGCACGCGTAGCAGGGAGCGCGCTTGCGCACCGGGCGGACCGATTGTCGCCCACCAGTGTACCGACTGGCGAATCGCGGTCGCGATCAATCGGTCGGCCACGAACGCCCCGATCCAGACCAACGCGACGAGCCCGGCAAGACGGACGACGGCTTGTCCGTAGCCGACGGTTTGCGGAAACTGTAGCAGCGCGTACGCGATCGCCGCGAGCCAGAGCAGCGGCACGATCCAGGCAACGGTCGTGGCGACCGTACGGTTACGCAAGAATCGAAACAGGATGATGCACACGAGCGTCAGGACCGCGAGTGCAGCGGCAGCCCAAATGATAAGCTCGGTGTTGCGATGGATTGCTTCGGGCTGCCGGCGCTCGAGCGCAGACACGAGTGCTGCCTGCAGCGATGCTTGCCACTGCTGCGCAAGGTCCGCGACGGTAAGATTCGCGCGCCTAGCGTCGTCCGTGGTAACGGTGAGAACCGGGTATGACGTCGCGTGCCGCGCATCCGTCGCAACCAGAACCTCCTCCGACCCTTCCTTTTGCGCCGAAACCTTGAAGCTCGCCGGATCGTAGGTCGTCTTGCCGTTGTCCGGATCGGTTGAAAGCAGTTGCGAAATCGCTCCGGCAATCAGGAAGCTGCGCATTTCGATCGGCATCGAATCCGGGGACGGGCTGGAGGGCGCGGCGATGCGCAGCACCGTCGAGCCGTCGACGGTTACGGGTGCGGTCGCAAAGAGCGTCGCCCGCGGGACCGCTGTGGGAGCAAGCCCCGGTATCATCTGCGCTCCTGCGGGCCCAGGGATCGCAGCGCAAACGATCGCCGCAATCACGGGTATTAAGTGGTAGCGAATAGAACGCATCGCCTCCAAGGATTCATGACACTTACCGATCTCACCCTCACTGCGGACGTCGAACGCGAAACCGCTCCGATTTTTGAGCGCGTCGCAAACGTCATTCCGCGCGTCGAATGGCCGCTCCACGCCCCCTACGTGGCGGCAATCAATCGGCTCAAGCGCGAGCGCAACGCGGTGATTCTTGCACACAACTATCAGGTCCCGGAGATCTATCACACGGTGGCCGATATCGTAGGCGATTCGCTCGCGCTTGCCATGCAGGCGGCCAAAACCGACGCCGATGTCATCGTCCTCTGCGGCGTGCACTTCATGGCCGAAACCGCCAAACTCGTGAATCCAACTAAGACCGTGCTCGTCCCGGATCTGCGCGCCGGCTGCTCGCTCGCCGAGTCGATCACCGCCGACGACGTGCGCCTGCTGCGCGAAACGTATCCCGGCGTACCAGTTGTGACGTATGTAAATACGTCGGCCGCGGTCAAGGCTGAGTCGGACATCTGCGTGACCAGCGGCAACGCGGTTGAGATCGTGGACGCGCTCAACGTGCCGCGCGTAATCTTCCTTCCCGACGAATATCTCGCGAAGTATGTCGCATCAAAGACCACGACCGAGATCATCGCGTGGAAAGGGCACTGCGAAGTTCACGAGCGATTCAGCGGTGCCGACATTCGCCGATTCCGCGAAGGCGATCCGCAACTCGTGGTGATCGCACATCCCGAGTGCCCCCCCGATGTGCTCGCCGAAGCCGACTACGTCGGCTCGACGCACGGCATGGTGGAATATGTGGGAGCACATCAGCAAGCACGCGTGCTGTTGATGACCGAGTGCTCGATGGCTGATAACGTCGCGGGCACGTACCCGAGCGTGGAGTTCGTGCGCCCATGCAATCTCTGTCCGCACATGAAGCGCAACACGCTCCCGAAGATTCTGCACAGTCTCGAAACGCTGGAGTACGAAGTGACCGTCGATCCGGCGATTGCCCAGCGCGCTCGCGCCGCGGTCGACCGGATGCTCGAGTTTAGCCGGTCCCGCCAGTGAACGTTCATCGTGCCGGCGCCGTGGTGGTGGGCGCGGGGATCGCGGGACTCATGGCGGCGCTCAAACTCGCTCCGATAACGGTTACGGTGTTGTGCAAGCAGCGTCTGGGCAGCGGCTCTGCAACGGATTGGGCGCAGGGCGGTATCGCCGCGGCACTCGGCGCCGACGATTCGCCGTCGCTTCACGCGATCGACACGCAGCGCGCGGGCGCAGGCATCGGTGATGCACGCATCGTGAAGATTCTCACCAGCGACGCCCCGGCCCGCATCGAAGAGCTGCTCGAACTCGGGGCGACCTTCGATCGCGATGCATCCGGCGAGCTTGCGCTCGGGCGTGAAGCGGCGCATCAACGCCGGCGCATCGTGAAAGCCGGCGGCGACGCGACCGGCCACGAAATTCTCAAGACGCTGATCGCCGCAGTGCGCGAATCGCCGTCGATTACCGTTGTCGAGAACGTTACCGTCGACGATATCATTCTGCGCGATGGGCGCGTTGCAGGCGTGTATGCGCACGAAAATGCCGGCAACGTGCACGCCTACCTCGCGAACGCGGTCGTTCTCGCAACCGGCGGAATCGGACGTCTCTATCGCTATACGACGAATCCGATCGAAGCGACCGGCGACGGGATCGCGATGGCCGCGCGTTCCGGGGCCATGCTCGCCGACATGGAGTTCGTGCAATTCCATCCGACGGCGCTTGCCATCGGCGCCGACCCGATGCCGCTGGTCACCGAGGCCGTGCGCGGCGAAGGTGCGGTACTGCTCAACGATTTGGGCGAACGCTTCATGCTCGCGATCCATCCCGACGCCGAACTTGCGCCGCGCGACGTGGTCGCGCGCGCGATTTTCGAGCAACTGCAGCGCGGACGATTGGTCGGCCTCGACGCGCGCACCGCGATCGGCGACGCGTTCCCGACGGAATTTCCCACGGTGTTCGGTTTCTGCCACGATGCCGGCATCGACCCGCGCACGGCGCGCATTCCGGTCGCGCCAGCCGCGCATTATTACATGGGCGGCATTGCAGTCGACGAATGGGGGCGCTCATCGCTCGAAGGATTGTGGGCGTGCGGCGAGGCGAGCGCGAGCGGCGTCCACGGCGCGAACCGGCTGGCAAGCAATTCACTGCTCGAAGCGTTGGTGTACGGCTCGCGCGTCGCCGAAAACATCGCCACCACCCATCCCGAGCGTGTTGGAGCGAAGCCACATGATGTGGCTGAAGGTTTGGAGCACACGATGTGCGTCCGTCCGGAGGACGGCAAAACCGTCCAAGCGACGAGCGACTTGCGTAACCTGATGTATGCCAACGTTGGATTAGTTCGCAATGAATTTGGTCTGCGCGAAGCGCTTTCGCGCATCGAAGAGCTCGAACACAGTTTTCCGCACGCCGGCAACGAGCTGCGCAATTTGCTCGTCGTCGGACGCCTGATCGCCGAGGCGGCACTCGCGCGCAAGGAGAGTCGCGGCAGCCACTATCGCAGCGATTACCCCGCGACGGATGAGGCGCTTGCCAAACGCTCTTTCACGCGCCTTGTCCGCGCATAAGCCGACCAGGCTCGTCGTCGAGCCGCTGGTGCGCGCCGCACTGCTCGAGGATCTCGCCCACGGCGGCGACTTAACCACTGATGCGATCGTTCCATCTGAACTGCGCACCAAGGCGCGCATTGTCGCACGTGCCGACGGTGTCATTGCGGGGCTCGATGCTGCGCTGCTCGCCTTCGAAATACTTGCTCCCGGCGCTGTCGCGGTGAGTGCGTCGATCGACGACGGCGACGCGGTTCAACGTGACGGCCTCGTCGCGCAGCTCGAAGGGCCGGCAGCGGTGTTGCTCACCGGTGAACGCACCGTGCTCAACCTGCTTTGCCGGCTCAGCGGCATTGCCACTGCGACACACGCTTTGGTGAACGCGGTCGCAGGCACGCACGCGCGCGTCGTTGACACGCGCAAAACGACACCGGGGCTGCGCGTTTTAGAAAAGTATGCGGTGCGCTGCGGCGGTGGCGGCAATCATCGCTTCGGACTCGACGATGCGGTGCTGATCAAGGACAATCACCTCGCGCTCGCCGGCTCGATTCACGAAGCGGTCGCGCGCGTGCGCTCGCACGCGGGGCACATGGTCAAAATCGAGGTCGAGGTCGATACGCTCGAGCAGTTGAAAGAAGCGCTGCGCGAGCCGATCGACGCGGTGCTGCTCGACAACATGCAACCCGCGATGCTGCAACAAGCGGTGCGCATCGTCGATGGTTCGGTCATCACCGAGGCGAGCGGCGGCGTGCGTCCCGAGACGATTGCCGCAATCGCTGCCACCGGCGTCGATCTGATCTCCGTCGGGTGGCTCACCCATAGCGCGCCCGCTCTCGACTTGGGTCTGGACATCGCAACGTAAGCCGCACGATGCGGCTGAAGATTCGGAGCACAGGATGTGCGCCCGGCCAAAGGCCGGCCGAATCGTCTACGGGTGACCCATTCCAGGACCGCCGCCGCCATGCATGTGGCCCATGCCGCCCATCATCATCCCGCCGCGTCCGCCGCCCGCCATCGCAAGCAGAACTTCGCCCGCGTCGGGCGTGTGCGGTTTGCGCGGACCGTGGCTGCGCTTGGGCCACGGCGATCCGCTGGGCTTGGGCCACGGATGATTGGCCATCATCTGCGCACGCAGCGATTTCATCTGTGTGAAGAATTGCTTCTGCGCGTCGAGGATCGCGGTTTTCTCGTTCGCCGAGAGGGCTGCGTCGAGTTGCTTGGCCGCGGCACGCGGATCCGGGCTCGCGGCAATCGCGAGATTGCCGACGACCGAAGCGTAGAGCTGCTTGTGCGCGGGGGTTAGGGCGCCGAGCACCGTGGCGCGGAACTGCTTGTGCAGGGTTTCCATCTGCTGCATGTTCGCGCGCATCTGTTGGTGCATCGCCGGGTTGGGTGAGCCCGGGTCTTGCTGTGCAAGGGCCACGGCCGGCACCGCAAGCGCGAGTGTGAGTGCGAAAAGAAGACGTTTCATAGCACAGTTGTACGGCAGTGCTCCCTGGGAAACGCTGAGAACCAAGGTGTGTTGGCGGGCCCGTAGGGCCGGTGATCCAGGTCGGCCCCAAGCTCGGGGTGTTCCGGGTCGGTTCACCGAACCGGAATTCATATGAGCCCTGCAGACCAGACCAAACAGCCCCCGGCGAAGACCAACTACGACAGCGAGACGCCGCAGCGCCTGATCGACTTCATGTCGCGCGGCTGGGCCGAGGCCCCGCTTCGAGCCGGCGCTCATCCGCAGCTCGCGCGCTTGCAGTCGCGCCGCGACGAGCTCTCGCGGAACTTCCCGGGCTGCTACCTCGTGATTCCGGCCGGCCGGGAACACGTTCGCGCCAACGACACCAACTTTCGATTTCGTCCGGCAAGCGACTTTGCGTATCTGATGGGCGCGGGCGAACCCGGTGCCATGCTGGTGCTCGAACCCGAGGGCGCGTCGCACCGCACGCTGCTCTTCGTCCCCGAACACAATCGCGGCAAGGCGGAGTTCTTTACCGATCGCGTGTACGGCGAATTGTGGGTCGGGCGGCATCGTGGACTCGACGAGAGTCAAATCTTTTTCGGCGTCGATCGCTGCCGGCCGCTCCAGGAGATTCCGGGTTATCTCGAAGAGCTCGCGGCGAGCAAACATCCGGTGCACCTGCTGCGCGGACACAACCACGCCATAGATACGTTGCTCGCCCAGGACGAACGAGACGATGACTTCGCGATGCACCTTTCCGAGATGCGCCTGGTCAAGGACGAATACGAGATCGCCGAGTTGCGCAAAGCCTGCGAGATCACCAAGCGCGCATTCGAAGACGTGATCCGCCTCTTCCCGCGGGCCAAGAGTGAACGTGAATTCGAGGGCGCGTTTTGGAACCGCGCGCGCATCGAGGCGAATGACGTCGGCTACCTGACGATCGCGGCATCCGGGCACAACGCCTGCACGCTGCACTGGAATCGCAACGACGGTTCGGTCGATAAGAACGCGCTGTTGCTGCTCGACGCCGGTGTCGAATGCGACTCGCTCTACACTGCAGATATCACGCGCACGATGCCGATCGGCGGACGCTACTCACACGCCCAACGCGCCGTGTACGACATCGTCTATGAAGCGCAGCGCGTCGGAATCGATGCGGTTTCGCCCGGAAACGACTTTCTCGAACCAAATCGTCGCGCGATGCGTGTCTTGGCTGAAGGGCTGATCGACCTTGGTGTGCTCAACGGCTCGGTCGATGAAGCGCTCGATCCGAAGAGTCAGCTCTACCGGCGCTACACGTTGCACAACGTCAGCCACATGCTCGGGCTCGACGTTCACGACTGCTCGCAGGCGCGCGCCGAGAACTATCGCTACGGGACGCTGCGCGAAGGCATGGTGCTCACCGTCGAGCCGGGCCTCTACTTCCAGCCCGACGACGAGACCGTACCGGAAGAAATGCGCGGCATTGGAGTGCGGATCGAAGACGATGTGACCGTGACCGCATCGGGCCGAGAAAATCTTTCCGCGATTCTGCCCTCGAAGGCCGACGCCGTCGAACGCTGGATTGCTGATTTGACAGGGGCTACCTAAAGTGAGTCTGGACTCGCTTTAGGTAGCCCCCTTGATCTACAAGGATCAGGTACTCGTCGTCGAGCCGACCGGCATCGAGCCGGTCGCCCTCGCTGCGCGTCACGGGCGCGCGCGCGATCTCTTTGGCATCTGGTTTTCGGCCAACGCCGAAATTGCCACTTGGATGGTCGGTGTCTTCATCGCCGCGCTCTTCGGCGCCGATCTACGCACCGCAGCGTTCGGAATCGTTCTCGGCAACTTCGTGGGCTTCGCAATTCTCGGCGTGCTTGCGACCGTCGGCCCGCGCTACGGCGTGCCGCAGATGCTTGCGTCGCGCCTTGCCTTCGGCAAACGCGGAAACGTTGCGCCCGCAACGCTCTCGTTTCTCGCCGGCGTCGGCTGGTTCGCGATCAACACGATCTTCGGAGCGTACGCGCTGCAAACGATCGCGCACATCAGCTACGGATTTGCCCTCGGCATCATGCTCGTACTGCAGATCGCGCTAGCTGTTTATGGCTACAATCTCATCGGCATCTTCGAGCGCGCGTGCGCCGTGCTGCTCGCGGCCGGGTTTGTGTTGCTCGGTGCGGTGACATTGCCGCACGCATCGTGGATTCCAGCGCAAGCGCCGCTGCAAGGGTTCATGTTTGCAGCTGCCCTCGCGTTTGCTTATGCGATGGGATGGGTGCCATGTGCGTCGGACTATTCACGCTATCTCCCGCGCGATACAAACCCGCGCGAGATTTGGTGGTACTCGTTCCTGGGCTGCGCTCTTCCGTGCATCGCGATCGAGTTCTTAGGGGCGGCGGCGGTGAGCGCATCGCACGTTAATCTGCGCACGTCGGTACCAACCGAGGCGATCGCTCAACTGCTCGGATCGGGTATCGTGGCAAATCTTGTGCTCGCAACCGTTGTGCTCGGCACATTGACGGCGAATTGCATGAATCTCTATTCCGGCGCGCTTGCTGCGTTGGTCGCGTTCGATGTGCGCGTCAAACGCGCGTTTGCGGCACTCGGCGTCGGCGTCATCGGTGGACTCTTGGCGCTTGGCGGCGCGAACCCGAGCGAGACGGCCGAATTCTACACCAACTTTCTTCTGCTGCTCTCGTATTGGGCTGCGCCGTGGGCCGGCGTCGTCTTGGTTGACGCGTGGCAAGAACGCGGTGCGGTTCGCGATCCGCTGAGTGTGCCGGCCTGGCGTGCCGGAGCGCTCGCCTGGATCCTCGGCGTGCTCGCGTCGGTTCCGTTCTGGAATCAAGCGTGGTTCCTCGGACCGTTCGCTCGCGCGTTCCCGCAATACGGCGACCTTTCGTACTACATCGGCCTCGTCGTCGCGGCCGCCGCGATGGCGGCGATGAAACCAAGGCGTCGGGCGCCGGTAATGGAAGGCAGCAAGTATGCTTGACGTCGATCACGTTCGCAAAGACTTTGGCTCGGTGCACGCCGTGAGCGACGTGCATTTTCGTATCGGTGACGGCACGACGTTCGGCTTCCTCGGTCCCAACGGCGCGGGCAAGACCACGACGATGCGTATGATCATGGGCATCCTCGTTCCCGACGGCGGCAAAATCACGTGGAACGGAAGTCCCATCCACGACGACAGTCGCCGCCACTTCGGCTATCTTCCCGAAGAGCGCGGCATCTACGGCAAGATGAAGGTCCGCGATCAGATCGTGTATTTCGGAAAGCTGCATGGCTTGCGGGAACCGAACGTGAGCAAACGCGTCGATTCGTGGATCGAGCGGCTGGGGCTTTCGGTTTACGCCGACCGGCCGTGCGCCGAACTTTCAAAGGGCAATCAGCAAAAAGTTCAGGTGGCGTGCGCGGCCGTGCACGAACCGCAACTGCTCGTGCTCGACGAGCCCTTCTCCGGACTCGATCCGGTCAACGCTGAGGTCTTGCTCGCGGTCCTGCGCGAGATGCAGCGCAATGGTACCACGCTGATTCTTTCCAGCCATCAAATGTGGCAGCTCGAAGAGCTGTGTTCGCGTTTTTGCATCATCGTCGGTGGGGCAAATCGCGTCGACGGGTCCCTTGCCGAATTGCGTTCGGCGTGGCCGACGCGCGTCGTGCGCGTGGCGCCGCCGAGCGATTCGGTGCGCGCATTACTTGAAGTCGTGGCCGGTGCGCGAGCGCTGGCGCGTGCCGACGGCGCCATCGACTATCAAGTCCCGGCGACGACCGATTTCGCCGAGCTATTGCGCTCGCTGGTTGCCGCCGCGCCAGTCACGGGATTCGAGGCGATAGAGCCTTCGCTCCATGAAATTTATCTCCGCGCCATCGGGGAGACCGCCGCATGATCCAGGATCTCGGAACCGTCTACTCCGCGGAAATTCTGCGCCGCATCCGTTCGCGTCCGTTCATCATCGGGATGCTCTTCGGCGTTCTCGCGATCACCCTGCTAACCCGGCTTCCGACGCTGCTCGAAGGCGCGTTTAGCGGTGGTCATTCGATCGTGCTCGTCGGCAACCCGGCGCTGACCGCGCGCGCGGCGCCGCTGCTGGCCGACGACTACAAAATCGTCGGCACGCTTGCGAGTGGTCCTATCGACGACGCCGCCCTCAAACACTATCACGCCGGCTCCGCCATCGAACTGTCGGCCCAACAGGACGGCTTGCACGTCCTGGTCTATGCCCATGACCCCGGCACGCTTCATAAAGAAGCCTTGACGCAGGCGCTGCTTCCGCTGCAATTGCAGCTCGTCACGCATCGAACCGCCGGCGCGGTAACGAAGATCACCAGGATTCCGATCACCGTTGAGACGGTCGCTTCGAGGTTCGCCTCGGCCGGTCAGGCAATGGCCGCGCGCGGCGTGGCCTATACGCTGCTCTTCTTTCTCTATCTCTTGATCCTTATCAATAGTCAGCTGGTCATGAGCTCGGTCGCAGAAGAGAAGACCAGCCGCATCGCCGAGCTGTTGATCGCGTCGGTCAACCCGGCCGCGCTCCTAACCGGAAAGATTCTCGCGTCGGCGACGCTCGGATTTCTCCAACTGGCGGTGTGGATCGCCGCGGCGGTGTTTCTGGGCGGCGGAGGAGGTGGCGGCGGCACTGCGCAGGCGCAAGGCGACAGTGGAATACTTTCGCTCGCGAACGCGCTCGATGTGATCACGCCGGGCCTGGTGGTCGCATTCTTGGCGTTCTTCATTATCGGATTTCTTCAACTCGCGACGCTCTTCGCGGGCGCGGCCTCGCTTATCAACCGCACCGAAGATCTAGGCAGTATTACGTTTCCGCTGGTGATGCCGGTCGTCGCCGCCTTCATCATCGCGATCGCGGCATTGAGCTCGCCAGATGCACCGCTCGCCGTCGTCTGCAGTTACGTCCCACTCCTTGCGCCATTCGTGATGTTCGCGCGCATTGCAGTGAGCAACGTGCCGTTATGGCAAGTCGCGGCTTCGGTTGGGATCAACCTCGTCGCGCTCTACGCGATCGCCGTGCTGGCAGGAAAAATCTATCGCGTCGGGATGCTGCTCTACGGGCGTTCGCCAAGCTTGCGCCAAGTGTGGAGCGTGATCCGCAGCTAGTCGCTTCGACCGAAGCGCGGGGCTACCGAAAGTGAGCGTTGCTCACTTTCAGTAGCCCTAGTGTACTGTTCAACCGCGAGGTGGATGTCCCCAACCCGATTGAACGTACGCTCCGTCGATCACGATTGCGGGGACTGTCGGATCGCCGCCGGTGTAGGCAAACATTGCCTCGCGCGCGCGCCGATCGTTTTGTGCATCGTGTTTGGTGTAGCGTATCCCGTTCGCGTCGTAATGGTCTAATGCGGAGCGGCAATAGGGACACGTGGGACTGATGTAAATTTCGAGCGCCGCGCCGACCGGCGGATGCTCGACGTCGATGGCCATAACGAGAGATACGATTCCCGGTGGCGAAGGGGGTCCCATGCCGCTCTTTGTGGTCCCGACGCCACTCGGGAACCTCGGCGATATCACGCGGCGCGCGATCGAGGTGCTGCGCGACGCCGACTTGATCGTGGCCGAAGACACGCGCGTCGCCCGCAAGCTCTTGAACGCTTACGAGATCGGCCCAAAGGAGCTGTGGAGTTACCGCGAGCAAAACGCCGCCGCAGCGACCGCGGGCATACTGGAACGCGCGCGCGAGCAACGCGTCGCCGTCGTCACCGATGCCGGCATGCCCGGAATCTCGGATCCGGGGAGCGATCTGGTTGCAGCCGCGCGCGAGATCGGCATCGCGGTCGAAGTGCTTCCCGGCCCGAGCGCGTTGCTCGGCGCCGCCGTGCTGAGCGGCTTTAACTTGCGGCGCTTTACCTTCGAGGGTTTTCCACCGCGCACGTCGTCCGCGCGCCGCGAATACTTTTCGGGTGCGTTGCGCTCGGGAACGACAACGATTTGGTACGAATCGCCGCAGCGCATCGTCGCCGCTCTCGCGGACCTTGGGGCCGTTGCTCCAGACGCACGGGTCTTTCTCGTTCGCGAGTATACCAAGCGCTTCGAACAGCAGCTGCTCGGGACGCCGGAATCGGTCGCGCACGGCCTCGCCATACCGGTTCGCGGTGAGATCAGCTTCGCGGTCGCACCCTACACAAGAACCGAACCGGACCCGGCGCCGGCCGATCTCGACGCCGAAATCGACGGTCTCCTCGCGAAGGGCCTTCCGGTCGCAGAAATCGCCAAGCGACTAACGAGGCTTGGCATGGGGGACCGCCGGAGCCTGTACGAGCGGGCCGCTAAACGGAAGAGCGCGAACACTGAGTCCCTTCCATGAGCCGCACCACCTTCTACGTCACCACGCCGATCTATTACATCTCCGGCAACCCCCACATCGGCCACGCCTACACCACGGTCGTGGCCGACGTTCTTGCACGCACGGCCCGCGCCGGCGGACCCGCGTTCTTCCTCACCGGTACCGACGAGCACGGACAAAAAGTGGCCAACGCCGCGGCGGAGCACGGTAAGACCCCGCAGGAGTGGTGCGATGAACTCGTTCCGCGCTGGCAATCGCTCTTCGCAAAATATCACGTCGAGTACGACGACTTCATTCGCACGACGCAGGCGCGCCATAAAACCAAGGTTCAACGCGTCTTCGAACGCTTGCGCGAGAGCGGCGATGTATATCTTGGAAAATATGAGGGCTGGTACTGCGTCAACGACGAGACCTTTTGGCTTGAGTCGAACCTCGTCGATGGACGCTGCCCGACCTGCGGGCGCGAAGTGCAATGGATCTCGGAAGACAATTGGTTCTTTCGCCTTTCCGCCTATCGTGACCGGTTGCTGGCCCATTTCAAAACCAACCCGGAATGGGTTCGCCCGCGCAGCGCCTACAACGAGATGGTGGCGCTTCTCGAGGAGGGCCTCGACGATCTCTCGATCTCGCGCACGAGTTTCGACTGGGGCATCCCGGTCCCGGAGGGTGGGGGTGTCATCTATGTGTGGTTCGACGCGCTCTTGAACTACATCACCGCGATCGATTGGTCGGAAGATGACGCACGGTTTCATTCAGTGTGGCCCGCAAACGTGCAGCTGGTCGGAAAAGAGATCGCGCGCTTCCACACCATCGTGTGGCCCGCAATCCTGTGGGCGCTGGGTGAAGCAGCGCCAGACCTGGTCTTTGCGCATGGGTGGATCACCGTCGACGGCCAAAAAATGGGGAAGAGCGCCGGGAACGCCATCGATCCGTTTGTGCTGGCGGACCGCTTCGGCGCCGATTCCTTGCGTTATTTTCTCTTGCGCGAAGCGCCGTTCGGCAGCGACTTCTCGTATTCCGAGGAGAAGATCGCGCAGCGCCACAATAGCGATCTAGGCAACGATCTCGGTAACCTGCTCAAGCGCTCGCTCACCATGCTGCAAAAATATCGCGGCGGCGTGGTTCCGCATCGCAGCGAGGAAGCCGTCTTCGTGCAGCGCTTTGCCGACCTTCCCAAGCGCGTCTGCGCGCTGATTTTTGCGCTGGATTTTCGCGGCGCGCTGGAAGCGATCTGGGAGCTGGTAACTGCGCTGAACCGCGCGATCGACGAACGCAAGCCGTGGACGCTCGCAAAAGATGGCCGCGACCACGAGCTCGATGCGTTGCTCTACGACCTCTGCGAAGGCCTGCGCTGGCTCGCGATCATGCTCCACCCGTTCATGCCCGAACGCACTGCACAGATGTGGGAACAGCTCGGTTTACGCAGCGGAATCGACGACGACTGGGCCCGCACACTGCGCTGGGGAGCACTCGAGCCCGGCACGCAAACCAGCGTCGGCGAGGTCCTATTTCCGCGAATCGAACTCGTGGAGAGCGCGCCCACTCGATGAGCGAACGCAACGCGCCAAGCCGCGCGATTACCGTCTGCGGCGGGATCGGCGCCGTCGCCGGGCTCGCCGCCGCGTTGACCCTGTACGCTCCGCTCTTTACCCAGGTCGATTGGGTTTTTACGGCCTGCGGCGCACTCGCGATATTCTTTGTCGCGAGCAACGCGTTGCCGGTTCGCGGGCTGCGCATGCGACGCACCGGCCTTTCGGCTGAGGCGATCTTTCTCGATTTGCCGATCGCCGCATCGATTTTTGCACTCGGCGGTGAAGTGGGCGCAACCGCCTGCGCGCTCGCCTACGCCCTCGGCTTCGGTGCTGCGTCGATCGCTCGCGACCGCGAGGGTCTCGCCGATTTACCACGCCACGGCGTTCTGCGCGTGCTTGCTATCCTGCTCTTTCTCCCATTCGGCGGCAATTCGGCGCAGTTGCAAGCGCTGCCGATTGCCCAAGCCACACCGATCTATGCCGCCATCGTCTTCGCCGCGGTCATCGTCTTCATGTTCGCAATCTCGGCTCCGGTTTCGTCGTATACCTTTCACCTCTCACTCGCACGGCTCTGGGCGCGCCTCGCGCGCGATCCGCGCACCTGGGCCGTCACGATCGGCGGTGTGCTTTGGGCAACAATCGCGCGCGACGAAGTCGTGCTCGGGCAGAATCTGGTCGCGATGGCCCTGTGGTTGCCGGTGTGCCTGAGCGCATTCTTGCTGCGCACAATCGACCGCCAGCATGCCGAACTCCACCGCCTTCGCCTCGTGCGCGACGCCGTGCAGGCCATGCTCGGCGAGCGCGATCCGCTGCCGCAAATCAATGCAATCCTCGCAACGCTGCGCGTACCCTCGTTCAACGAGACCGTTTCGGTGTTGGCGGCGACCAGTGCGCGCACCGACGCATGGCGCTCCGTCACAACGCTCGGCCCCACGCTCAGCTCCGCCGGCGATGAGCTCCGCCGGCGCATTTTAGCGCGGCTAAAATTCGGCGGCTCGCCATCCACCTCGTTGCGCGATGATTTCTACACGGCGTACGCGTTCGCCGCGCAGCTTTCCGACGGCGAGGTCCACGGCGCATTGACGGTACATCGCCGCAACGACCGTCCACTTTCGAACGAGCAGATCGGGCAGTTCACCAATGCCGCCTTCGAGCTCGCGCCGTTACTGCGCGACATGCGCACGATCGCGGCAACCCAGAACGCGGCAACGATCGACGGCCTCACCGGGCTAGCCAATCGCGCGACCGCGATGGATCGCCTGCAAACCATGCTCGAACAGATATCCATCAGCGAGAACGGCGCGGTCCTGCTGCTCGACATCGATCACTTCAAAACAATCAACGATCAACTCGGGCATGCAGCGGGTGACGAATGCTTGCGCAAGATCGGTGAGATTATCCGGACCACGGTGCGCGGGGGCGATATCGCAGGCCGCATCGGCGGTGAAGAGTTCCTGATCGTGATGCCCGGCGCGTCGCGCGATGTGGCGCTCACCGTGGGTGAGCGATTGCGTTTGGCGATCGCGCTCGGCGGCATGCGCTACGCAAACGGCCAGCCGGTGACGACGAGCATCGGCGCCGCGGCGGCGCACGTTGGCGACACCGGGGAGACGTTGCTTGCGCGCGCCGACCGCGGCCTCTACGAGGCCAAGCGCCAAGGCCGCAACCGCCTAGTTGAGGATCTGGAATCAGCATGATGCCGACTTGTCGACCCTCGCTTAACGCCTCGCGTCTCGGACAGTTAATGTCAGGGTCCTCGCCGCTTCGGCTAACCCGCTCGGATCGACAACTCAGCATCATGCAGCTTCCAATCTTATGATTGATACGCACGCGCACATTCACGATCCAAAGTTCGATGAGGACCGTTTGGCCGTGCTCGAGCGGTCGCGCATCGCCGGCGTTTCTACGATCGTGACCGTCGGCTGCGGCGTCGGCGACTCGTTTCGCGCACTCGAGTGTGCGCGCGAGTACCGCATCTACTCGTCGGTCGGCATTCACCCACACGAAGCCAAAGACGCTCCCGCAGACATCTCCGCGGTCTTCGAATCGTTTCTTCGCGATCCGCGCGTCGTCGCGATCGGAGAAGCCGGGCTCGACTACTACTACGACCATAGCCCGCGTGACGTGCAGCGGCGCGTTCTGCGTGAACAGCTCGAACTCGCTCGCGAAGCGGGTTTCCCGTTTATCTTTCACCAGCGTGACGCGTTCGAGGATTTTCTCGCGATCTTACGTGAGGCGTGGCAAGCGCCGATGCGCGGCGTGGTGCACTGCTTCACCGGCGACGCTGCGCAGGCGCAAATCCTCACGCAAGAGTTCGGACTCTACCTCGGAATCGGCGGCGTGGTGACGTTTAAAACAGCGGAACCGCTACGCGAAGCCGTTCGCACTGTGGGATTGCAATCGCTCGTCCTCGAGACCGACTGCCCCTATCTCGCGCCGGTTCCGCATCGCGGCGATCGCAACGAGCCGGCGTTTGTCGCACTGACCGCGCAACAAGTCGCGCAGGTACTCGACTGCGATATCGACGAAGTCGTCTCGGTCACCGACGCGAACGCGCGCTCGTTATTCGCGTTACACTAACGCAGCCGTAAGCGGCTTCGCGCGCTGCCAGCGCTCGTCGAACGTCCGGCGGAGATGCGCGAGGATGGGCGGCGCGTCGGTACGCGCGCCCCAGTCGAGTTGATCGGGGTGATCGAAGGCAACCGTTGCATTCGCCGAGCCGATCCATCCTCGCGTGCCGTCGACAACAGCGAGCTTTTCGTCGGCATCGACGACGCGAACACCCACGCCGTCGGCGGCCAACTTCTTGAGCGCGCCTTGTTCGTTCGCGTTTCCGCGCATGTCGCGGGCGCTCACCAAGAGGCGGACGTGCGCGCCCTCCAGGCCCAGTGCATCAATCGCGCGGTAGACGCCATTGTTCGCACCAAACGATTCGCTCTCCACGATAACGTCGTCGCCGCGGTGCGCCTCATGGAGCAACCGAGCCTCGGAGGCAAGCGACTCGCGTTTGGCTACGGCGAAGAACGGCGTCGGCGCGTCTTCCTCGCCGGCGACCGCGTCGCGCACGATCTGCGCATCGCGCGGAAAGTCGTCGCGTACGATCGTATCGGCGCCGTCGTCCGGCCAGTTGCGATCGTCGAGGAAGAGCGCTCCATCGACGATCGCCGCCTTGCAATGAAGCATGGGGCCCGGCGCGTTCTGCTGCGGGTGCATGAGTTGCGCGTCCGCGCCGGCTGCGCGCAGTAGCGCGATCGCCGCCGCATTGGCCGCGGCCACGCTGCCGTCATCCTTATAGATGTAGCCCTCGAGGCGCACGTGAACGTGCGCCCCGGCCTTCGCGGCGGCGGTAAGGCCGTCGATCACGCGCCCGGCAGGGAGCGTATAGGCGATCAGCGATACGTCGCGCGCTCCCTTGAGCGACGAGAGAAGCTCGGGGGTGGAGCTAAGTGTGAGCATCAGCGCTACCATCACGACAAAGGGGCGCTATATCTAGGGGAGAAGAGGCAAAACCCTCATGGCCACTGCCCCCCATCCACCCCCGGGCGATAAAGGCGCGTACGTGCGCGAAATGTTTGCACGCATCGCTCCGCGTTATGACGTCGCAAACCGCGTGCTCACGGCAGGCATGGACGAGCATTGGCGCAAGCGATCGATCGCGCTCCTGGGTCCGCCGCGCGACGGAACCATTCTCGATCTGTGCTGCGGCACCGGCGATGTGGTCTTTCATCTCCTCCGAACCGATCCGTCGCTGCACGTCACCGGAATCGACTTCTGCACCCCGATGCTGGACGGCGCGCGCGCGCGCGCGCCGCGCGAGGCGCGCGGCGACGCGAGCTTCGTCGAAGGCGATGTGATGGCGTTGCCGTTCGCCGACGCGAGCTTCGACGGTGCGACGATGGGTTTTAGCTTGCGCAATGTGGTCGACATCGATCAGGTGCTGCGTGAAATTGCGCGGGTGTTAAGACCCGGTGCGCGTTTCGTCAACCTCGACGTGAGCAAAGCGCCCAATCGGCTCTTCAAACGATTCTTCGATCTCTACTTTTATCGCGTGGTTCCCTGGGTCGGCGGCGTGGTTGGCGGCTCGCGCGCGGCATACACCTATTTGCCGAATTCGCTCACCAATCACCCGAATGCGGAGGACCTGCGCGAGCGTTTTACCCGTGCCGGGTTTTGCGACGCCGGCTTCGAGCGCCTCATGGGTGGGTCGATCGCGATCCACTATGGAACGAAACGCTGATGGCGAGTACCTTGCGCAGCGACGAATCGGGCCTCCGCGAACTGGTCGAAGAGTTCTTTCGCGCCACCTTCTCGACCGACAATCCGCTCATTACCGAGGCCGTCCGCCGGATGCTTGCAGCCGGCGGGAAACGTCTGCGTCCGCGCGTCACGTTGCTCTCCGCGGCGGCGTGCGGCTCAGATCCGGCACGACACTTGCATCTGGCTGCGTACATGGAATTGATCCATGTCGCGACGCTGATTCATGACGATGTCGTCGACAATGCGCCAACGCGTCGCGGCATCAACGCGACCGCGGTCGATTTCGGGAACCGCGTTTCGGTGCTGGCCGGCGACTATCTCTTTGCTTGGATCTTTAAAAACGTGACCGCCGGCTACCCGCATCCGGTGCCGAATATTCTCTCGGCGACGCTCGCCGATATCTGCGACGGTGAAGTCTTGCAGTTGCGCGCGCTCGGGAACCTCGATCTTCCCCTCGATGAATACGTCGAGGTCGCGCGCAAGAAGACGGCGTCGCTCTTCGCCGCTTCGGCGGCGTGCGGCGCCATTATGGGCGGCGGCAGCGCCGAGCAGATCGACGCGTTACGCGCGTTCGGTGATGCGTACGGAATCGCGTTTCAGATGAACGACGATCTGCTGGACATGACCGCCGACGAACGCTCGCTCGGCAAGCCGGTGGGCAACGATCTGAGCGAACGCAAGATGACGATTCCATTAATCCTGGCACTGCGCGGCGGGAACGGCGAGTTTCACGCGATGGTCGGGCGTTTGTACGCTGGGAATGAAAACGCCGGAATTCCCGCGGTGGTAGCCGCAATCGCGCGCGAAGGCGGCCTCGAAGGAACCCTGGCGGAGATCGCTCGCTATGTCGAGCGTGCCAAGGCCGCGCTGGAGCCTTTGCCCGCAAGCGCGGCGAAGGAAGAGCTCGGGCGGTTGGCCGACGCGCTGGCCGCCTCATAAGAAAGGAACTCGTATGCTTCACCCCGTCCTCGCGCTGATCGACATGCCGATTATCATCGGCATCTTGGTCGTCGGCGCGGTCCTCTTCGGAGCGGACAAGCTGCCGAAGCTCGCGCGCAGCGCTGGTCAGGCAAAGAAAGAATTCATGATGGGCCAGATCGAGGCCGACGAAGCCACGGCGAAAGCCCGCGAAGAAGCGCGCCAACGGATGGAAACGCAAAGCACTGAGGCGCCGCCGCCGGCCGCCACCTCCGATAAAGGCACGCCAACCGCGTAGACGGACGAACGAACGCTCGTGCAACTCAAGCCGCGGATCGACCCGGGAACCGGGTCGAACGCTACAGATTCAGAGCGAAGCTCTGAATCCATCTGGGACCAGAAAGAGATGCCGTTCACGGAGCACCTGAGGGAGCTCCGTACGCGTCTGTTGATCTCCATTGGTGCCGTCGGCGGAATCGCCGTGGTGCTCTTCTGGCCCTCACAATTCGCGATCAAGTGGATGATGCAAGCCTACTTCCACGGCATCGCATTGCACGCGTTCGGTCCAGCCGACGTGATCTTCACCGAATTCAAGTTTTCGCTGGTCGGCGGGGTCGTGCTCGGCCTTCCGGTGCTGTTCTATCAAGCCTGGATGTTCGTCGTCCCGGCAATCCACCCGCGTACGCGGCGCATGGTCTACAGCTTCATCGTTCCCTCGCTCTTACTTGCGGCATTAGGGCTGGCGTTTGCGCACTTCATCGTGTTACCGCGCGTTGTCGCCGCGCTGATCGGGATCACCGACGCCATCGCGACGCCGACCTTCGGCGTCGCCAACACGATCAATTTCGTCTTGATCCTGCTCGCGCTCTTCGCGCTCATCTTCCAACTGCCGATTATATTGGTCGGCCTCGCGCGGCTAGGCATCGTCAATGCGGCGTGGCTTGGCCGCTATCGCCGCCACGCGCTCTTTGCCTTCGTGGTCGCTTCCGGCATCGCGGCACCGGACGGCAGCCCGCTGACCATGGCCTTACTTGCAGCGCCGATGTACGTTTTGTATGAAGTCTCGATCTGGATTATCCGTATCTTCGAATCATCGTGGTCGAAAAACTAGACTCGTATTACGCTGACTTCGTTCGCACGTTCGGTAGCGTGCTCTTCGCGGTCAGCCTCTTTGTCGTTTGGGGAATCCTCACGCTGATCGGCGTCATCGTCGATCAGGGCAAAGACCCGAGTATCTACTTCGAAAGCTACCCCGCGCCGATCGCGCGCGCGGTCTTGCGGCTGAGCTTCGATAACATCTACCACTCGCCGTGGTATGTCGGCATCATCGCGTTGATCCTGACCTCGCTCGCGGTCTGCACCTTCAAACGCGTCATCCCGGCGCGTCTGCCGCCGCTGCGTCCGGTGAAGATCGACAAGATCCCGCTGCACGCCAGCGTCGAGGTAAGCGGTGACGAGCGCAGCGTACGCGAGCGCGTCGAGGGCTTTTTCCGCGCACGCGGCTGGCAACTGCGCAAGCGGGAGTTCGACGGGACGGAATGGACCTTCGCCGACAAGCACAACTGGGCGCGGCGCGGCGTGCTCGTCGCGCATATCGGCTTCGTGATTATCGCCGCCGGCACCACGCTCTATTGGGCGCGTGGCTTTTCGGGTGAGACCGTCGTCGTTACCGGGCAATCGGTGCAGATTCCACAGACCAAAGCGATCCTGCACCTGGATCGCTTCGCCTACACGATCACGCCGGTCATTACCAAGGGCGGGATGGTGTACCAGCCGACAGACTACGTTTCGCACGTCACGGTCATTGGCAACGACGGCGTTGCCAAGGCAATGACCGTACGTGTCAATCATCCGATCGACGTCGACCAAACGCTCTACTATCAAGCCAGCTACGGCTTTGCGATGCGCTTCGCGATGACGCACAACGGCAAAGATGTTCCGTCGCTCTCGCAGCGCGTCGTGCTGGAGGGTCAGAGCTTCGACGTGCCCGGGACGCGCCTGAGCGTCAACTACGACCGTTTCGTGCCGACGGTCGACCGCGCAAACGGCATGCCTTCCGCCGATCCGCGCGTCAACGACCCGGCCGTCATTCTCACCGTCAGCGAAGGCGGTCAACAGGGCAGTAGTGCGATCGTGCCATTGCATAGCTGGGTCGATTTGGGAGGCGGCTGGCGCCTCGTGCCCAGCAGCTATGTGCTCTACAGCGGCTTTCAGTATCGCTACGATCCGGGAATTCCACTGGTCGGCATCGGCGCGCTCGTGCTGGTGGCGGGACTCCTGATCTCGTTCTATCTTCTTCCCGCGCGGCTCTACGCGCGAATCGATCCGGCGCCCGACGGGCGCTGGACGGTTGGTCTGGCGGCAACGACCGTCAAAGGGTACGACATGTTCGAATCCCAGTTCCGCGCTCTGGTCTCGGAATTCTCGTCCGAATACGCGGGGGAGGCATGATGAAGGGACACTTGCAAGCCGACGAGCTGCTGATGATCGTCGCGATCGCGTGCTACGTCTTTGGTGCGCTCGCGCTGCTGGCCTATTTCTTCTCGCGCGAGGCGTGGCTGCGCAATCTGGGTGTCCCGCTTGCCATCGTCGGCTGCGTCGCGCAATTCGCGCAGCTCTTCGTGCGCTGGGAGCTGACCGGCATCTGGCCGTTGCTCAATCTGTACGGATCGCTCTCGCTCTTTGCGGCGATGTCGGTCGCGATCTTTCTCGTCATGGCCTGGCGCTATCAAGCCTGGTATGCGGGCGGCTTCGTGCTTGCCCTTGCTGCAATCGCGCTCGCCTACGGCGTGACCTGGAACGAAGGAACGATGCCGGCCGTACCGTCGCTGCAATCGTATTGGGCGAAAGTGCACGTCCCGATCGTCGTCTCGTCGTACGCGGCGTTTCTCGTCGCGTTTGTCTTTTCGGTAATCTACTTGATCAAGTACTACGCCGAAGCGCGGGTCGCGGCGATGGAATCGAGCGTCGAGCTTGCCGGCACCGGCATGACGATGCGCGTATCAGGCGATACGCCGGCGCTCTCGACCGCGGCGCAAAACGGCAACCCGCTTGCCCAATGGTTGCAAACACTTCCCTCGCTGGCGCAGCTCGACGTGATCGTCTATCGCGCGGTCGCAATCGGACTGCCGTTGATTTCAATCGGCATTATCACCGGCGCCGCATGGGCCAAAGAAGCATGGGGCGCCTATTGGCAGTGGGATCCCAAAGAGACGGCGGCGCTCGCGACGTGGATCGTGTATCTTGCCTACATGCATCTGCACACGCGCAGCAACTGGCGCGGGCTGCGCACGAATTGGGTTAGCATCATCGGCTTTTGCGTGGTGATTTTCACCTACCTCGGCGTCAACATCTTCATCAGCGGCCTGCACAGCTACAAAATGTGACACCATGACAGGGGCGCTAGTGCGGCGGTAGGTGTGCCTCGATGAAGGCTGTGATGCGCTGGATCGAGGCTTGGATCTCCGCGGCAGGCGTTCCGGTTGCTCCCGCATCAAAACGATGTCCCACGTTCGGATACACGGCGAGTTCAATCGGGACGCCTGCATCGTGCGCGCTCGCGACGAGCGCCTCGCACGCTGCCGTTAAAGCCGTCGTGTCGTTCGCGCCCACCTGAATCAATAACGGAACGCTCGTCCGATACGCAATCGACGCGCTCGGCGCCGGCGTTCCGCCCGGCCACGCACCGTAGGCAAGTTTACAATACCCGTAATCGGCGACGGCGACGGCAACCGGGGGCGGACTCGGGTCATTGACGATCGCCGCGAGAATCGCCGTTCCGCCACTCGAACGCCCGAGAAGCCCGATCGAATTTGCGCGCGCGTACGGCTGCGCGGTGAGATACGTTCGCGCGTCGAGCAGATCGCGCGACTTTACAGTGCTCGCATCGATCCGCCAATGATTCTTCCAGGATGAGTGCCTCGACATGTAGCTATCGACGATGAGCGACGCATAGCCGAGATCGCGCAAGCGCCGCGCCCACGGCCGTTCCCAAAACGAGAAGCCCTCGATCCCCGCCGTTCCCGGCGAAATGATGACGACCGGAACCGCTGCTGCGACATTGGGCACGGTCAGCTCACCGCGCAAGGTCGTCCCGTCCCGCGACGACGGAAAGGTAACGGCCGAATACTCCGCGTTCTCCGCGAGAAACGCAGCAACCGCCGCAACGGAATCGCCGCTGGCATACTCCACGAAGTACTCGTGCGTGTACGAATAATGCGCCAAATCGCGGCACGGGCCTTGACCGCCGACGATCAGTAGCGGCGTCGCGCTACGAAAGAGTCCCGGCTCTGCGCTGCCGCCGTGCGGCGCTCCGGCGGTGTCCGACGTACGCTCCGGCAGAGATCCGACCCAGTCCCCATAGCGGCCTGAGCAATTCGGACGAAACGCCACGGCCGCACGAAACACCGGCGGCTGCGCGACGTCGAGAGCATAGGGCTCGACAATCGTTGCGAGCACCCTCGATGCGCCGTCACCATAGCCGACGATGGAGATGTCATCCGCGCGAACGCCGGGTCGACGTCTCAGGCTTGCGGCAGCAGCGAACGGATCGCTGGTCACGGTGAGCGTCGCATATCCCGCACGAACGAGCTGCGCCGCCATGGCGCGGCTCTGTGAGGATGAGGCGGAATCGAGGATCACGACCCCCGGAACGCCTGCGGCGAGCGTTGCGAGCAACGTCGCAAGGAGCAGCATCCCCTTCACAAGTTGGAGCATGCGATGAGTATAGACTTTCCCGGTAGCACCAGCGAAGAGGGCGGCCGTACAATCCTTGGGAATTGGGCTAGCGGGCTAGCCCCAAAATCCACCTTTCCCGGAGAGTGTACGTTGTCGAAGCAAGTGGCCGCTGCGGGCTCCCCACAGGGGGCTGAGCGCAAGATTCATAGCGCCTATGACGATCCCGGCACGCCCGAGGAGATCAGCCGGCGCAGCTTCATGGCCAATGCCACGCTCGCGATCGGCGGCATCGTCGGGCTGGGTCTCGTCATTCCGATCGTCGGGTCGCTGCTTCCCGAAGGTGCGAGCAGCAAGGGCACCTGGTCGCCGCTCACCGCCGACGAGCTCAAGTCGCTGCAAGAGGCAACGAGCAAGCCGGTCAAGCTCGAGTTCCAGCTCAAGAGTAAGGACTCGTATCTGCCCGAACAATCGAACGGCGAGTACGTGTGGGGCATCAAGACCAACAAACAAACGTTTGATTCGGCGCGCACCGATCTACCCACGAGCGGCGAGCTGCCCTTCAGCGACGGAACCTACGACGTCATCAACATGAACTTCGTGATCCTGAGCCCGATCTGCCCGCATCTCGGCTGCCGCCCCGTGTGGAACGATAGCGCGACGCGCTTCCAATGTCCCTGTCACGGTTCGCAATTCGCTTTCAGCGGCGAGCACGTCGCCGGGCCCGCACCGCGCGGCATGGACCCGTTGCCCCTGCGCGAGCAGAGCGGCTTGGCCCAAATCATGTGGATCCGCTATGAGTCGGGCGTGCCCAACCGCGTGATCATCTCGTATCAATCGTAAGGAAGGATTCGCATAGCGATGCTCAACTGGCTCGAGTCACGCACCGGGTTCGTGTCGATGGCGAAGGAATTCCTCACGGAAGACGTTCCCGGCGGCGCGAGTTATTGGTACGTCTTCGGCAGCGCGACTTTGTTCGCAATGATCCTGCAGATCACGACCGGTATTTTTCTCACGTTTTTCTATGCGCCTTCGGCCGCTACGGCGTGGGAGTCGACGCGCGCCATCTACCTGAATCCGTGGACGCACACGCTGCTCTCGATTCACTATTGGGGCTCGTCGGCGATGATCGCGCTGGTGTTCTTGCATATGTTGCAAGTGCTGATTTGGGGCGCGTACAAATCGCCGCGTGAGCTGCAGTGGATCGTCGGCGTCCTGCTCTTCCTCGTCACGCTGGTGCTCGGCCTCACCGGATATCTCTTACCGTGGGATATGGATGCGTACTTTGCATCGCAGGTCTCGCTCAATATCGCGGGTCTTCCGCCGGGCGGCGAGATTCTGCAATTGATCGCGCAAGGCGGCCCGGTGATGGGCACCAACACGATCAACCGGTTCTTCGGCCTGCACGTGTGGCTGATGCCGGCCGCGCTCGTGCTGCTCGTCGGCGCGCACTTAGCGATCTTCCGTCACAATGGATCCGCCGGCCCCGTGGTCGACGATCCGCGCAAACTCAAACCGGGACGTTTTTGGCCGGATCAGATGTTCATGGACGGCGCCGCGTCGTTCTTCGTGTTCGTCGTCATCCTCTTGCTGGCAAGCTTTGCGCCGCCGTTTCTCGATCAAAAAGCCGATCCGACGAACGCTGCGTTCCAGCCGTATCCGGCGTGGTATTTCCTCTTTCTCTTCGGTTTGTTGAACTTTGTGCCGTGGCTCTTCAGCCAAATTCCCGGCCTCTCTTCGCAAGCCAACGCGCCGTGGGTCGAGATGCTCGCCGCGATCGTCGTGCCGACGATCGGTTTGCTGATCGTGCTGCTGCTGCCGTGGCTCGATCGCAGCACCACGCGCTCGTTTGCGTCGCGCGGCAAAATCCTGTGGTCGACCTTCCTTACCATCGTCGCGATCATCGGGCTCTCTATCTACGCGCAGGTCGGCATCCAGGCGAAGGAAGCCGCAGGACCGCCATCACAGAGCGAAGATCAGATCCTTTCGGCCACGCCGCCTCCGGAAACAACCGCCGCAAGTGGCGGCGCGTCGGACGCAAGCGCTGCCGGCGCGAAAGTGTTCGCGCAAAACTGCACGAGCTGTCACGGCACCAACGGGCAGGGACAGCCCGGCGTCGCGCCGCCGCTGGCGGGGAATCCGTTCGTCACCGGCGACCCCAAAGCGGTCATCAATGTCGTCGAAAACGGCCTGCACGGCCAGACGGTCATGGGACAAACCTTCGGTGCGCCGATGCCCGCGTGGAAGGGCACGCTCTCGAAGTCGGATCTTGCCGCGGTTATTACCTATATCCGCGGTTCGCTGGGAAGCAACAAAGCTTCAGCCGTCAAAGTCTCCGATATCAAATAGGGTTAACGCTGCGCGTTAACCCGTTGCGTTCGGCCCTTCGACAAGCTCAGGGCCGATCCGCGGCCTGCGTGACGTTGCGAATCAATCCATACACAACCGGTAGCACGATGAGCGTTAGCAGGAGCGAGCTGATCAATCCGCCGATGACGACGGTGCCGAGTGCCTTGCGGTACTCGGCTCCCGCCGAATCGCCCAGCGCCAGCGGCAACATCCCGAAGATCATCGCACACGTCGTCATTACGATCGGACGAAAGCGTCGTTGCGCCGCGCTGGAAGCCGCTTCAAAAGCCGATGCCCCTTCGCGCACAGCTCGCTCGGCGAGATCGACCAGCAGAATGCCGTTCTTGGCGACGAGTCCGACCAGCATCACAAGACCCAGCATCGAGTAGAGATTTAAGCTCTGCGTTCGAACCAGCGCGAGGAGCCCAAACGCACCGACCGTCGCGAACGGCACGGTGAGCATGACCATGAACGGCACGCGATAGCTACGATACAGCACCGCCAAGATCGCGTACACGAGCAGCATTGAAAGCCCGAGCGTCTCGAGCATCGCCGTCATCGTTTGCGCCAATTGTTCGAGGTCGCCGCGCGCTTCCAGACGCGTTCCCGGCGGCAGCACCGACGCGGCCATGCGAGCAACCGGTGCGATCGCTGTCCCGACGGCGATGCCCTCGCGAGGATTAGCGCTCACGGTCACGACCTCGGCTCGGTCCTCGCGGGCGAGCGCGAGCGGTTCTTGTTCGGTGCGTGCGTCGATCAGTGCTGCCACCGGCACGAGCGTGCCCGACGCACTACGCACATCGATCGCGCCAAGCGCATCGAGATCACCACGATGCAGCGCATCGTCGCGCACGACCACATCCACGAGGCCGTCCGTTGTGCGCGTTCGCGTCGCGAGTTCGCCTCCGGTTGCGATGCGCGCCGTCTGTGCGACGTCGTCGGCGTTGACACCGAGTTGACGCGCACGCACCTCGTCGACGCGCAGGTCGAGGTGCGGTGCGGTGCCGACGTCACTGCGGCGCACGTCATCGAGCAATGGATCCGAACGTAAGAGTGATGCGAGCGCCGCAGCCGCATCGGCTAGGCGCGCGGGGTCTCCGGCAATTGTATAGGCAATGGGTGCGGTCCGACCCATGCCCCGGCCGGTGCGTTCGATCGCGACGCCGGGAACGACGTCCCGCAGCGAACGCGCTTCCGCCTCCACGGCGACACCATCCGACGCCGGATCGGCCAGTTCCAACGTGACCTCGGCTAGATTGCTCGCGAGGACGTCTTGGGTACCGTCGAATGCGTCGCCGGCCGTGGTCATCGCGTCGCGCACGCGACGATCGCCCAGCAAACGATCGGCAAATCGGCGTGCATCGGCATCGGTGCGGTTAAGTGCGGTCCCCGACGGCTCACGCAATCCGACCGTCACCATGCCGCGATCGATCGGCGGTGAGAATTCGGTCGGAATCCAGCCGAAAGCGAGCGGCGCGAACGACGTAACGCAGATCAGTCCCGCGCTCGCGAGCACCGCGCCGCGCCGGCGCCAGGTAAAGGGAAGAACGCGATCGGCGTAGGCACGCGCCAGCGCCGATTCGGCACGGGTGAATCCGTCGAGCGCACCCCGGAAGCCACGCGCGAGCGCTTGCGCGAGCGGCGCGCGCAATGTCCACGGCAACCGTTTGACATCACGTTCGCGATTTGCCCAGCGCGCGCAAAGCAGCGGCGTCAGCGTAAACGACACGAGCAGCGAGAACGCCGTCGCGATCACGACCACCGCGGCAAACTGCCGCATGAACTCGCCGACGATGCCGCCGATCAATGCAATCGGCGCAAAAACCACGACATCGACCAGAGTGATCGCGATCGCCGCCGGGCCGAGTTCGGCGCGCCCGGCGAGCGCCGCGGCATCGCCGCTGAGCCCGCGTTCGCGCGCTCGCGCGATCGCCTCGATGATCACGATTGAATCGTCGACCAGAATGCCGATCGTGATCGAAAGTCCCATGAGCGAGAGCACGTTGATCGAAAAGCCCAGCATCCACATTACAATGCAGCACGCAAACAATGATGAAGGAATCGCCAGCGCCGCGACAGCGGCATTGCGCCAGGCGTGCAGAAAAAGCAGCATGGTCAACGCCGTAAGGACGATGCCTTCGAGCAGCGTGCGCTGCACGCCGTCGATCGCCGCCTGCGCGAAAGCCGCGTCGCTGTGCATCTCGGTGATGCGGACCAGCGGATCGCGCGCGCGCAACGCGGCGACGGCCGTGCGCACCGACGCGATAGTCCGCATCGTATCCGCGCCCGGCGCACGCGTGACCAGCAGTACCACGGCGTCGTCGCCGTCGTAACTGGCGATCGTTTGCGGATCGTAGAACCCGCCGTCGACTCGGGCGATACTTCCCGCGGTGACCGCACCGCGCGTGCCGATCATGACTGGGATCGCGGCGAGCTCGCGCGCGGAGGCCGCGTCGGAGCTCACGCCGATACTGGCTTGCGTTCCTCCGAGTCGCTCGAACCCACCGGGGAAGACGTCGCTCGCACTTTGTACTCCGCGGAGAACGTCGAGATCGGTCCCGCCCAGTGCCCCCAGTGCTGCGCTGCTCGGCTTCACGAAAAAGGCTCGTTGCCAATCACCGCCGATGCGCACCGTGCCGACACCACCGCTCGCGCGCAGCGCCGGAACGATCTCGCGGTCGAGCAGGCTCGAAATGCGCGCGCGATCGTACACCGCCGAAGAGACCGCGTATTCGATCACCGGGATCTGCGAGGGGTCGTCGCGCGTAACGATCGGCGGCAACAGATCGGGCGGCAAGTTGGCCCGCGCACCGTCGATCGCCTGTTGCACGTCGCTTTGCGCCGCGCGCACATCGACGCCGAAGCGGAACTGCGCGACGACCTGCGCGAATCCGTTTTGTGACGAGGCGTTGACGCGCTGAATGTTCGGAACCGCGTCGAGTCCGTCTTCGATCGGTTCGACGACCAGACGCTCCATGTCGCCTGGACTCGCGCCGGGATACGTCGCGCTGATGGCGATACTCGGAATCTCGACGTCGGGCAGGAGGCCGCGCCCCATGGTCGCCAGCGCCACCAGGCCGACTAGCGCGACGGCGACGTAGAAGAGCGTGACTGCGATCGGGTTTGCGAGGCAGGCGCGAGTGAGCCGCATGGATGATACACTGCGACTCACGCGGTCGAAGCGCTGCCGGGTTTCGCGCGATATTACTTCACGGTGAAGCAATATACCGCGTGAAGCGGCTTTTGCCCGGGCGCCTCCGCGCGTAGGCTTTAAGCATGAAGTTCTTGATGCTCGCGGCCATCCTCGTCGCGCAGATGCAGCCTCCGCCTGCCATGACGGCCGGCCAAATCGATAACGCCCAGACGGGAACGCGCCTCAACCTGGTCGTTCGCGTCGACGGTTTTTTCCGGAACACGATCGCCGGGCATATACTCGATCGCGTCACCGACTCCGCGTATACGCTGACCAAGAGCACCATCGCGATCTATGCCCCGTCCGATGCTGCTTACGTGATGGGTTCGGCCGACGATCTAAAGCCGGGCGCCGTCGTATACGTCTATGCGGTGGCGACGAAGGCGCACGCCGCGGATGCAACCAAGATTGTGATCGTGACGCCTTACGTTTCCGTCAAGTAATCATGCCCTCCGCACTGGGCAGCGCCGCCGCCGGTTGGATCGCGATCGCCCTCGTTGCGGCGGCGGCGCTTCTTGCCGTCATCCTGCGGCGTTTGCGTCACACGCCGCCGCTGATACAGCGCATGCGCCCGCACTACATCCTCGGCTACGCAGCGCTCGTCGTGGCGTTGTTACACGTCTACTTCGCGATGGGTTCGATGCGCGGCGAAGATGCAAATGGGCTGTGGGCTGCGACGGCCGCGCTCTTTGCGCTCGGTGTCCAGACGTTCGTCGGTGCGAGCCTGCAGGATCCGGGCGGATATCGCCGCGTCCTGCGCGCGTGGCATCTCGGCATCCTTGCCACGCTCGTCGTGCTCATCGTCTGGCACGTTACGGCAAACGCCGCCCTTTTCCGGTAGCGTCGTCGTTCGAACGCCATTGGGGCTGCCACTTCGAGCTGCGTAAGAGAGCAATCGACTCGCGCAGCCACGCGATCTCGGCGCGCAAACGCGCAATCGCATGCATGAGTGCGAGCTCTCCCGCGCCACTGCGCTCCTCGCGCTCGCCGAAGAGGCGCCCGAGACGCCGCTCTTGCGCGACGACGGCTTCCAAACGCTGCGAGAGAAAGTCGCGCGCCTGCTCGCGCGGGAGCTGACCGAGCAACACGCACGCAACCTCGATCGTCGCGTCGCTCACTTGGACATCGTCCATGACCGACCGGAGAACCGCATCGAAGCGACGCCGCCCCGCCGCTGTGATGTGATACACCGTCTTCGTCGTGCTCGGCCCGCGCGACGCGCCCGCGCGACGTTCCGAAAGTAAACCGGCTTGCACGAGCTGAGCGAGTTGGGCGTAGACATTCCCGCGCGCGAGACTGCGATAAAGCAAACCGTGCATCTTGACCGCGCGGCTAACGTCGTATGCCGACATGGTCGTCCGACGCAACACGCCTAGGATCAAGAGCTCGCGGCCGGCTTCA